>ERZ791801.1616-NODE-1616-length-14072-cov-2.296140_pt1 | contig 14072 bp, 6 predicted proteins | sample MGYA00510309_ERZ791801 | MGnify/ENA primary metagenome ERZ791801 (study PRJEB30046, sample SAMN00791979) | human gut metagenome | study: EMG produced TPA metagenomics assembly of the A metagenome-wide association study of gut microbiota in type 2...
GCCTGTTCCGCCTGCCACACAGCAAATTCTCTTTGACCTTCCTCGCTGTTCCAGCATGCAAGGATGGCCGGGTATTTACCTTGCGGCTTATAGGGGAAAACGCTGCTGCGGCAGAAGCGAAAGGCTTTCATGGTGTGGCTCTTTTTTCGGACGGAGGTGTTCGGGTTGGTAGATATAGGATAACATATTTCCAAAAATTGGCGAAAAAATTCCCCGCCTGCATAAAGGGATATACAGACAGGGCAAGTGTAAAGCTGAAGACTGTTACAGGAAAGAGAGTTCTGTTTCTTCCTCTGGTGTTCGGTTTGGCAGGCTGCGAAGATATTCAGCATACTGTCTGCGGACTCGATTTGCATCTAACACGAACATTCCGGGATGATCTTTTTCGATTTTTTGCTGAATTTCAAGGACGCTCCGATAGAGCTCCTTCGTTTCGGTTCGTCGAGCAGGATTTTTTGCCAGAAGGTCTGCCAATTTGAGCATAGTCCAAGAGGCATCAGCAGCATGCGTGCCTGGGTTAAGGCGGTCCAACTCTTGGCGCAGGTAAATGGATTTGCGGTATTGCTGTTCCGCTTCGAACCAGTGCTCTGGCTTTGTTGCAAGCAGCTGGCCTAGATTATGACATGTCCAAGCAATTTCCGAGGTGTTTTTTCCGTTGCTGGCACGGTTCAAAGATTCTCTGATATTCAGTGATGTCCGCAGAAGCTTTTCGGCTTCGGCAAAAGACTGACAGTCTCTTGTCAAAACTTTTCCGAGATTATCGGCAGTCCAAGCATAATCACGTTGATAATGTGCGGGATCTTGTTGATATAGTTTCAAACGGATAGCCAAAGCTTCACGCAAAATATTCTCCGCTTCCCGATGGGAGACTTTATCATAGGACAATGAGAGCTGGTAGCCAAGATTATCGCAGGCATTTGCATATTCGACCTGATACTGGCCGGAAGCGGTCAAATTCAACTGTTTCCAAATTGCTACGGCCTGCCGCAGCAATTCCGCAGAACGAAACTGATATTCGTTAGTGGCAGACATCAAAAAGCCGATTTGACCACATTCTGTGGCATATTGATAAAGATACTGAGGGGCAGAGCGCGACAGCTGTTGATAGATGGAAAGTCCATTATCATAAAAATGGATACTTTCCAAGCGGCGACCGCGTTTGAAGTCGTGAAAACCAGTAACACAGCAGGCATGCGCTAATTCTGGTGTTGCAGATAGTAAAGGGACAGATAGGATACATTGAGCCAAATCAAGTCTGCGTAACGCAGAAGCGTTTTCCTCCAATAAAGAAAAAAAGTCTGGATTTAAAATCAACTGTAAAAAGCGGCTATAGTCGGCTTCCGATGGCTTCAATTCATTTACCACCAGTTCACGAATCAACGGATGAATCGTGAGAAGATGGATATTTTCCGTCGAACAAGTACACTGCACCCATCCATGCGCAATCAGACTTTTCAGAGCATTTTGCTCTTCCCTGCTTTCGCCCTGACGAAACAGCTTGACGTCCAATCCTTTCTGAGGCAGCAGCAGAGTGTGGCACAGTGCGGCACGGTATGTATCGGTCATGCCGCACATATTAAATAAAATCTTCAAATGACCATAGATGGTTTCCGTGGAGTATTTCCGGTCTTTGTCGGAAGTGACATCCTCAGTCAGTGAGTGCAGATCGTATTGCTTCAAAGCGTCCAGCACATCTTGTGCCGTCAAATCGCCCAAGGGGTCGCTAAGCGCATTTCCTATCAGATAGCAGGTCAACGTATGACCCTGTACCGCTTCAATAATGTTGAGCAGGGTGTCCACCGAGGGAGAATTGTCCTTCTCATCCATGATATTCAGCATCATTTTCAGCAGCAGCTCTTTCGGCAGAGGACAAATCTCCACGGAAGAATCGCCCTCCGGGATGAACCGCGTAGTGATAATGAGGTGAGGCCCACCCAAATTGATCAGATCCTGATAGGCGGGTTCGCGGCGGAGGTCGTCGAGCGTTTGGCTGTTGCTGTCGAAGTTGTCCATCACGACTACGCTGTCCGACCCCATTGCCGCCAGAAGCATGAGCTTTTCATGGTACTGCTCTTCCTCTTGCTGCTCAAGAGTCAGGCTGGGCTTGGAGGGAGTGTACTTATAGTTGGTAAATTCCAGATTCAAAATCGTATCCCGCACGGATTGCTCGTAGTTGAAAAAAGCAACACGCATCCCGTCCTTCTTGCACTGCCGCAGAAGGGCGCGGGCGGTCTCCTTTTTGCCCAAGCCGCCCAGACCATAAAGGAAGATGGGACGGACGCCGGAATCCATTTGTTTGCGGATGGCCTTCAATTCGTTATCGCGGCTGTGCGGGATAAAGCTCTCCGGGCTGGAAAGATTCTCTGCCAGCGGGAAACGCGGCGCAGAGAGCTGCTCGATGAGGGCGTTTATCTCTTTCAGCATTTCAGCCACAGGGATGCGCTTTTCCGGGTCTGGTTCTGCGGCGGCAGAGAGGATACGATTCAGCTGGGGCAGCACAGGCCGCGCGGAGGGAACGGTATCGGAAGGATAGATCTCTGCGGGCTTCAATTCCTCTGCCAGATCCTCCGGGAACTTCCGGTATGCTGCCAGCGCTTCTTTTCGCAGCAGAAGCCGCAGCAGGACGCCGACAGAATACACGTCTGCCGCAGGGGTCAGACAAAATGGCTCGCCGCTGCGGGCACCGGTAAAAATTTCCGGCGCGCAGAACAGGGGTGTGGTGTAGAGCTTCTCGCTGGGCAGGATCGGCGCGGTCTTTCCGTTGGGAGCGTCCAGCAGGCGCGCAGAACCAAAATCCAGAAAGACTGCACCGCGCAGCGTACCGGTATGCAGATCGCCGTCAATGAAAAGGTTCCCTAAGGAAATGTCTCCGTGGATCGCCGTTTTATGAAGCGTTGCAAGGGCATCCAGGATCAGGCGGATCAGATGCAGGGTGGTCAGAATATGCGGCGCAGCGATGGAGCGCGGCTCGTTCGGCATCAAAGCGCCGAAAGGGTGCTCCTTGTCCCGGGGATAGGCGGCACACTCGGCAAGAAGATCGGACAGGAAAAAGCCTTTGGAGGGGTTCAGCGTGGGCAGATACAGAAAGGTGCAGGGCAAAGCGGTGCCGTCAGCGGAGCGATGCACGGGCTCTTCGGGCTGGGAGATGGAACAGACCTCCAGCTGCTCCAAATGGGGCAATGCGTGGAAGGAACCGTTATAGGCCAGTTGGCTCAGTTCCAGTTCGTGCTGTGCCATCCGCTCCAGCCGCTGGTAAAATGCCTGCCGCAATGCGGGAGAGGCATCCGGTGCGGCAAGGCCGGGGTCCAGCGCGACCCCGTTCACGCGCACACAACCGGCGGGGTAAAATTCTTTAAGGGTAACATCCAGCGAGGACCCGTCCAGATGCGCGGAATAAAGGATCGCGCTTCCGCCAATAGAGGTGCTGTGCAGGATATGAAAACGCTTTCCGTCTGTGGTGTGCAGAACCGTGCCGTCTTTCAGCGGAACGCGGTCGTTGTATGCGGCCATGGAGATTCCTCCTTTATACTTCTTTGGGCATATTATAAAACGTTTATCGTCAAAAAGAAAGGCGCGGCTCAGGAAATTGTAACGATGGCGGCGCTGTAATCGTCAAGGGGGTGCTGTTCGTCCAGATAGCACTCCAGCTCCGGGCCGGAAAAGGGACAGAGGAGCCGGTCTTTCGGAAGGTTGCTTCGCAGCAGGTCGTCTGCGCCATCGGTAAGCAGAAGGAATTTTCCCCGCACAGGCCGGAGAGAACGATATACTTTCAGGTGCTGCATCATGTTGGTGTTCATGGTCAGATAGGTGGAATGCGGCGCGATCCCGCAGGAAGGGGCAGAGATCGTTGAAAATGCGGCTGCCTCCGCGCCCGGCGGCTGCATCAGGATGCAGCCATCGCCCAGATGGGCGCAGAGATAGCGGCCGGTATCGTCCGCAGCAAAGACGATCAGGGTCGCGGCCAGCGCTTCCGGTTCAACGCCCTGCTGTTCGGCAAAGGCGCGCAGTGCCGGCTGGAGAACGGCGCAGATCTTCCGGCGCACGGTGTCGGGGTCGTCCAGCAGCAGGTCGTAAAACTGCTCGTAAAACATCCGGGCAGTCAGGGTGACGATCTGCTGCGCCGCTGCCAGACCATGGGACGCGGTGCTGCATCCATCGCTCAGGCAGACCGCGATACGGTCACGGCTGCGGATGCCGAACAACTGATCCTGATTCTTCTCGCCGTTTTTCAGGTGGAGGCGGCCGGGCTTTGTAAAACTGTAACATTCCATATCCGTGTTGGCTCCTTTCAGCTTAGTCCTCGTTTTCGTCCTTGTCCTCGTCAGCGCTATCGGGCTCTTTAGAGATGTGCAGCAGCTTTTCAAAGAGCTGCTGATCCTCTTCCGAAAGTTCAGGCGCTGCACCGGGCGCTTCCGTCGCTTCCTCGTCCAGCTTTACCGCAAACGGAAAGTGGAACGGCTTGTCCGCGGAACCGTCCTCCTTGGAACTGTCCTCCGATTTCTCCGTCGGATGGATGGAACGCAGGAGCTCTTCCAGAAAACCGTCCACAAGGGAGGAGTCCGGGGCGGACGGCGCGGGCTTTTTCGGCTCCGAGGCATCCGTGAGCAGGCGAAGCAGATCCTTGCAGTGGAGGTCCATCATAGCGCAGGCATACGTCAGTGCACGGGACAGAACCGCGTCCGTGGGGATGCGCTCAACGCAGTCGATATAGATATGGAACAGCAGCCAGCCGCTCTTGGAGTTCAGATGGAAGCAGCCGTTCTTTATCGTGCTGTTAAGGTCCGAGATAAACGCCTTGACCGGAGCGCGGTGAGGGGGATCGATGATCAGCGGAAACTCGGCGTCCAAGAGGATGCAGTCGTCCTCCATGTGAAGAGAAAACATGGTGAAAAAGAACGAGGAGAACGCTGCATAAATGGGGAAATGGAAGCAGTCGGCATCTTCATCGAACATATACTTCATGTGGTTCTTGTCAAGATGCTCCTGAACGCGCTGTACAAGTTTCTGCGAATGGTTGATCTTCATAAGAAATACCTCCGTTTTTTGGGGTTCGGCGGGCGTTTCCCGCTTCAGTGAGTACAGTATAGCGTAAGCGGATACCCTGCCCCCAAAAAATTAGTTTCGCAGTCAACCTGCATAAGAAACTGGTAAAAAGTTGTGCGTATTTGCCATAGAGCCGAAGGCTTCGGTGTGGTACACTGAAAAAAACGGCGAACAGGGAGGAATGGAACATTGCGGAAGAAATGGGCGGAAGGGACTGTCCTGTACACACGGGATGGAGCAGAGTACAAAATAACAGCCTCCAACGAAGCGGGCGGAACGGCGATCATTTATTATGCGGAAAAAGCCGGCAGCGGCATCCGCGCCGTGCTGAAGGAGTTTTACCCCCAAGAGTGGGAGCGCCGGAAAGGAGTCCCGGTCGAGCGTGCGTATGTAGACAGCCCGGACGAAGATCCGGGTCTGCTGAGCTGCTATAAAAAGCTGGCAGAGCAGGCGGCGCGGGAAATGACGATCAGTCAGGAGGTCGCGCGGGAAACCGTTCATGTGTGGCCGGTGCGCGGGATGCTGGAGGTGCAGAGCATCCGGGAGCCGGACGGCACGGTATGGCAGGCAGAGGGCACGCTCCCCTGCTGCATTCTGGAAATGGACAACCTGAACCACAAGGACGGCCTGTGGTTACAGGATATCCTGCGGGAAGCCGGAAAGGCAAAGAGCAAAGAAACCCCTTTGGGCAATCTGCAGCCGAACAGCAAGCCGGTGCTGGCGGTGCCGCCGCTGCAAGTGACGCTGATGCTGGTCTGGCGTCTGCTGATCCTGCTTGCAAAGATCCATGAGGCGGGCTATCTGCACGGAGATATCAACTTGGGCAATGTGTTTTTGGCAATGGATGATAAGGGCGCAAACGTTCTGAACGCTATGCTCATTGACTTTGGCAGCGCCCGCGCACTGGTGGACGGGGAAACCGCGCCGCTCGGCAAAGAGTCGGTCATGGCGACCCCGGGCTTTGCCGCCCCGGAGCTGGAGGGCGGCGGTGAGCAGCGCCTGACCCCCAAGGCGGACGTTTACGCAGTGGGCAAGCTGATGCACTGCCTGCTGGATCAGAACATTCTGGAAGCGCTGCGGAAGGGCTGGTATTCGGATTTCAAGAAGGAACTGAAAGCCCCGACGCTCGATGCCAGCGGCATCAACGACCCGCAGCTCACACCGGCGGTGCAGAAAAGTCTGGATCAGATCCTTTCCGGCGCGGCAGAAATAGAGCCGGAAAAGCGCAGCTCCGTGCAGGAAATGATGGAACAGATCATGCAGCTGTACCGCAAGATCGAGCCGCCCGCTTGGCAGATGAGTCTTGGCCTTTTGCAACTGAACGGCGACGAGGTGCTGGGGCGCGATAAAGATATCAAAAAAATCGAAGCAAAGCTGTGGGCCGAGGGAAAACTGGTGCTGCACGGCTTTTCCGGCATCGGCAAAACCAAGCTGGTAACGCTGCTGGGGCACAAATGGCAGAGGAACTATCCCTGTTCGCAGGTGTACTATGCCTTTTACCCGGGCAGCATGACCGGCCTTGCGGTGGATACGCTGGCGCGGAATATGTCTACGGTGGCATTTACCGAGCAGAAGGACGGAAAGGAAGTCCCCCGCCCTGTGGCTGGGATCATTGATGATATGTTCCGGGAACTGAATGCCCACATGCACGAAAACGACCTGCTGATCATCGACAATGTGGATGACGACACACAAGAGTACTGGGATTCTGTGGTGCACGAGGAAACGGTGCAGGGACAGACCGATCTTTTTACCCGTCTGTGCCAGCTGAATTGCAAGGTGCTGTTCGTGACCCGTCTGGATGTGTCGAATGTCACCGGGATCGTTCCTTTCGAGGTGGACAGGCTGGAATTGGAGCCGCTGCGCGCGATCCTGCGCGAAAACAGCAAAGATGCCAACGGGCACAGTGATGCGCAAAAGCGCAGTGACGAAGAGCTGGACAGGCTTATTGCGTTGGTAGACCGCCACACCATGACGGTGGATATGATCGCCCGCACCATGCGGGAGAGCCGACTGACCGTCCCGGAGATCTACAAGGAGTTGAGCTGTGACGGCTATGGCTCAGGCGCCTTTGTGGAGATCAGCGGTCAGAAGGACACCGACTATTCAAAAAAACGGATCGAGGGGCATCTGATCCGGCTGTTCCGTCTGGCAAATTTTAATGAGCGGGAGCAGGATATGCTGCGCTATGCGCAGCTCATTGGCGAGAACAGCGGAATGTACGAAACGCTGTTCCTTTCCTGCTGTCCGCATGAATCGAAAGACGAAAACACCAAGAACCTTGAGGCGCTGAATCATCTGCTCCGGCTGGGATATGTGCAGCAGAAAACGGAAGAGGATTCCAAAAAAATCATCCTGAATCTGCATACGCTGGTGCGGGTGGTGGCAAGGAAAGAGTTTTGCGTTACAGAAGAAGATCGAAAATCTTTTTATAAGCATGTAACGACCAACCCAATGTTTCAATTTCTTCTGGATGAAGAGGAGTCATCTTGCTTGCAGTTGTCGGACAGCTTCTGGATGACGACATTTTACATGGATCTTGGGTTTGAATGGGCTTATTGGAAAAGCTATTCGGTGTGTTTTACACAGCTGAGTCCTATTTTCCCTGCGCGGGAGGATGATTTTATTTCGGATGTCATGACGCTGATTGCTATTGCAGAGAACCGTCCGCAATTGTTTGAAAGCTCGAAAAAAGCACCTTCATGGCGTTGTGCGCGCTTTTATGAAAATCTATTTCTTGCTATGAATAAGATCAAGTACCGTGATGTATGCGATAATATTTCCCAAAAGACTCTTTGGAAATATATGGTATATGGACTTGGACGCACAAAGTATGTGCACTGCCCACTCCTGAGATCAGAAGATACCATGTGTTGGGAGAAAAAACGGGAGCTGTTTTGTAAAAAGGCCATTGAGTTGTGGGAACAACAAGAGAAACCGGACAGAATGTCGCTGAAAGCACTTTATCAAGAAGCTGTAGTTTCTGTGACTCCCTATGAGAGTTTCGTACAGTTTAAGAAAAAAGCACTTGAAAATCTGGAATGTTGTCCACAAGTAGATGATGCGGATTTCTTTGCCTTTTATGACACTCAGGTTGTATGCAAGTGTGAAAAGTATTTGCGTCATCGGTTTATATATTTTGACAATACTACCGCTATAGAAAAAGAGTTGAAAGAAGCTATTCAGTTAAGGTTTTTTTACGGAAAACGGTATATGGAGAGTCATCCTGTAATTCGTCCTTTTACAAAAGCAGGAGACGTGTGGCTGACTCTGTGCAGTTATTGCGATGATCTTATATATAATAGATGCTTTTCAGAAGTACCCGAGTTGATTACATTTTTGGGACAATTCGATTTGTCACAGGATTATTCTAATGAGCTTTTTCTTGACCTCAAGGCGAGGTTCCTTTTTGAAAGCGGTCAACTACAGGAATGCCTTGCGCTCTGTGAGTCTCCTGAGTCTTTCTGGAACAAAGAATGGTATAAAAAGCTGATTCTTGAGCGAATGTATGAATCTGAAAAGGAAGAGGGTGAACCGGATCTATCAGAAAACAGCGAATCAACCTCGCAGAGTAGGATGTGGCTGTTCAGAATATTGCAGAAATGGTGCAGTTCAATTATAATTTTAAATATATTGAAACTTATACAGAATGATCTATATGGAGAATCTGATGAAGAAGATGATGAAGAACTTGAGACGTCGTCCCAAATAGAAGTGATAACAGAAAAGGACTACTTTGATTGTATGCCGACTCCCGATAAAGATTCTGATGATTTGATCGCCCCATGGAAGTGGTATAGCTGGGGTTGCGTGAGTGAATCATACAAGGGCTACGATGCTAGAAAACTGGAAAAAATGCTTATAAGGATAATCAAGTCAGAGTGGGCTGAGAAAAAGTATGAGGAAGCCCGTGTCCACGCAGCAGAGTGGTTTGCATTCCAGTCAGAAGGCTCAGGCGAGCAGATTCGCGCGCAAGCTATACTTGTAAGCTGTTATTGCGCTGAAAGAAACTATACAGAAGCCTCTAAAAGACTGAAAACGATGCTTGATTATTATAAAAAATGTGGCCGATTTATAAAGAAGGCCGCAAAGAATGAAGAAATGTCGGAGTGGCTTGGGAGTGCGATGGACTATGGATATGATATTCCCTTCTGGCAACAACGTGTAAGCGAGCTGGAAACACTTTTACCAGAAAATCATCCACTCCTTTCTATGGAGAGATTGATTTTATGTCATATTTATTTACATAGGGCAAAATCGGTCAAAGCGAGAGATGTATTTGTTAAAATAGTCAAGGGAGTGATTGCTACTCCATTCCACAACTGGGACTCCTGGTGGGAACCTGACACCTGACAACAAAACTCCCCCTGCGGAAGCCGCAGAGGGAGAAAGCAGCGTTTATTCTGAATCCGTTTGCAGCTCCATGCACTTTGCCCAGATCTCGGCCAGCGTATCCGCAAACAGGATCTCCATGCCCTGTGCATCGGCCTGCTCCCGGAGCTCCGGCGGCAGGTCGTCGCGGTTTTCGCCGGGCAGAAAAAGCAGCTTGCAGTCGGCGGCAAGGGCGGCTTCGGTCTTTTCCGGGATGCCGCCTACCTTTCCGACACTGCCCAGAAGATCGACCGTGCCGGTCAGGGCAAAGGTGCGGGGAACGGGCGTTCCGGTCAGCAGGCTGGCAAGCGCCAACGCAATGGCGCAGCCGCCGGAGGTGCCGTTCTTGGGCTCATCGCCGCAGAAATGGATGTGCACCCCCTTGCCCTCCGGCAGCGTTTTGCCGGTCAGCTGTTCGGCGGCGGTCAGGGCGGTCTGCACGCTCTCCCGCAGAGCGTCCTGTGCAAAGCCGGTGATGGTAATGCCGGGGCGTTCCGTCAGAACGGCCTGTACGGCATCGCGCGAGCCGAAGCTCACACCGGCAGAGCTGCGCATGACTGCCAGCGTACTTACAAGCCCGGTCGTATCCTCCGGGAGGTGCGCCGGGTAGTGGTTCAATGCGGCGGGCGGGGCACCAAGCACGGTCTCCAGCAGCGCTTCGTTTACCGTCAGTTCCTTTTCCTGTGCCCGGTACAGGGTCAGGGTCTCGCACAGGCGGTTCAGCATGCTTTCCATGTCACGGCAGCCGGGTGCGCGGCAGTAGCGGCGCACCAAAAGGTCTGTGACGTTTTCCGGGAACAGCGCATCGGGCAGGCCGTATTTTTTCAGCGCGGCAGGGAGCATGGCCTGCTGTGCAATGGCCTTTTTCTCGGCCAGCGTATAGCCGTACATCGGCATCAGGTCGCAGCGGTCCCGGAGAATGGGCGAGACCTTTTCCAGATCGTTTGCGGTCAGAACAGGGACCAGCTGGTGCAGGTCGATATCGCAGTCCAGATGCTTTTCGTAAAAACTGCGGTGGCCGTCCAGCAGGTCCAGCAGGGCAAACTGGGATTCTGCCGGCAGCTTGTCCACCTCGTCCAGCAAAAGAACGGCACGGGTGCTGCCTGCGCGCTTGAGCGCCTGCGCAATGACACCGGCGCAGCTGTTGTTGTAAACGATGCTGGTGCCTTTCAGGTCGGAGGGCTGAAGCCCGGCGCAGCTGATCTTCTCGAACGGAAGGTTCAGGGACTGGGCAAATACACGGCAGAAGTGCGTCTTGCCCGTACCGGCGGGGCCGACAAAAAGCAGCGGACGGCCTGCCTCGTTGGAGGCTTCCATACCGGCAAGCCGGGCGCGCATCGTGTCCTTTACATTGTCCAGACCGATGATCTGCTTCACACCGCATTCAAAGGAGGGCAGGTCGAACCGGAAGGGCAGCTGAGAGCGCTGGAAGCGTGCAATGTAGGAAAAGCGCTCCATGGCATCGGAACGATTGGTGCTGCTGCGCTCCGAGAAAGAGCCGCGGTTCTCGTTGATGGTCTGCATCAGCGCCTGACCGACCTTGCGCATACTGTCGGAATAGACCCCCTGACGGAATGCCAGCACGTTCTTCTCGTATTCGCTCAGCTGTGCCGCGCCAAGGAATTTTTCAGCGGCAGGGATCGTGATGGGCAGCGCCGGGTCAGGCGCGTTGGAGGCGGCATGAAAAAGCCGCTCCACGCGGGTTTTCAGGTTCGTCATGCCCTCGTCCGGGCAGTAATGATCCAGCAGCCAGGGAAGGACGTCCGGCTCCAGAACAAGGCCGCTGCGCGTGTTGAGGGTGTCGAACAGTGCCTTGCCGAATGCGAGACGCTCCTCCCGCGTGGGTGCGGGCATGGCGATCACCGCGTCAAAGGCACTGATCAGGTCGGCGGGCAGCGAAGCGGTGCTTTCAGCTTCGGCGATGATGTTGGCGTTTACATGTACGGAGGTGCCAAGGTAAAGGTCGTGCACGGTATGCTCGCGCACCAGCTGGATCAGCGCAGGGAACGGATTGCCGTTCTGCCCGCCGAACGTAATGCGGTCTACCCCGGTAAACTGCAAAAGATCCGCCTGATCAAGCGCCGCATCCGCCAACATGCCATAGGTGGAATTGTTGTACCCGGATTCCTCTCCCGCCAGCGCGACGGGGGAGCTGATGGAACCGCAGTCGATGCGTCGCGGCTTGTAGTGTGCGGCGAGGATGTCGCCAAGCAGGGTCTTGCCGATGCCGGAGGGGCCGACCAGCAGCACACGGAAAGGAACGGCAGTGCGGTTGGTGCGGCTTACCAGATCCAGCAGGGTCTGCTTGGCGGGTCCACAACCGGTCACCTGTTCCATTTCGGTGCGCAGCGCCTCGATATCGACCTGACGAAGGATGTGAGGCTTCTGGCACTGCCCCAGAAGGATCAGGGCGCGGCGGATCTTGTCCGTGCCGCAGCTGTCCAGAATGGTCCGAACGTCGGAAGGATACAAAAACGCATTCAGCTGATAAAATTCATTCAGCGCCATGACGTTCAGGTGAAAAAGCGGGTCGTCCAGTGCGTCCTTTTTGCAGTCGGACTGAAGATACGACAGGTGCATGGTCAGATGACGCCGCATGGCAGGGGTCATTTTCGAGAAATTTTCGGACATTTTATCGTGGCTTTTTTCGAGATCGGGCATAAAGCAGCCTCCTTTTGAATGGTCTGGGATCACGAGCGTTCCTTGGGAACGATACCAGATTAGCATACAAAAGAGACGCTGCCCGAAAAAATGTCGGAAGGCTTTTAGGTTATTTGAGATTTTTGAGACCAGATATAAAAGATGTGCTATAATAAGGGCAGTTGAATGGGGAGACTATACCCTTCAGCCAGAAATTCAGAGGAGGTCAACAAAATGGAAGACAACATGATGCCCCAAACGCGCGAATCGGAGCGGCAGCTGAACGAGTGGATCGAACAGACGCGGGATAACGAAAACGCGGTGCTGATGAATGCAGAAAATCTGCTGGAAACGCTGACGGATTGGAGAACGGTGATGACGCCCGGCTTCTGCGTCTGCCGCGCATTGCAGACCCATTATCCTGAAATTTTGGAAGGGCTGGACTGCCCGGATCTCAAGCAGCTGGACCATTCGAGGGGATGGTCGGCAGCGGTCCGCCGTCAAGTTGCCCGGCGGCTGGAAGAAGCGCCGAATATTGGCCCTCTGCATGATGCGGCATGGGTCACGGTGCTGAACCGCGGCTATACGGAAAGCCGTGTTGGCTCGAAGAGTGAGATCTACAAAATGGCCACGGTCTTCCATCTGACCGATGAAGAGGTCGACCGGCTGTTCATGCTCTACAACCAGAACTGGAACCCGCATAATCTGCTGGACGCTGTATTTCTGGCAATGCGCAGGCACTACCGCGACAACCTTACATGGCGGGATATGATGGAGGTGCTCAAGGGCTTTTTGCGCCAGACCAATGGCACCCGGAACGCTGCTGCGGGCACGGAGAGCGGCGGCACGCAGGCGCTCCTCCGCATGGTCGATACCGTCCCGGATACGGAGGAGAGCCGGGCTGGTGATAGTGCCTTCAATGCAAAGCTGGTAGAAGAACTGGTGAAGAATGCCGACTCGCTTGACCAGGCGACGCTTATGGATGCGGACGGAACGGACCCGCTGTCCGGGCATTATACCAGCAATTACACGCGGGAGTACACGCGCACGGCAAGCTTGGCGCTCAAGGGGCTGCTGCAGGCACTGGTGATCCTCTTCCCGAAAGTCCCTCCGTATGTGCTGACGAAGGATGGCTTGCCGGAGGAACTTGCCGCGCTGTTTAATGAGATGTATGCCTATGTGGGCACCCGTGTGAATGACAACAACGAGGAGCACATGGAACGGGAAGGTGCTGCAATGGAGGAAAAGCTCCGGGCGTATCTGAATGGACGCTTGCGGTCTCTCCCGAATGAGGTGAGCCAGACGCTGAGACCGCTGCATGGCGCAGAACCCACGAACCGGGTACTGGATCATGACGGCATCCTGCTGTTGGGCTGGTTTATGATCCTTGCGGCCAGATTCAACGAAGAAAGCTGGGAAAAGCTGGTCGAATATGAAAAGGAGCATGAGGAGGACCCGGACGCAGACCTGTTCACGAAGAAGTCTGGAAGGCTCCTCCGGGAGATCGCAAAGATCGACAGCAGCAGCGCTCCGAAGGAACAGACGGAGCACATGGTCAAGGCACTCAACGACCTGCTGAGTATTTTCGAGCAAGCAGGTCTGAAGGGTATCGGCCGGGTCTATCTGGCGCGCATGATGGATCGCCTGATCGTAGCAACGATGCTTTATGCAAGCACGCGCAATGACGTTTCCAAGAACATGGATCTGGTGGAAGCACTGCTTCATCCTGAGACCTGCTGATAGGTCTTCCGTGGTCACACCCCGGCGAAAGATACTGTTCCATCTCCCCTCTCGGCACCATCCGGGCACCGATGGGACTGAAGATCTACCGTAACTTTGCACAAGATACAACCAAGGCACGGAAAAGGCCGGACCCATTCAAAGGGGTCCGGCCTTTTCTGCATACACGCGAAGAAAAACAGGCGCAGCGGTAAGCCTACTGCATCCGGTGCTGTGTGCGGTATTCGGCGGGGGTGATGCCGTACAGTGCGCGGAAACTCTTTAAAAAGCTGCTGTAA
>ERZ791801.1634-NODE-1634-length-13905-cov-3.308953_pt1 | contig 13905 bp, 9 predicted proteins | sample MGYA00510309_ERZ791801 | MGnify/ENA primary metagenome ERZ791801 (study PRJEB30046, sample SAMN00791979) | human gut metagenome | study: EMG produced TPA metagenomics assembly of the A metagenome-wide association study of gut microbiota in type 2...
AAGAAAACAAAGATGAAAATGAAAATAAAGAAGAAAAGCCAGAAAAATCTACTGAAAAAGTAAAACAAAATGAAACAGTAAAAAAGGAAACAACAGAAAAAAGAGATAAAGAAGAAATAAAAGAAGAGAAAAAAGAAAATGAAGAGTAGAATTTTTAAAAATATGGAGTGGATGATATTAATATCAGCACTTTTACTAAGTATAGTAGGTTTTGTAGCTTTATATTCTGCAACACAATCAAGTGGTTTTGATGAATTAAAAAAACAAGTAATGTGGTTTGGGGTAAGTATTGTAATAATGCTTGTAATAATGCTTGTAGATTATGATGTATGGGCAAAATTATCACCGGTATTTTATGGAATATCAATAATATTGCTAATAGCGGTGCTGTTTACAAAAGCCAGAAATGGGGCAAGCAGTTGGTTTAAAATAGGAGCATTTACATTACAGCCAGGAGAACTTGCAAAAGTTGCCGTTATTTTATTTACATCATCTACAATTGTAAAAGTACAGGAAAGAGGAAAATTTGAAATAAATGTATTTTGGAAACTGTGTGTAACACTTTTGACAGTCATTTTTCCAGTATTTTTAATAATATTACAACCAGATTATGGAACGGCAGCAGCTTATTTAGTGTCACTAGTTTTAATGTTATATGTATCAGGAATAGACAAAAAATATATAATAGTAGCATCAATACTAGTTGTTGTAGCTCTTCCGCTGGCATATTTCTTTGTATTACCAAATCATGCAAAAACAAGAATAGACATATTCTTAAATCCAGAATCAGACCCAAAAGGAGCAGGATACAATGTATTACAGTCAAAAATAGCTATAGGTTCAGGAGAACTTACAGGAATGGGATTATTAAATGGAAACCAAACACAATTAGGGTATCTATCACCTAAAACGACAGACTTTATCTATTCAGTTGTAGGAGAAGAGATGGGATTTATAATTTCAGCAGCTGTAATACTAGTCTATGTAACATTAATTACTAAATCCTTGTATGTTGCCAAAACTGCAAGCGATGATTTAGGTTCATATATAGCAGCAGGAATAAGTGGAATATTTTTATTTCACATGGCAGAAAATATAGGAATGACACTAGGACTACTTCCAATAACAGGAGTTCCATTATTATTTATAAGTTATGGTGGAAGTTCAATGATAACAAGCTATATATGTATTGGATTACTTCTAAATATTAGTGGAAATAGAAAAAAGACAATATTTATAAAATAGAATTAGGAGCAGTTAAATGTATTTGCACAAATTAAAAATAGGAAATGTAGAATTAAAAAATAATATTTTATTAGCTCCAATGGCAGGTATAACAGACCTGCCATTTAGACTAATATGTGAAAAATTTGAGCCTGGGCTTGTATGCACAGAAATGGTAAGTTCAAAAGCAATATTTTATGGAGATGAAAAAACAAAAAAGTTAATGAATCTCGAAGGCGAAAAAAGACCAGTAAGTATTCAAATATTTGGCTCAGATTTAGAGGCTTTTGAGTATGCTACAAAATATGTATCAAATTTAGCAGATATAATTGATATAAATATGGGATGTCCTGCACCAAAAGTTGTAAAAAATGGTGATGGAAGTAAGCTTCTATTAGATCTAGAAAAAGCAAAAGACATAATGGAAACAGTTGTAAAAAACTCAAAAGTACCTGTAACACTAAAATTTAGAAAAGGATGGGACAGCGAACATATTGTAGCAACTGAAATTGCCAAAATAGCCCAGCAAGCTGGAATTTCAGCAATTGCAATACATGGAAGAACAAGAGCAGAATATTATTCTGGAAAGGCAGATTTAGAAATAATAAAAAAAGTAAAAGAATCTGTAAATATACCAGTTATAGGAAATGGCGATGTAGTAGATGAAGAATCCGCAAAAGAAATGTTTGAGAAAACTGGTGTAGATGGAATAATGATAGGAAGAGCATCTATGGGAAATCCTTGGATATTTAAAAAAATAAAATATTATTTAGAAACAGGCGAAAAATTACCGGAAATAACATCTGATGAAAAATTAAAAATAATAAAAGAACATTTGAATTTTTTAGTAAAAGAAAAAGGCGAAGATGTTGCAATAAAAGAATTTAGAAAACATTTGGCAGCTTATAGTAAGAATTTGCCTAATTCTAGTAATTTTAGAGTTAGGGTAAATGGAATTGATGATAAAAAGGAGTTAGAAAATGCAATAGATGAATACTTTGCTCCATTTGTGTAGAGTTATTCTTGGAGCAGGAGATATCTAAGGGGGATGTTTATGAAAAGTAAAAATGCCAGAAAAGGAATGCAAATAATAATTGCATTAACAGTAATTATATTTTTAGTTTTAACAATATATCAAATAACAATTGAATATATAAAATTAAAAGAAGAAAGCAATGAGGAAAATGCTTACATTAAAGATGATATAAGTTCAAAAAGTAATGAAGTAATACAACCTATTGATACTACTTCTAAAATGACTATTTCTGAATGTCTAATTAGAGATGGAGTTAAAATATCACTAAAAAGTGCACAAATATCTTTATTTATAATGTTAATTTTAACTATGATTTGGTTTATAGTTTGTAAAATAAGAAAAGAAATTTTAATAAAAGAAAGTCTTAGTATTATAGGTTTGGAATTGGGATTTTTTATAGTAATTAGTTATATATTATTTGTGGCAGGCTTTCCGATTGAGTAGAAGTTTAATACGAAAATATATTTAAAAGGAGGATAATATGTACAGAACAAAGAATTTAGGAGAACTAAGAATTGAAAATGTAGGAGAAACAGTAGAACTAGCTGGTTGGATACAAAAAATAAGAGATTTAGGTGGAATGGTATTTATAGACCTAAGAGATGAAGATGGAATAACACAAATAGTAATAAATGATGAAAGTCTACAAGCGCAAGCAAAAGAACTTGTAAAAGAAAGCTGTATTCATATAGAAGGAAAAGTTGTGGAAAGAACAAGCAAAAATCCTAAAATGCCAACAGGTGATATTGAGGTAATTGCTAACAAAATAGAAGTTTTAGGAAAATGTAAAGCGGAATTACCATTTGAAATAAATTCAGAAGTTGAAGCAAGAGAAGACTTAAGACTTGAATATAGATTTTTAGATTTAAGAAATGAAAAATTACATAAAAATATTTTGCTTCGTTCAAAAATTTTAAAAGCATTTAGAGATAAAATGGATGAATTAGGATTTTTCGAAATTCAAACACCAATATTAGCAAACTCATCACCAGAAGGTGCAAGAGACTATTTAGTACCAAGCAGATTAAACCCAGGAGAATTTTATGCACTTCCACAAGCACCACAACAATTTAAGCAATTACTTATGGTATCTGGATTTAACAAATATTATCAAATAGCACCATGTTTCCGTGATGAGGACCCAAGAGCAGATAGAGCACCAGGCGAATTTTATCAATTAGATTTTGAAATGGCATTTAGTACTCAAGAAGATGTATTTAAAGTAATTGAAGATGTTGTACCATCTGTATTTAAGAAATTTACAGACTGGAAAGTAGATGAAGGTGAATTTATAAAAATACCATATAAAGAAGCTATGGAAAAATATGGAATTGATAAACCAGATTTAAGAAATCCACTAATAATTCAAGATGTAACATCTCTTTTTGAAAATACAGAATTTAACGCATTTAAAGACAAAACTATAAAAGTTATAATAGTGCCAGAAGGAGCAAATCAAGGAAGAAAATTCTTTGACAAAATGGGAGAATTTGCAGTTGAAGAATGTGGGGCTAAAGGTTTAGCTTGGACAAAATTAAATGCTGAAAGTGAACTAGAAGGTGGAATTGCAAAATTTATAACACCTGAAATTGTAGAAAATTTAAAAGAAAACTATGGTTTAAAAGAAAATGCAAGCATGTTCTTTATTGCAGATGAATTTAAAACAGCTCAGAAAATAGCAGGACTTGTTAGAATAGAACTTGGTAAACGTTTAGATTTAATAGAAAAAAATGTTTACAAATTCTGCTTTATAGTAGATTTCCCAATGTATGAATTATCTGATGAAGGAACAATCGACTTCTGCCATAATCCATTTTCAATGCCACAAGGTGGAATGGAAGCATTAGAAAATATGGATCCACTAGACATTTTAGCATATCAATATGACCTAGTATGTAATGGATACGAAATGGCATCTGGAGCGGTTAGAAATCATAATCCGGAAATAATGGTAAAAGCCTTTGAGATAGCAGGTTATACAGAGGAAGATGTAAAAACAAAATTTGGAGCTTTATATAATGCATTCCAATATGGAACTCCACCACATGCTGGTGCTGCACCTGGAATTGATAGAATGGTTATGCTTATTGAAGATTCAAGTAATATTAGAGAAGTTATTGCATTCCCTAAAAATAAGAGGGCTAGAGATTTACTTATGAGAGCACCTTCAAAAGTATCTGATGTGCAACTTAAAGATGTTCATATTAAATTAGATTTAGAAGAAAAATAAAATGAGAAAGAAGCAAGTTATTGATTTGCTTCTTTTTTGACATAAATCTATTACGAAAAAGTGACGCAAACGGAAAAAATTCGTAATGAATTTATGTAAATAAAAACCTGTAACATTAAAATTACAGGCTTTTACAAAATTTATTTCACAACAATATTATAAATTTTATTCTTAACATAAATTTCCTTAACAATATTTTTACCATCAAGCTTACTCTCAATAGCATTATGAACTTTTTCCTTAACAGAAGCTTCATCTTCATCTAATAAAATAGTAATATTAGCTTTAAGTTTACCATTAATTTGAACAGGTAAAGTAATTTCATCATCAATAGTTTTAGCTTCATCAAATTCAGGCCAACTGTATGACGCAACATCAGCTTCAAATCCTATCAATTTATTCAATTCCTCAGAAATATGAGGAGCAAAAGGATTTAATAAAGTTAAAAATGTTTTAAATTCAGCTTTGTTAATTCTCTTTAATTTATAAAATTCGTTAACCATTGTCATAAAAGTAGAAATACAAGTATTAAATTTCATTTCTTCAATATCATTAGAAACTTTTTTAATAGCTTTATTCATCATTTTTTCGGTTTCAGGAGTAAATTCATTACCATCAACTAAAAATTCCTGCATATTCCAAACTCTGTCTAGGAACTTGCCACATCCACGAATACTGTCCATAGACCAGGCAGCTGTTTGGTCAAATGGTCCCATAAACATTTCATAAACTCTAAAGGTATCTGCACCGAATTCATTTACGATATCATCTGGATTGATAACATTTCCTTTAGATTTTGACATTTTTTCTCCGTTTGTTCCTAATATCATACCATGTGAAGTTCTTTTTGCATATGGTTCTTTATTTGGAACAACACCGATATCATATAAAAATTTGTGCCAGAATCTTGAATATAATAAGTGAAGAGTTGTGTGTTCCATTCCACCATTATACCAGTCAACTTGACCCCAATAATTTAAAGCTTCTTTTGATGCTAATTCATTATTGTTATGTGGGTCCATATATCTTAGGAAATACCAAGATGAACCAGCCCATTGAGGCATTGTATCTGTTTCACGTTTTGCAGGTTTTCCACATTTTGGACAAGTTGTGTTTATCCAATCATCAAGTTTTGCAAGTGGTGATTCTCCATTTTCACCTGGTTTAAAGTCATCTATTTCTGGAAGTGTAAGTGGTAAATCCTTTTCATCTATTGGTTGCCATCCACAGCATTCACAGTAAACCATTGGTATTGGTTCTCCCCAATATCTTTGACGTGAAAATACCCAATCACGAAGTTTATAATTTACTTTTTTAGAACCAATTTTATTTTCTTCAAGATATTTTATTACTTTTGATTTTGCATCTGTTACAGATAGTCCATCTAAGAAACCTGAATTTATAAGTATTCCTGTTGCAACATCTGTAAAGGCCTCTTTACTTAAATCTACTTTTACATCATCATTTGATTTTACAACTTGAACAATTGGTAAGTTGAATTTTGTTGCAAATTCAAAGTCTCTTGAATCGTGTGCAGGTACAGCCATTATAGCACCTGTTCCGTAACTTGATAAAACATAGTCTGAAATCCAAATAGGAATTTCTTTGTTTGTTAATGGATTTATTGCTTTTATTCCTTTTAGTTCAACACCTGTTTTGTCTTTATTAATTTCTGAACGTTCAAAATCAGATTTTAAAGCTGCTTTTTTCTTGTATTCTTCTATCTCCTCTAGATTCAAAATTTTATCAGCCAATTTTTGTATTAAGTGATGTTCTGGAGCAATAACCATATATGTTGCACCAAATAGTGTATCTGGTCTTGTTGTGTAAACAGTAAGCTCTTCGTCAGAATCTGCTATTTTAAATTTAACCTCAGCTCCTTCTGATCTTCCTATCCAGTTACGTTGTTGAGTTTTTATTTTATCTAAAAAGTCAACATCATCTAAATCATCAATTAACCTTTGGGCATATTCTGTAATTTTAAGCATCCACTCGGATTTTTCTTTTTGAACGACTGGACTTCCACATCTTTCGCAAACACCATTTACAACTTCTTCGTTTGCTAATCCAACCTTGCAACCTGTACAGAAGTTTATTGGCATTGTTGCTTTATATGCTAATCCTTTTTTGAATAGTTGGATAAAAATCCATTGTGTCCATTTATAGTAATTTGGGTCTGTTGTATCAACAACTCTTGACCAGTCAAATGAAAATCCTAATGATTTTAATTGTTCTGTAAAATGAGCTATATTTTTTGCTGTTGTAATCTTTGGATGTACATTTGTTTTAATTGCATAATTTTCTGCAGGAAGTCCAAATGCATCAAATCCAATAGGATATAAAACATTATATCCTTGTAATCTTCTTTTTCTTGCAATTATATCTATTGCAGTATAACTACGTGGATGACCTACGTGTAAACCTTGTCCTGATGGATATGGAAATTCTATTAAACCATACCATTTTTTCATATTGTAGTCAGTTTTGGCATTAAATGTTCCTTCTTTTTCCCATTTGTTTTGCCATTTTTTTTCTATATTTTTAAAATTGTAAGACATAAGTTTTCTCCTCTCTTTATGTAATGTGTAAATTATATCACAGATGGGCGTAAAGTCAAGGAAATTTGACAAATCACATAAATTGCGGTAAAATATATGTATTTGAAAATAAAGGAGAAATTATTTTGCAAAGTAGTAATAGAAAATTATTTGATAGTTTAGTATCAAGAACAAAGATATATCTAGTAATTATATTCATTTTATTAGTAGCAATATGTACGCAAAATCCAAAATTCATAATACCAGCAATAATACTATTTATAGCAATTTTAGGATACACATATTTTGCAAATAACAAGAGAAAAAGTGAAATATCACAGCACTTACAAGACCTAACACTAAATGTAAATTCAGCTGCAAAAAACAGTTTAATATATTCACCAATTCCATTAATAATAGTCGAAACAGATGGAAACATAGTATGGAGAAGTACAAAATTTGTATCAGAATTTGCAAATATAGATATAAATGGATATATAAGTGATTTATTAGATAACATAAACACAGAAATAAATGCAAGAGAAGATAAAAAAGACAAATCAATAATAAGAAGTTTAAAAATAGAAAACAAAACTTACAAAATACTTGGAGAGTTTGTAAAGTCTGGAAATCATGAAAGAAAAAGAGAGAACAAATATATGATGATACTATATTTTATTGATGAAACAGACAATCTAAAACTTCAAAAAGAATACAATGATTCAAAAAGTTGTGTTGGAATAATAATGATAGACAACTACGAAGAAACCATGCAAGCAATAGATATGGACATAAGACCAGGAATAATTGCAGAAATAGAAAAAGCAATATATGACTGGACAAGCGAAACAGAAGGAATAGTTGTAAAATCAGATAGAGATAGATTTGTATATTTATTTGAGCAAAAATATCTAGAAAAAATAAAAGAAAATAAATTTAATATACTTGATACTATAAAAGATATCAACATAAAAGGAAGAGCACAGCTTACTTTAAGTATAGCAATATCAAATGAGGGCGAAACAGATAAAGAAAAATATCAATCAGCATTAAACACAATGGATGTTGTATTAGGACGTGGTGGAGACCAAGCAGCAATTAGGCAAAATGGAAAATATCAATTCTTTGGTGGAAGAGTAGAAGAAGTGGAAAAAAGAACTAAAGTAAAAGCTAGAATTGTTGCACACGCCTTAGAAGAATTAATACAGGAAAATGACCAAGTAATGATAATGGGACACGTAAATGCAGATATAGATGCACTAGGTTCTGCAATAGGAATGTATAGATTAGCAACAAACCTAGGAAAGCCATCATATATAGTTGCAAATACAAACACAATGGCACTTGGAAACATACAAAAAAGTTTAGACGAAGATGAAGAATACAAAGATGTTATAATAAACAAAGAAGTAGCAGATGAAAAAATAACACCAAAAACATTATTAATAGTGGTAGATACTCACAAAACAAGCTATGTTGAGGCACCTGAATTGTTAGAAAAAACAAATCAAATAGCTATAATAGACCATCATAGAAGAAGTCCAGACTTTATCACAAAAAGTATACTTACATTCCACGAGGTATATGCGTCTTCTGCAGCAGAGCTTGTAACAGAGCTATTACAATATACACAAGTTACAACTAAATTAAAGAAAATAGAAGCAGAAGTGCTATATGCAGGAATTATGATGGACACAAAAAACTTTACTTTTAAAACAGGAGTACGTACATTTGAGGCAGCGGCATATTTAAGAAAATGTGGAGTTGATATAATTCGTGTTAAAAAATGGTTCCAAAGCGATTTAGAAACTTATAAGAAAATTACAGAAATTATTAAAACAACAGAAATTGTAAATGATACAATAGGAATTGCAACATATAATGAAAATGACAAAGAAGCAAATATAATTTGTGCAAAATCAGCTGACCAACTTTTAGCAATAGGAAATATTACAGCATCATTTGTTTTAGGAAATGATGGAGAAAAAATTACTATTAGCGGACGTTCTATTGGTGACATTAATGTTCAAGTTATCCTTGAAAAAATGGGCGGCGGAGGTCATATTACTTTGGCTGGTGCTCAAGTTGAGGGTAAAAGTATGGATGAGGTTAAGGAAGAACTTAAAGAGAGAATTGGCGAGTATTTTGAGGAGAATGAAAATTAAGGCGATTATGGTAAAACATGGTTGCCTTTTTTGAATTTTTTGTGATATGTATAGAAATTTTTATAAAAGTATGATAATATATAACGAGTATCGAGCAAAAATAAGGAGGTAAACAAAATGAAAGTAATACTAAAAGAAAACATAAAATCAATAGGAAAAAAAGATGAAATAATAAATGTATCAGATGGATATGCAAGAAACTATTTATTTGCCAAAAACCTAGCAGTAGAAGCAACAAATAGTAACCTAGCAAAACTAAAATCAAAAAAGGAATCAGAACAATATAAAAAAGACGTAGAAAAAGAAGAAGCTGAAAAACAAGCTGACAAAATGTCAAAAATAAGATTAAAATTCAAAGTAAAAGCAGGAGAAAACGGTAAGGTATTCGGAGGAGTATCAAGCAAAGAAATTGCAGAAAAACTTGAAAAAGAATACAACATCAAAGTTGACAAAAAGAAAATAGAATTAAAAGATGCAATAAAATTACTTGGAACTACAAATGTTCAAATAAAATTGTATGAGGGAGTAGTAGGAACAGTTAAGGTAGATGTTATTGGAGAATAATTTTTGTATTGGGACCGTTTCTTTTGGCGAAATTTCTGATTTGGGACGGTTCTTTTTCAGAAAAAGAACCGTCCCAAATCAGAAAAATGTCGCTAATACGAAAAAAGAAAGGAAGCTGAAAGATGGAACTAGGAAAAATACCACCACACGACATAGAAGCAGAGCAAGCAGTAATAGGAAGTATGCTAACAGATAGTGATGCTGTAATGGCAGCAGTGGAAAAATTAAGGGAAGATAGCTTTTATAGAGAAGACAACAAATTAATATTTGAGGCAATAGTAAATCTATATAATAGGTCAGAGCCAATTGACTTAGTAACAGTAAAAGATGAATTATCATCAATGGGTAATTTTGAAAAAGTTGGTGGATTTGAATATTTGGCGATACTGCCAGACAAAGTTCCAACAACTGCAAATGTTCAAAAATATATAGACATTGTTGAGGAAAAGGCAACTTTAAGAAAACTAATAAAAACTGCAAATGAAATCATCGATTTAGGATATAATCCAACAGAAGATGTCGAAGATATAATGGCAGGCGCTGAAAAGAAGATTTTTGATATAATACAAAATAAAAATCAAAAAAGCTATACACCAATAAAAGATGTATTAATAGAAAGTTTTACTAAGTTAGAGGAACTATATAATCAGAAATCAAAAATAACAGGTGTTCCAACAGGGTTTGTTGACTTAGATGATAAAACTGCAGGATTACATGGTTCAGATTTAATATTAATTGCAGCACGTCCAGCTATGGGAAAAACAGCATTTGCTCTAAATATTGCGGCAAATGCAGCTATAAGGTCAAATACACCTGTTGCCATATTTAACTTAGAGATGTCAAAAGACCAATTGGTAAACAGAATTTTATGTATTGAGGCAATGGTTGATAGTAACAAAATAATGACAGGTAAACTAGAAGAGGACGATTGGAGCAAACTTGCGAGTGTAGTAGGTCCAATTTCAGATTCGGGAATATATATAGATGATACACCAGGTATCTCAATAATGGAAATAAGAACCAAATGTAGAAAACTTAAAATGGAAAAAAATATTGGTTTAATTGTAATAGATTACATTCAGCTTATACAAGGAAGCAATAACAGAAAAAACGGAAGCCGTGAGCAGGAAATTGCAGAAATTAGTAGATCTTTAAAAATACTTGCAAAAGAATTGAATGTGCCAGTAATTGCACTTTCACAGCTATCAAGAGCGGTTGAACAAAGACCAGACCATCGACCAATGCTATCCGACCTTCGTGAATCTGGATCAATAGAGCAAGATGCCGATATTGTTATGTTTTTATATAGAGATGACTATTACAACCCAGATAGTGAGGAAAAAGATATATCAGAAGTAATAATTGCAAAACACAGAGCTGGTTCAACAGGAACAGTAAAACTACTATGGATGGGAAATTATACAAAATTTGTAAATCTTGCAAGAGGATATGATGATTAATATGTTAAAAGAACAGGTTTTAAATACAATAAAAAAATATAATTTAATAAATGAAAATGATAAAATAATATGTGGAGTATCAGGCGGACCAGACTCAATTTGTATGTTAGATATTTTAAAAGACATAAAAGAAGAGCTTAAATTTGAATTAATAGTATGCCACGTAAATCATTTAATAAGAGAAGAAGCCATTTCTGACGAAGAATATGTTGCAAATTACTGCAAAGTAAATAATATTAAGTGCTATGTTAAAAGAATAGATGTAAAAAAATATGCAGATAATAATAAACAAGGCACTGAGGAAGCAGGAAGAAACGTAAGGTATGAATTTTTTGAGGAAATTTTACAAAAAGAAGGTGCAAATAAAATTGCAATTGCACATAACAAAAATGATAAAATAGAAACAATAATAATGAATATGCTTAGGGGAAGCGGAATTTCAGGATTAAAGGGAATTGAACCTAAAAGAGAAAACAAATATATAAGACCTTTAATAGAAACAGAGAGAACGAGCATAGAAGAATATTGTGAAGAAAAAAATTTAAGACCAAGAATTGATAAAACAAATTTTATAAATGATTGTACAAGAAATAAAATTAGAAACGTAGTTATTCCGTATATAAAAAACGAATTTAATCCCAATATTATAAACACAATGGATAGACTATCTTCTATTATAGAAGAAGAAAATAGATACTTAGAAAAAATAACAATAGATGTGTTTGAAAAGTTAAAAATAAAAGAAGAAAAAGGACATTTAGTATTAAAATTAAAAGAATTTAATAAACAGGATATTGTAATAAAGAAAAGATTAATATTATATGCTATAAACAAAACAATAGGAAATGTACAAAACATAGAAAAAGTAAATATAAATGATATAATAAAATTATGCGAAAAAAATATAGGAAACAAATACTTAATGCCAAACAAAAATATAAAGATTTTAGTCAATAAAAATCAAATTTTTTTCGAGGGCAAATTATAGAAAGCCGTAGAATGATAAAAAATAGCACAAAAAATAATATAAAAAACTATTGCAAAATCAGAATTGTTATGGTATAGTTCAAGCGATAAGGAGGAATTGAATAGTGAAAAATGGAATAAAATCTTTAGCTATATGGCTAATAATAGGTGTAATTCTAATAGTAGTTATTTCTTCAATAATGGAAAATAGCAATAACAAAATGACCTATTCAGAATTAATTGAAAACATAGAAGAGGGAAATGTGTCAAGTGTACAATTATCAGCAGGAGGACAAAGTGCAAAAGTTACACTAAATGATAATAATAAAACAGTAAAACAAGTAAACATACCAAGTTTAGACAGCTTTGTAACTTATGCAGAGCAATATATCAAAAATGGAAATCTAGCATTAGATGAGGAATCTGAATCAATTTGGATAACGATATTAAGTTTAATTACTCCATTCGGATTGCTTATAATATTCCTAGTATTCTGGTTCTTTATGATGAACCCAGGAAACAACCAAGGTGGAAACAAAACAATGACATTTGGAAAAAGTAGAGCTAGAATGATAAACACTGCAGAGAAAAACAAAATCACATTTGATGATGTAGCAGGTGTTGACGAGGAAAAAGAAGAACTAGAAGAAATAGTAGAATTCTTAAAAAATCCAAAAAAATACACAGATATGGGAGCAAGAATTCCAAAAGGAGTACTTTTAGTTGGTCAGCCAGGAACTGGTAAAACATTACTTGCAAAAGCAGTTGCAGGAGAAGCAGGAGTACCATTTTTTATAATAAGTGGTTCAGACTTTGTTGAAATGTTTGTTGGTGTTGGAGCATCAAGAGTTAGAGATTTATTTGAACAAGCCAAAAGAAATGCACCATGTATAATATTCATAGACGAAATAGATGCAGTAGGACGTCAAAGAGGAGCAGGACTTGGTGGAGGACATGACGAAAGAGAACAAACATTAAACCAATTACTTGTTGAAATGGATGGATTCTCAGCAAACGAAGGAGTTATAGTTTTAGCTGCAACAAACAGACCAGATGTATTAGATAAAGCATTATTAAGAGCGGGAAGATTTGATAGACAAATAGTAGTAGGAGCTCCAGATGTAAAAGCAAGAGAGCAAATACTAGAAGTTCATAGCAAAAAGAAAAGATTAGCAGATGATGTTGATTTAAGAATTATAGCAAAAAATACATCAGGATTTGCAGGAGCAGATTTGGAAAATGTATTAAATGAAGCAGCACTTTTAGCAGCAAGAAGAAATAAAACAGAAATAGGAATGCAAGAAATAGAAGATGCTATGGTTAAGGTAACAATGGGACCTGAAAAGAAAACAAAAGTAAGAAGTGACCATGAAAAGAAATTGGTTGCATACCACGAAGCTGGTCACGCAGTTGTAAGTAAATTCTTACCAACACAAGATCCTGTTCACGAAATATCAATAGTACCAAGAGGAATGGCTGGAGGTTATACAATGTATAGACCAACAGAAGATAAATCATTTATGTCTAAAACAGCAATGGAAGAACAAATTATATCACTATTAGGTGGTAGAGTTGCAGAAGCCCTAATTTTAAATGATATCTCAACAGGTGCAAGTAACGATATTGAAAGAGCATCTCAAATTGCAAGAAGTATGGTAACTGTTTATGGAATGAGTTCAAGACTTGGAGCTATTATGTATGGTCAAGGTCAAGCAGAAGTTTT
>ERZ791801.1639-NODE-1639-length-13876-cov-3.201288_pt1 | contig 13876 bp, 10 predicted proteins | sample MGYA00510309_ERZ791801 | MGnify/ENA primary metagenome ERZ791801 (study PRJEB30046, sample SAMN00791979) | human gut metagenome | study: EMG produced TPA metagenomics assembly of the A metagenome-wide association study of gut microbiota in type 2...
AGTCCCCCCCTTGACCCCTTTTCGCGATTGAGTTGGTCGCGCTTTCATGCTCCTTCCGCGTGCAGCTTTTTTGTGCTTCGCCTGGCTGACGGTTAGCGATGGCTAATTGCTGTGCGCTCATCCGCACGGCAAAAAACAGCTGCAAAAGGCGCGGAAAATCAGCAAAATCAATCGGTCACATGAGAAAGGTTTGGAAAACGAAGCATAGCGCCTGTGTTATAATCAAGGTACTTCAAAACAGAGGCGGACAAGGGGGAGCGGTATCATGGACGATCAGAATCGGTGTATGCGGTGCATGGGCCAGAAGGATTCGCAGCAGGAGACTTGCCCGGCGTGCGGATTCAGCGAGAAGGACTTTGTGCCGGAGAAGCATCATCTTCAGCCCCACACCATCCTCAAGGGGCAGTATCTGGTGGGGTGTGCGCTGGGCGAGGGCGGCTTCGGCATCACTTACATCGGCTGGGATATGTTCCTGCATATTCCAGTTGCGATTAAGGAATATTTTCCCTCCGGCGTCGTCATTCGCGATCAGGGACAGCACACGGTCAGCGTGTTCGCGGGGAAGGATGAAGAATCCTTCCTGCAGGGGCGCAGCAGCTTCTTCCGCGAGGCGCAGAAGGTCGCGAAATTCGACAACAACGTCGGCGTTGTGTCCGTCAAAAACTGCTTTTTGGAAAACGGAACGGCGTATATCATCATGGAGTACATCTCCGGCATCAATCTGGGCGCGTACGCGGAGCTGCACGGCGGCAAGCTAACCTTCAACGAAACGCTCAAACTCCTCCGCACGCCGATTTTGACCTTGGAGGAGCTGCACCGCGCGTCAACGTGGCACCGCGACATCAGCCCGGAAAACCTGATGCTTACCAAGGATGGCAAAGTAAAGCTGATTGACTTCGGCTCAGCGATGGAGAGCGACCGCGAGAAGAAAACGCGCGTGCTGATGATTCGCGCGGGCTATTCGCCTGTGGAAATGTATTCCAGCACCGGCGAGGACGGCCCGTACTCCGATGTTTACTCGATGGCGGCGACAATTTACAAGCTGATTACCGGGGTTACGCCGCCGCCCGCCACCGACCGGCTGGATAATGACCCGCTTGTGCCGCCCTCCGCGCTGGGCGTGAAGGACATTTCCCACGCGCAGGAAGCGGCGCTGCTCAAGGGCATGGCGGTGCAGGTGAAGAGCCGCTATCAGACGATGGAGGAGTTCTTTGACGGGCTATACGGCAAGAATGCCCCCGCGCCCGCGCCGAGCCAGCATCAAAAGCGGCTGATGATTGGCATTGCGGCGCTGCTGGTGCTGATTATGGTGGGCGTGGGCGTGCTGCTTGGGCGCGACAGCCAATCCGTTCTGGTAGGACTTGCTCCGACGGAGATTCCGACAGACGCGCCGACGGAAGCGCCAACCGACGTGCCGACCGCCCTGCCGACGGAAGCGCCAACCGAAGCGCCGACGGACGTGGCGACCGAAGCCCCGACGGTGATTCCGACCGAAGCACCCACCGCCACGCCCGTGCCGTCCGCCGTGGAAACGGCGCTGCGCGATTTCCTGAATGCCAACGGCTGCGCGATTGCGGCGGATGAGGCCATCCCGGCGGATGCGCTGGCGCGAATCGGCGGTGTGCGGCTGCTGGAGGGCAATATCGACTTCACCTTCCTGACAGACGAGGGCGAGCTGGAATATCGCGATTCCTTCTACATGAACCCGTGGCGGCGCGATGATCCGCAAACCCCCGATGTCCGCGGCGAAGCGCTGACGACGGAAATCAACCTTGCGGACTTCGCCTGTCTCCCGAATTTGCAGTATCTGGCAGTTTGGGACGAACGGGCGGTCAACCTTGAGGCACTCTCCCGTCTGCCGAAGCTGACGACGCTCGTGCTCGACCACTGCGGCTTGACGGAAAGCGACCTGCTGACCATCGCGCAGCACGCGCCGCTGCTGACGACGCTCAACATCAGCAACAGCAGCATCACGAGCGTTGCGGCGCTGGCAAGCCTGACGAAGCTGGAGCGCCTGATGATCAGCAACACCGGCGTAACGACGCTGACCCCGCTGGCGAACCTGACTATCCGGCAACTGATGACCGAAAATACCGCCATCGTGTCCATTAACGAACTGCGCGGCACACGGCTGGCAAAGTGCATCCGGCAATGGAATTGCCCGATTGTCACGGACGGATACGACCTGCTGGGCGAAATGCCGCAGCTGGAGGAAGTCACCATCAACGGCGACGAAAGCACCGACAAATCGCTTGTGCTGGATTTGTCTCCGCTGGCGAACGCGCAAAACCTCGTGTGGCTGGACGTTGGCAATGTCGGCGTGCAGGACATCAATTTCGTGAGCCGCCTGCCCAATCTGCGCTATCTGCTGATTGCCACGAGCAACCTGACGATGATGATTGGCGAGGCGACCCTGCCCGAAAACCTTGTGTACATCGACTTTGGCGGCAACCGCATCACCAGCTTGGAGGAGCTGCACCTTGAGCGCCTGACGAAGCTGGAATACATCAGCCTGCACTGCAATTATATCACCGACTTTTCGCCGATGAAACAGTGCGCCGCGAAGGAAACGTGGATTACCGACCAGCACAGCCCGGATATGCTGATGGGATGGCTTGGTACGTCGCTGCGGGAGGCGCTGAATCTGCCGCCCAAGGCGTTCATCACGCAGAAAATGCTGGATAACGTAATCGGCGTGACCGTGCGCGACGGCGAAATCGAGTGGGTGTTCTACGAAGAGCAGAAGAATCACGATGCTTGGCAGCGCCGCGAGCGGGAAGTCAACAACTGGGGCAAGTACGTCGACAAATACAGCGACAACTGGAGTGATCTGCTGTTCCTGACGCCCAACCCGACAGACGCTGACCTGCCTGCTATGAATCCCGATTCGTTCGACCTGAGCGAGTTGCAGTATTTCCGCCACCTGCACTACTTCCAGCTGCGCAACCAGCAGGCGGAAGGCACATGGGTGCTGCCGAAGCTGCCGATTCACTGGCTGATTTTGTCTAACTGCGGCTTGACGGACGCGGATATGCCGTACATCACTGCCATCAACGTGGATGACGGCGACCGCTTCAATGAGCTGTACAGTCTGAATCTGGGGAATAACGCCATTACGTCCCTGTCGGGCATGGAGCGGCTGACGACGCTGAACGTCTTGCTGGTGCAGCGCAACGCTATCCGCGATTTGTCCCCGCTAAGCGACCTGACGCGCATCCATTTGCTGAATATCAGCTGGAACCCCGGCATCACGAGCATTGAGCCGCTGGCGCAAGGAATGCGAGAGACGCTGGTGAATCTGGACATGGCGGGTCTGGCAGTGGATTTGACCCCCGTCGGCGGCATGGAGAATCTGGATCACCTGCGCATCGGCGACGACTGGAACAGCCATCGCATCGCGCTGGATTTAGCCCCGCTGTCCGGGCTGACGGGCTTGAAGTACCTGCATGTTCTGGGCGCGAAGCTGGATAACGTGGATGCCATCAGCAGCATGAGCGGCTTGATTTGCATTAACCTGCAGAACTGCGGCATGACCTCCGCCAAGCTGACTGCCCTCAACGGACATCCGCTGACGACCGAAATCAATCTGGAGCGGAACTTCCTGCGCACGCTGGATGAACTGGATTTATCGACGCTGCCGCAGCTGAAGGAAATCAACCTCGGCGGCAACGCCATCAGCGACTTCTCGATGTTTGACGGCACGGCGATCACCGTGTACGGGCAGGATTGGCAGAACGCTGCTTACTAAAGCGACTATATAATAGGAAGGGAGAATGGCTATGTCCGCACCGATGATCCTGGCGGAAAGCGAAGTGGAGCGGATTATCCGCCTGTCGCGCAACGCGGAATTTGCCCGCGCGTATCTGGAAAAGGGCATCCGCGTGCCGACGTTCCCGGAAATCCTCGCGGAATATTCCGGCGTCACCGATGCTTCGGCGCTGCGGGAGAAGCTATGCACCCGCCTGCAGGGCATGATTGGCGAGCCGAACGCCGCGTCAATCCGCCGCAAAGTGTCCATCTGGTTCACGGGCAAAACCGCGCCGGAAAACCGCGGTCAGCTGGTGCGCATCGTGTTCGCGCTGGACATGAGCGACGAGCAGGCGCAGAATTTTCTGGCGTGCGCGGGCGGCGGCTGCCTGCATCAGCGCAATCCTATCGAGTTGGCGTACCTCTACGCGCTGCGCAGCCGCCTCAACTACAACGAGGCGTGCCACCTCATCGAGCGCATCCGCCATATCGCCATCGGCGGACAGGGCAAAACCGAGGTGCTGGAGAACGAGTTCACCAAAATCCGCGGGGAAGATGAATTTGTGGATTTCATCAGGCAGCAGCGGATGAATCTGGGGGAGCTGCACAACACCGCCTACGAGTATTTTCAGGAGTACATGGAGGTGCTCACCAAGCCGCCGGACAGCTTCCCCCACCTGCCGGAGCGCGCATACAGCGTGCGCGAAATTGTGCAGATGTACTTAAAGCCCCCCGCGGGCAGCAGCAGCGTGCTTGGCAAAACCCTGCGCGCCCACTGGCCGGACGAAAAAACGCTCTCGCAGATTGCCAACCGGCGGCAGGATGTGCCGCGAAAAGTGCTGATTCTGCTGTTTCTGATCACCGACGGGGCGGAAAACAGCCTGTATGTGAACGATGCCGCCGTCAGCGACGATGCGCGCGTGCTGTTTGACGACCGCTACCGCCGCGTGAACCAAATGCTGGATGACTGCGGATACAGCCAGCTTGACCCGCGCAACGTGTTTGACTGGCTGATGCTCTACTGCATGTACGACCACGGCGAGCTGAACGGCAATGAGCGCCTGCAGGCTGTCCTGCGGGAGACGGAAGAGAATGACGCTCTGGGAGGGAATGCCACATGACGATGCCCTATGCCTGCACGCGCTGCATGATGCCGACGGAGGAAGCCGTCTGCCCGGTGTGCGGGGCGAAAACGGAGAACGCACAGCGGATTCGCGATGCGCTGCCGCCGCAGACCATCCTGCATGGGCAGTATCTGCTTGGCGCGGCGCTGGGCGGCGGGGGATTCGGCACGACCTACCGCGCCTTGAAGCTGGAGAGCGTCGATCCCGTGCGCGGCGAAATGGTGGCGGTGAAGGAGTACTTTCCGCACAGCATTGCCGCCCGAAGCGATGACGGCAGGGTTGTCCCGCAGCGCAATGATGCCAAGCTGTTCACCAACTGGCGCGATAAGTTCGTGACGGAATACAACATGCTGCTGGAAGCCTCGCGCTGCCCGTCGGTGGTGCAGGTGCTGGATTTGTTCGAGGAAAACAATACCGCGTATCTGGTGATGGCATACGTCGAGGGCGAAACGCTGGCGCATCGGGTGTGCGAACAGGGCGCAATCCCGCCGGAGGAGCTGATGCGGATGATGAAGCCGTTCATCGAGAATCTGCGGATGCTGCACGAGAAGAAAATCATCCACCGGGATATAAAGCCCGCCAACATCATCCTCAAGGGCGGCGATACCCCGATTCTGCTGGATTTCGGCAGCGCGCGCCCCAACGACCCCGATTTGCGCAAGACCATCCTCATCAGCAAAGGCTACGCGCCGCCGGAGCAGTACGAGGAGAACAGCCTGCAAGGCAACTGGACGGACGTCTATGGTCTGTGCGCGACGATGTACTTCGCCCTGACCGCCCAAGAACCCGCCGACGCGCTGGAGCGCAAGTACGACATCGAGGTGAAGGGCAGCGACCCGCTTGTGCCCATCCAGAAGCTGTGCCCGAGGCTGAAAAGCCAGTGGGCGGATGCGCTGATGGCGGGGCTTGCAATGAATTTCGGCGAGCGTCCGTCATCGTTTATGGCGCTGGAAACGGCGCTCTTCAGCGAAAGCAAGCCGGATGCGCCGAAGCCCGCGCCCATCATCGACAGCGCGCAGACGACGCGCACCCTGCTTGCCGCCAAGCGCGCCGGGAATCTGCTCAAGCGCTTTGCGCCGCAGAAGTACGAGGGCATCCTGCGCGAAATCGACCGCATCAGCCGTTTGAGCAGCATCGCGCAGCAGGCAGAGAGCCTCCAGCAGCTTTTGCAGGGCAGCGGCGTTATCTTCCGTCTGCTGACCAATGGCTTCCGCAAAGCCTGATTTTGCTCTGCCGCCGCAAACCGTCCTGCACGCCCGCTATCTGCTGGGCGACACGCTCGGCGGCGGCGCGCTCGGCATCACCTACCGCGCCGTGCAGCTGGATGCCCCCGCGCGCGGCAGGGTGGTCGCCGTGAAGGAGTTTTTTCCGCGCGCCCTTGCTGTCCGGGCGGCTGACGGCAGCGTGCAGCCCATGCCCAAAGGTGCGGCGGATTTTGCCCTGTACTGCGCGCGGTTCGTGCGGGGATACCGCTTTCTGCACGCAAAGGCGAACTGCCCGCCGCTTGTGCCCCTGCTGGATTTGTTCGAGCAGAACGGCACGGCGTATGTGGTGATGGCGTACATCGAGGGCGAAACGCTGGCGCAGCGGGTGAAGGCGCATGGGGCAATCCCGCCGCGGGCGCTGATGCGGATGATGCGCCCGTTTCTGCACGATTTGGCGGCGCTCCACCAGCGGAAAATCATCCACCGCGCCATCATGCCCCGAAACATCCTCCTGCGCGGGGAAAATCCGCCGATACTGCTGGATTTCGGCGGTGCGCGCCCGGATAGCGATGGACCGCTGACGCGCTGCGCGAGCTTGCGGGGGTGGGGGTGCTTTCCGCCGGAGCAAATCTGCCAAAGCAGACAAGGCAGCTGGACGGACGTGTACGCCCTGTGCGCGACGATGTACTACGCCCTGACCGCCAAAGAGCCCGCCGACGCGCTGGAGCGCCTGTTCGCTGCCAAAACCGGCAAGGATGAACCGCTTGTTCCCATCCGCACGTTGTGCCCGAAGCTGCCGCGAAAACAGGCGGATGCGCTGATGGCAGGGCTTTCGCTGGATTCTGCCGCACGTCCGGCTGACTTCGCCGCGCTGGAATCCGCCCTGTACGGCAGCAAAATTCCGCATTTCGCATTCCGCATTCCGAATTGGTGCGCGCGGAAATGAGCGGGAAAACCCGCCATCATCAAGTGCTATAATTCCCAGTGAAAGCAAGCCCCGCCGACCAAAGCGGAGCACGATAGAAGGAGGAAAATCCATATGATTATGAAGCAGTGCAGCGCCGGCCATTTCTACGACGCAGAACGCTACGACAGCTGCCCTTACTGCGGCACGAACGAGGACAAGGTGCACACCCAGCCGAACGTGATTCCGGTGGACAACGGGCTTGAACCGACCGTTCCCGTGAATCCGACCACGGGATTTGGCGGCGGCGAGACAATCGGGCTGGATATGTCCAAGGAGGTGCGCCCGGTCGTTGGCTGGCTGGTGTGCATCGAGGACCCCGATCGCGGCCGCTCCTACGAAATCCACAAGGAAAACAACTACCTCGGCCGCTCGGTGCAGATGGACATCTACATCGCCGGCGATGCCACTATCTCCCGCGACAGCCCGATGGTCGTCACCTACGACGCGAACAGCCGCAGCTTCTACTGCGGATTCATGGGCGGCCGCTCCATCGTCCGCCTGAATGGGATGCCCCTGCTTTCCACCACGCAGCTCAAGCGCGGCGACATCATCGAGCTGGGCAAAACGAAGCTGATGTTCGTTCCCTTCAGCAGCGATGCCTTCGATTGGGACTGGACGCAGGAGTAAGGGGAGGAACAGAGCATGAGGGCGAAAAAGTTGTTTTCCATCCTTCTGGCAATGATGCTGATGCTCTTCGCGCTTTTCCCGATTCAGGCGGTGCTTGCCGAAACGACCAATCAGCCCTCACAAACCACCAGTACCGCAGAGCCGCCTGCAAGCTCTGCGGTACCCACCCAGCGGTCTGACACGCCCGCGCCCATGTCGGGCGCTGAACCCGGTGTGGAAACACCTGTGGACGTGTCGGGGCAGCTGGGTTTTTTTGTTCAGCAGTATGGGCTGATGGTGCTCCTTGCGCTGGCGGTGATTGTGCTCGTGGTGCTGATTGCGCTGCTTGCGCGGTCGGGGAGGAGAAAGCGGACGGCGGAGACCGCGCAGGGCGAACAGACGATTGCCGTCATGGATATGCCCGGCGAGCCGCCAATCCTTGATGTGACGGAGGTTGGCAATGTACACAACATCGGCAAACGGAATTATCAGCAGGACGCGTTCGGCGTGTCGCCCCTGCAGGACGAGAAATTGCGGCATTCAAGAGGTGTGCTGGCAGTGCTGGCGGACGGCATGGGCGGCATGACGAACAGCGGCGAACTGAGCCAAGCAGCAGTTTTGGCGGCACTGCGCAGTTTCCCGCAAGCCCCCGGCGGCACGGGCGAAACGCTGGCGAGCGTCGCGCACAGCGTGCTGGACATGGTGCAGAAGCGCTTCACGGGTTCAGGGTCAGGGTCAACGCTGGTGCTGGCGAACATCCGCGACGGCAAGCTCGACTTCCTCACCATCGGGGACAGCCGCATTGCCCTCCTGCGGGATGGTGCGCTGCTGACGCTCAACCGCGAGCACAACTATGCCGCGATGCTGCGCCATCAGGCGGCTTTGGGGCTGATTCCGTGGCGGGAGGTGGCGGAGAATCCGCGTTGCCGCGCGCTGACGAGCTATCTGGGGCTGGCGGATGACCCGGCGATGGATTTCCCCGCCGAGGCGATTCCGCTGAACAGCGGGGACAAAATCGTGCTGATGTCCGACGGCGTGTTCGGCACGCTGGACGACGAAACGCTGACACGCGTGCTTGTCCGAAGCCCAAACGTGGTGGAGGCGGCGCATAAGCTGGAAGATGCGGTGCTGATGGAGAAAAAGGCGAATCAGGATAACTTTACAGCGGTGATTATCGAAATTGCAAACATACGCAAACTGAACCGGATACAAGCGTAAAGGAGAGAAAACCATGAAACAGTGGATGCGCAGGTTTTTCGCGGTGCTGATGATGCTCTGCCTGCTGGCGGGGTGCACCGCGTGGGCGGAAAAGGCGCTGGATGGAAACGGCCTGACCGGCTTGCAGGAGCACGAGAAAAAGCCGGATGTATCCAGCATGGCGGACGCGTCGATGGACAACAAATCGTCCGCAAAGGCGACCTTTGAGGGCGGCTGGCTCGGCGTTTATGACAACAATCATCTGGTGACGATGGCAGTCTGCTACATCGACGACAGCATTATCGCCGTGAGCAGCGATAAACTGCGGGAATACGCCGCGCGCGGGACGACGCTGGCGCTGTACGACTTCATGGAGGAAAAATCGTACAGCGTGCGCGTGGGCAAGGAGGAAAATTCCGTCATCCGGTTTGTCCTTGATGGCGCGCATGATATTCCCAGCCTGTACATGAGCGGCAACGTGGCATACGGCGAAACCATCGGTCTGTCCGGCGGCAAAATGGACGGCACCATAAGCGGCTTTGTGCAAAAAGACGCGGATGGGCTGACCATTATGCCAGAAGTGGTGGCGGCGACGCGCCCAGCAAAGGGCGAACTGTTCGGCGCATACAGCGGATCAGCGCTGGCGCAGGGCAGCCCGATTTTCGGGTCAAGCAGCGATGGCACGGTTGTGATGCTGGGGCTTGCGGACAAAAACCACCGCTATCTGGATTTGAATGCGTATTATGACCTTGCGGAAGCAGCGGAGCATCCGACCGCTGCCCCGACCGCCGCACCGACGGAAGCCCCCGCAGCCGAATCCCAGACGCAAACCGTGCTCTACGTCATCATCGGCGTTCTTGCGGCGGCAGTCGTCGCCCTTGTTCTCACGCGCGGCAGGAAGAAAGACGGCATAAATCAGCAGGAGGCGGCGGAAACGAAGCCCCTTCCCCCAGAAGTGCCGGATGAACCCACCCAGCAGGTGGAGGAAGCATCGAAAGCCTGCGTCGCGCTGGCGTGCATCGGCGGCGCATTGCAGGGCATGACGTTCCCGATTTCCGCGCGCGTCGTCATCGGGCGTGACCCGAAGCACTGTTCCATCATCTACCCCAAGGACGCCCATGGCATCAGCAGCGTGCACTGCGCGGCAGAACCCACGGCGGACGGGCAAATCATCCTCATCGACCTCGGCTCGACGTATGGCACGATGGCGGGCGGGCAGCAGCTGACGGCGGGCAAGGGCGTGACGCTTCATCCCGGCGACGCCTTCACGCTCGGCGGAAAAGAGAATGTGTTCGAGGTGCGCCGCCTGTAATCCGCATCAGAAAGGAGCATTGCCTTGAAGTGTCCCTATTGTTTTCGGGAAATCCCCTTCAGCACCGTCTGCCCAGCGTGCGGCAGGGCGCTGCATTTCGGCGGCAACACGCAGTTTCTGGCGGAAGTGCAGCAGGGGCGGCTGGGCGTGAAGGACATCTTCGCGCAGACCCTCAAGCGCCATAAAAAGGGTGACGCGTTCCGCTCCCTGACGCGCTGCCCCGCGCTGACGGCGGAAATGCTGGAAACGTGGCAGCGCCCGTGGATGTTCCTGCGCCTGTTCGTGATGCTGCTGATTGCGACGGTGCTGCTGACTTTCGCGGCGAAGACGATGGTGTATATTTCACCTAAACTCAAGATGGAGTTTAATTTCCCGCTGTCTGTCATTGCTAACATTGTCGGCAGTACGGTGATTCCGTGGACGATGGTGCTGTTTATCTGGGAGATGGACATGTATGGCAATCTCTCCATCTTTGATTTGCTGGGGCTGCTGCTTGTCGGCGGGCTGGCGAGTATTGCCATCGCGTCACCGCTTTTTCGGCTCATGGAGCATGTGTTTTCGCTGAAAGGAGACTACGCAGATTCGTGGGCGGCGGTAGCAGAAGAACCCGCAAAAATCCTGATTTGCATTCTGTTTATCCTGCTGTCAAGGCGCAAACTGAACGCGCTGGATGGGCTGGTGATTGGCGCGGCGGTTGCATCCGGATTCGCCTTCATCGAAACAACGCAGTATGGCTATGTCAATGGGCTGACCACGATGGAAACGCGGAACTTCTGGACGCTGTTCTCTAATCACCTGCTGTTTACAACCCCGGTTTTGGGCGCACTGGGGCTGGCGGCGAACGGGGAACGCCTGAAACTGCGCCATTTCCTGAACTGGCGGGTGATTCTCTGCCTTGCGCTTGGCATGGGCTGCCACGCACTCAATAATGCCAGCAAGGAGTACTTGCCGATTTCCTACTGGTTTCTCACGGTAACGATACTGACCATTGGCGATTATCCGCTGTTCATGAGTCAACTGATTGTCGCGCTTGTCGAGTGGACAGCGCTGCTCCTTGTGCTGCGCGGCGGCATCCGCCAAGCCTTGGCGGCGAGCGAGCGCGGCAAAACAATGGCGTACATGGAACATTACGGAAAAATCGACGCGGCGAAAGTGTCTGACACGCCGGATACGCCGATGCTCTGCGGGCAGGCGGGTTCATTCAGCGGGCAAAAGCTGCGTGTGCCGAGAAACAAGCCGATTTCGATGGGGCGGGAGGCATCCTGCCAGCTGGCGCTTGCATCCAAGCAGGTCAGCCGGAAGCACTGCGAGGTGCGGTTGACGGCGGATGGGCTGGTTATTCGCGACCTGAACTCCGCCAACGGCACGAAGGTCAACGGCGCACGGATTCCGCCGCAGCAGGATGTTCCGCTGAAGCGCGGCGACCGGGTGGAAATCGGCTCGAAGGACGAATGCTTCGTCATTCAATGAGAAAGGGGGAAAAAGCCTAAATGCAGCACGAATTGAAAATCAGCTTTCGCGATGTGATGACACCCGCCTTCCGCCGTCATGCACGGGGAGAAGCCTTCCGAACGCTGACACGCCAGATGGAAAACCCGCAAAAAGCCGTCCGCCAATGGCAAATGCCGTGGATGTACCTGCGCCTGTTCGGCATCCTGCTGCTGATGGCGGCGGTGTGCCTTGCCTGTATTTGGCTGGACATTGGCGCACTGCCCGCGCCGTACATCTACGCCTTCTTCTGGTGCGGATCGCTTTTTCCGCTGACGCTGGCAATGTTCCTCTGGGAGCTTGACCCCTTCGTGAATATCTCGATTTTCGAGATGATGGGGCTGGCGCTGCTCTCCGGCGTGGTTTGCGTGCTGTTCGGCACGCCGGTGGATAACAGCATCATCAGCGGCTATTTTGCCCCGGTTTGGGGCTATGTGAAGGACAGCGTTTTGATGCTGGGCGTGCTCATCCTCGTGCTGGTGTGCACCCGCAAGCGGATGTACGGGCTGGGCGGCTTGGCGCTTGGTGCGGCTATCGGCGCGGGGTACGCGCTGTTCACCATGCTGATGGCATCCATCGTGGACATGCCGATTGTGGAAACGCCCACTGGGCTGGCACGTGATTTCAGCGGGCTGACGAACGCCATCAGCGCAAGCGTGCCGATGATCTTCGGCAATCACGCGCTGTGGTTCGCGCCGGTCGCGGGGGCGCTGGGACTGCGCATGAGCGGCGAGAAAATCAACATTCGTCATTTTGCGGATGTTCGCGTCATTCTCCTGATTCTGCTGGGCTTTGCCGAAAATTATCTGATGAACAGCGCCAAATCCCCCTTCGGCTGGACGTTCCTGAACGCGGATTTGATTGCCTTCACGCGCACGGATGCCATTGAGGTGAAGCACGTCATCGTGCTGGCCATCGGCATGGCGGCGCTCATCAGGACGATTCGCCTGTGCGTCACGCAGGCGCTCACCGTCGGCAGCGGCGCGGTGGTCGGGCGCAAGGCGCGCACAGGTCGGCTCATCGGCATCAGCGGAACGTATGCGAACCGCGTGGTGACGCTATTCGATGGGCAGGAGCTGCGCGTCGGGCGCGAAACGGGCAAGCACATGCTCACCCTGCACGGCGAGGGGGTCAGCCGCGTGCACTGCCTGCTCACCCTGCGGGAGGGCAGCATCATCGTGCGCGATTTGGGCTCGTCCAACGGCACATGGCTCAATGGCAAGCGGCTGACGAGCAAACAGGATACCCCTATCAGCAAAGGGGATGTGCTTGCCATCGGTTCGCCGAAAGAAAGGTTTGAGGTGCAATGAAGTACAGCTATGCGGCGGTGTCGGACGTAGGCAAGCGCGAAATCAACGAGGATGCGCTGGAGGTGCGCGCCGGGCGATGCTATCTGGCGTGTGCGCTTGGCGACGGGCTGGGCGGACAGGGAAGCGGCGATTTTGCGTCGAAGCTGGCGACGGACGTGTCCATCCGGCGGATGAGCGGGTTTCTGCCCGCTGGCCGGCGCACGCTGGACGCCTGTGTGCGGGAAGCAAACCGCCTCATCCGCGACCAGCAGGAGGAGCAGCACTGCCGGATGATGACGACCCTTGCGCTCCTGCGCTTGAGCGGCGCGCGCGCACAGCTGGCGTACGTCGGCGACACGCGCATCTACTGGATTCGCGGCGGAGAAATCATCTACCAGAGCAAAGACCACAGCATCCCGCAGATGATGGTGACGTGCGGCGAAATCACCTACGACCAGATTCGGGGGCATGAAAGCCGAAATCTGCTGACGCGCGCGCTTGGCTACAAGGACGACGTGACGGCGGAGCATTTCGCGGGCAGAATCCGGCGCGGAGACCGTCTGCTGCTGTGCACCGACGGCTTCTGGGAATGGGTGCTGGAGGCGGACATGGTGGCGTGCGCACGGGGCAAAACCGCGCAGGAATGGCTGAACGGCATGTGCGCGCTGATTGCGCAGCGCTGCGACGAGGAAGCAGACAATTACAGCGCCATTGCGATTGTGGCGGAATAAAATCAGCGGGGCTGCAAGCGTGCCAAATGCGCTTTTGCAGCCCTGTTTTGATGCGCCATGAGGTGCTTGGCAAGGAATTGGGGGAATTTTCGGGCTTTTCAAATGCGGATTTTCGTGGTAAAATGGACGATAGGGGAATTTGCGATTTTTCCCCATAACCTCTTTTCGCGATGCGGATTTTGGCATGTGTTTTTTACCTATGCGACTTGA
>ERZ791801.1644-NODE-1644-length-13828-cov-8.924998_pt1 | contig 13828 bp, 7 predicted proteins | sample MGYA00510309_ERZ791801 | MGnify/ENA primary metagenome ERZ791801 (study PRJEB30046, sample SAMN00791979) | human gut metagenome | study: EMG produced TPA metagenomics assembly of the A metagenome-wide association study of gut microbiota in type 2...
GAAAAATAAGATTTTTCACACGCAAGATTTGTGCTTACGCACAAACTTGAGATGCGCAAAAGACAGCGCAAGAATGGAGATTATTATGAAAATATCAGTAATTATCCCATCACTTAACCCTGATGATAAGCTTGTAAGTGTTGTTGATTCACTTGTTAAGAAGGGATTCGAAGATATTATAATTGTCAATGACGGAAGTGATTCGGCACATTTATGGCCATTTGAGAAAGTTGGCAGTTACAGCCAGTGTACAATACTTACCCACGAGGTTAATAAGGGTAAGGGCAGAGGTTTAAAGACGGCATTTGAATACTGCCTTAAGAACAGACAGGGGTATGATGGTGTTGTAACAGTAGATGGAGATAACCAGCATAGGGCAGATGATATATATAACTGTTGTGAGGCTATGGTAAAGAATGACAAGGTTGTTCTCGGAGTAAGACGTTTTGATGGAGAAGATGTTCCATTTAAGAGCCGGTTTGGTAACAATATGACAAGTATGGTATTCAAAGTTATGTGTGGACTTAATATTTCTGATACACAGACGGGCTTGAGGGCTATTCCATACCGTTATCTTGATACATTTTGTAATATTGAGGGTGAGAGATTCGAGTATGAAACAACTATGCTGCTTGAATTTAAGAAGTCGGATATTCAATTTATGGAAGTGCCAATTGAAACGGTGTATATAGAAGATAATGCTTCAACACATTTCAATCCGGTTAAAGACTCAATAAAGATATATAAGGTTATATTGAAGTATTCATTTTCACCAACAGTTGTTAAATATATATTAAGCTCATTGGCATCGTGGGTTATAGATAATTTAATATTTAATTTACTTGAATTTTTTCTTTTTGCGTTTACAATATCAATAAGACTGTTATTTAGTACGGTAGCCGCAAGAATTATATCGTCAATATTTAATTTCACGATGAACAGACGTCTTGTGTTTAAGTCAGACAAAGATGTCAAGTCATCTATGGTCAGATATTACATATTATGGTTATGCCAGCTTATGGCATCATATCTTCTTGTATACATCTTTACAAGATTATTAGTGCTTGGCAGTGTGGCTGTTGCATTTACAAAGATAATTGTTGATTTATGCTTATTTGTAATAAGCTACAACATACAGAAAAAATGGGTGTTTAAATAATCAGACACGGATTACACCAATAGAAATGAGGATAATAATGAAGAATAACGTACTTAAGTGGCTTGGAAGAGTTGGAGCTACACTTTTAACTACTATCGTAATTCTTGTAGCAGGTCTTTATCTTGTTATGGCTATGCTTGCGTGGGGACCTTCTACATTTGCTAAGAAGCAGTTTATATTATCACTTCAGGAGACAGGAGAGCTTGGCTTTATGGCTAACTGGTTCTGTTCACAGGAAGAGATTGATATGATTAAAGAGGAGAATTCAGTTAAGGATACTACAGATATAACTGATTCAAGCCTTGTTGTAATCGGACAGGATTCATCTAGTGATGAAGAAGACCTTTATGTTGTTGATGTAAAGGCTGGAACATATAGCGGTAAGCTTATGATTGTCAAAGATCCTTCAAGATTATTTGTAGGAACAGTACCAGAATTCAAGCTTGAAAAGGGCTGGACAGTTGCTGAGATAGCACAGAGATATGATGCACTAGCAGGTATCAATGGTGGAGAATTCGTTGACTCAACACCACAGACAGCTATGCCAATCGGACTTGTTATGGTAGATGGTAATATATTAAAGGGTGATTCATCTACAATGTACCACGTTACAGGAATAACATTTGATAATAAGCTTGTAATGGGGAATATGACATCAGCTAAGGCTGTAGAACTTGGAATAAGAGATTGTGTCAATGTAAGCAGTGATATAGGCCCATTTCTTATAATTAATGGTGAACCACAGGACGTTGATGGTGTTGGTGGAGGACTTAATCCACGAACAGCGATAGGACAGAGAGCTGACGGAGCTATCCTTCTTCTTGTTGTAGATGGAAGACAGGCTACAAGCCTTGGTGCATCGTTCTCAGATTTACAGGATATTATGCTTCAGTACGGTGCTGTAAATGCATCAGCTATGGATGGTGGTACATCAACACAGATGTATTATAATGGTGAGGTTATTAATAAGCCATATTCACCAACAGGACCAAGAACACTTCCAACAGCATTTTTGATTAAATAATTACACGGAGATGAGAAGAATGTCAGAGAATAATAATAATGGAAAGAAGAATTTTTTTAAGAGATTATCAGGATTTAAGAAGTTTCTTGTGATATATGCCTCTGCACTGGTAGTGATTATTGCTGTTGCGTTAGTGCTTTTATACGGGTTGTTAAAGGATTACGAGGCTGGCAGGCCAGCCAATACTATGGATAAGCTTGTATCACATATTGAAGCAGGGAATGTAGGCAAATGGATTAAGGATGCAGGTATCCTTGGAGAGTTCGAGACAGAAGATATTGTATCAGATTATTTTAAGGATACATTTGATGATAAGGAAGTAAGCTATAAGAAGAAGGCAGGAGAATATACAGAGAACAATCCGGTATATATTCTTTATGCTGATGATAAGAAGATAGCCAATGTTACTCTTACAGAGAAGAAAAAGAACGCTCATAAGTTCACAGAGTGGAAGTTGGCTTCTATAGATTTTAATGTAGACTCTAAGACTAAGAATGCAGAACATTCAGTTAAAATTGCAGCACCTAAGAATAGTGAAGTGACAATTAACGGAGTTAAGGTATCATCTGATTATATTACAGGTGAGGCAGATGTAAGCCTTTGCAAGCATGTTGGAGATTATGTTACTACACCAGTTGATGATGTATACAATATTAACGGAATGTTTGCCAAGCCAGAGGTTAAGGTTACCTATAATGGCAAAGAGCTTGATACTGAATATGTTAAAAATGGATATGAGGCATATTATCCATCAGACGATGAGCTTCTTGCAAGAGAGAAGAGTCATATATTAACAGTTGCTGAGAATTACGGCAAATATATGATTAACAGAGGAAGCTTAAGTACTCTTTCAAGCTATATGATTGGTAATGCCAAGGAATATATGAGTGATATTCCGGCTATCGATGTATATCTGATAGGAAGAACTTTTACATATGATATCACTGACGAGAATGTAAGTAACTTTAGAAAATATTCAGATGACTGTTATTCGTGTGATGTAGATTACAATCTTAATGTAAAATGGTCATCAGGAAGCACAACATACAATATTTCTTTAACATATGTGTTTGTTAAGCAGAATGACAAGTGGATGTTAGCTGATTTTTCTATAAGATAATTATAGATAAGATAATTATAAACAACAGACGTATATAGCAGGAAATAACAATGCGCTGTCAGCGCAGGAATGGAGAAAGTTATGTCACAGGATAATAAGCGCAATTTTATATTACATGGTTCCATACTTGCTATGGCTGGAATTTTTGTAAGAATAATTGGAATGGTTTATAGAATTCCGGTGCTTAATATAATTGGAAGTGAAGGTAATGGTATATATGTAACGGCATATAATGTATATAACATAATACTTGTGCTGTCATCATATGGACTTCCGATGGCTGTTTCAAAGCTGATTTCTGCAAGGTTTACTAAAAGAAGATATAAGAATGCGGCGAAGGTATTAAGATGTTCGCTGACAGTCGGTGCGTTTACTGGTGGTGTTGCGGCACTGCTTGTATACTTTGGCGCTGATTTTATAGAAAATGTTATATATGGCGGGGGTGTACCTGGTCTTGCAATACCATTAAGAGTATTAGCCCCAACCATATTTATAGTTGCATTATTAGGTGTATTAAGAGGTTTCTTTCAGGGACAGGGAACTATGATTCCAACGGCTGTTTCACAGATTATAGAACAGCTTGTCAATGCAGGTGTTAGTATAGCTGCAGGTTATATGCTTATGAAAGCATACAGTAGTGCTTCTAATGCTTCTGCTTATGGAGCGGCAGGAAGTACACTTGGTACAGCTATGGGTGCTCTTACTGCACTTGTATTCTTTATATTTCTGTATCTTATATACAGACCTACATTTATGCGTATGGTTGCTAAAGATAAGAGTGTTACAAGGCAGGATACTAACAGGTACATTTATAAGACAATTATAATTACAATGGTTCCTATTATATTAAGCCAGACGTTTTATCAGATTAGTGCCTTAATAGATGATGTAATGTTTAGTAATATAATGATGACAAGAAATATATCGAAAAATATATCAATGGATCTTGGTAACTTTGGTTCAAGTTATACACTGCTTATAAGTATACCGCAGGGTATAGCGACAGCGTTATCAGCCTCGATGCTTCCAAGTATTGTAGCATCTTATACAGAAGATGATTATGACAGTATATATTCAAAGATAACAAAGACTCTTAAGACTAATATGTTTATAGCGGTACCATCATTTGTTGGATTTTTTGTGATAGGCGAGCCTATTATTAAACTGCTATTTTCAAGATATGACAGCGTGCAGGGTGGGCTTATGTTAAAAATAGGTGCTATAGCCATTGTATTTTATACATTATCAACAGTTACAAGCTCAGCACTTCAGGCGGTTGACAGAGTTAAGACTCCTATGATTAATTCATTTATATCATTAGTTGTCCATATAATACTTGTGCTTGTATTGCTGGAATTTACTAATCTTGGTATATTCTCACTTGTAATAGGTAATGCTTCATTCCCTGTTATTATATTTGTGCTTAATCTTATAGCACTTTATAAAGATGAGGGATACAGGCTTCCTGTTATATCAATATTTGCAAAGCCGGTTATATGTTCAGCATTAATGGGTATATGTACACTTTTGACATATAATATAATTAATAATATTACAATGTCTAATACGATATCAGTGCTTGCGGCATTGTGTGTTGCGGCACTCACATATTTTGGACCATATGTTCTTCTGATGAAGAAGTTTAAAGATGTATTCTGATAAATGGTATTATTACAAAACAGTCTGGATATATCAGAGAGTGCAAAGCACGGAACAATTCGTAGGTATCATAGTTGGGGGCTTTTGACCACAACATCATATAATCAGGAAAGAGAGGAAATAAAGTGCAGGATAAGTTTACAGATAAAGCCAAAAAAGTATTGGAACAGGCTGCATTTGCTGCTGCGGTTAATGGACACAGCTATATTGGGTCTGAACATTTGCTTTTAGGACTTATACAGGTTGAAGACAGCCTTGCATACAAGGTTTTACAGAACAATGATGTAACAGAAACTAAAGTGCTTAATCTTATATATCAGCTTATTGCACCGGATAATGCGGTAAGTGTTAAAGAACCGGCAGGCTATACTCCAAGAGTCCGTAAGATTCTTACTAACTCAATAGAGGAAGCTGCAAGATTTAAAGCTGATAAAGTAGGTACAGAACATATTCTTATTGCCATTATGAAGGAAACTGAAAGTGTTGCCTCAAGACTTCTTAATACAATGGGTGTATCAATTAAGAAGATATATACAGAGTTATTAGAGGGAATGGGCGAAGATGTATCACGTCTTAAAGAAGATTTTCAGAATGGCAGAATTAAGGCTAAGGATAAAAAGGCAACAACTATGTTAGACCAGTACAGCAGGGATTTAACAGAGCTTGCCCGTAATAAAAAGCTTGACCCTGTTATAGGCAGGGAAGAGGAAATCCAGAGAGTTATCCAGATATTATCAAGAAGAACAAAGAATAATCCGTGCCTTATCGGCGAGCCCGGTGTAGGTAAGACCGCGGTTGTTGAGGGTCTTGCATTAAGAATAGTTGAAGGCGAAGTTCCATCAACTATTAAGGATAAGAGATTAGTAACACTTGATTTATCAGGTATGGTGGCTGGTTCTAAATACAGAGGTGAATTTGAAGAAAGAATTAAAAGGGTAATTGCAGAAGTAAGAAATGCAGGCAACATTTTATTATTCTTAGATGAAATTCACACAATTATTGGTGCTGGTGGTGCAGAAGGAGCCATAGATGCTTCTAACATTCTTAAGCCATCGCTTGCAAGAGGAGAGATCCAGCTTATAGGTGCTACAACTTTAGAAGAATACAGAAAGCATATAGAAAAAGATGCGGCATTAGAAAGAAGATTTCAGCCAGTTAAGGTGGAAGAACCAACAGAAGATGAGGCAATAGATATACTTATGGGACTTAGACCTAAGTATGAGGAACATCATAATGTAGTTATTACAGATGATGCTGTAAGAGCGGCGGTTAAGCTTTCTAAGAGATATATTAATGACAGATTTCTTCCAGATAAGGCAATTGACCTTATAGATGAGGCTTCTTCAAGAACAAGGCTTGAAGCATTTGTTGTGCCAAAGGATATCAAGAAGCTTGAAACACAGATAGATGAACTTTCAGTTAAGAAAGAGCAGGCTATTAAGTCAGAGAAGTATGATGAAGCGGCAGAGCTTAAGAAACAGCAGACAAGAAAGAAGAACAGGCTTGAGAAGCTTCGCACAAGCTGGCAGGAGAGCATAGATGGCAGTGACCTTACTGTTGATGAAGAACAGATAGCAAAGACAGTGTCTATGTGGACTAAGATTCCGGTTGCCAAGATAGCAGAAGCTGAATCAGAGAAGCTTATGAATTTGGAGAAAATGCTTCATAACAGGGTTATAGGACAGGATGAGGCAGTTACAGCAGTAGCTAAGGCTATAAGACGAGGCAGGGTAGGTTTAAAAGACCCTAACAGGCCAATAGGCTCATTCTTATTCTTAGGGCCTACAGGTGTAGGTAAGACAGAACTTTCAAAGGCACTTGCTGACTGTATGTTTGGAACGGATAATTCCCTTATAAGAGTTGATATGTCTGAGTATATGGAAAAGCATACGGTGTCTAAGCTTATTGGCTCACCTCCGGGATATGTAGGATATGATGAGGGTGGACAGTTAAGTGAGAAAGTAAGAAGAAATCCTTATTCGGTTGTACTTTTTGATGAGGTTGAAAAAGCCCATCCTGATGTATTCAATGTACTTTTACAGGTGCTTGATGATGGGCATATAACAGATTCAACAGGCAGGGTTGTAGACTTTAAGAATACAGTTATTATTATGACTTCCAATGCAGGTGCGGAGAATATTGTAGCACCTAAATCTTTAGGATTCACTTCGGAAACATCAGAGGAAAAAGAGCACGAAGATATGAAGAGCAAAGTAATGGAAGAAGTTAAGAGAATATTCCGTCCGGAATTCATTAACAGAATTGATGACATAATTGTATTCCATATGCTTAAGAAAGAACAGATTGGACAGATTGTTGATATTATGATGAGAACCGTTAATAACAGAATTATGGAGCAGATGAGTCTTTCGGTTGAACTTGATGATGAGGCTAAGGCTTATATTGTTGATAAGGGCTACGATTCTAAATATGGAGCACGTCCATTAAGAAGAACAATACAGAATGAAATAGAAGATGTTATGGCAGAGAAGATACTTGAAGGTAGTATAAAGGCTGGCAACAAAGTATTGGTAACAGTTAAGGATGGTAAACTGAACTTTAGCTGCAAACGAGGTCATAATAGAAATATTAACAAATAATACTACTAAAATACTAGCGTCATTGTACATTATGTTGTATAATGTGTGTATAGATATTCGTAATAAAACATAGGAGGACAATAATATGCCAGTAATTAATGAGTTAATTCGTTCAGAGAAGGATGGAACTCTTAGCTTTGGTAATTATAAGCTGGATACTAAGTCAAAGTTATCAGATTTTGAACATTGTGGAGATTCTTACAAGGTAAAGACATTTAAGGAGATTACAAAGCTCGAACGCAATGGTTCATTTGTATATGAATCTGTTCCTGGAACAGCTGTTATGAATTTTAAGGCTGCAGATACAGGCTTATCATTTACGGTGGAAGGAAGCGATGATGCACAGATAACAGTTGAGCTTGAAGAAGGCGCTTCTTATAATGTAACAATCAATGGAGTATCTGAGGGAACTATGGCTACTAATATGGGCGGCAAGATTGTACTTTCAGTAAGCCTTGAAGAAGGTAAGAGTGTTAGTGTAGAAGTTGTTAAAGCATAATAATACTACAATCTTTAACATTAACAGGTGTCATAATTGTAAATTTTAATAAATGCTGTGCCTGGCATAAAGTCATATATAGACCAATGCGGGGTGCAGCTTTTTTATATTTGGTATCAGAAAGAGAGGAGAAGAGAAGTGGCAAAAGCAAAAAATACGGCATTTTTTTGCAGTGAGTGTGGATATGAGTCAGCAAAATGGTTCGGGCAGTGTCCGGCGTGCAAGGCGTGGAATACATTTGTTGAAGAACCAATAGCATCTAAGTTATCGGCTAAGGGTATATCAGCAGTCAGGAAAGAAAGCACCTATAAGGACAACCATCCGGTGAGCTTAAAAGAGATTAATTCTGAAGAGAAGGAGAGAACATCAACAGGAATAGGCGAACTTGACAGAGTTCTTGGTGGTGGAATTGTGCAGGGTTCACTGGTGCTTGTAGGTGGAGATCCCGGTATTGGAAAGTCAACACTTTTGTTACAGATGTGCTATTACCTATCAGATGCAGGCAATAAGGTGCTGTATATATCTGGAGAGGAGTCATTAAGACAGATTAAGCTAAGAGCTGAAAGGATAGGTGAATGTAACGATAACCTTAAGACGTTCTGCGAGACTAATCTTGATATTATAGAAGAGGTTCTGAAAAAAGAAATGCCACAGGTGGTTATAATTGACTCTATACAGACTATGTACAGGGAAGAAATATCTGCGGCACCGGGAAGCGTGTCACAGGTAAGGGAAAGTACATCTATTCTTATGCAGTTAGCCAAGGGACTTAATATAACGATATTTATTGTAGGACACGTTACCAAGGAAGGTGTTGTTGCAGGGCCAAGAGTACTTGAGCATATGGTTGATACAGTGCTTTATTTTGAAGGGGACAGATATGCTTCATACAGAATATTAAGAAGTGTAAAGAACAGATTTGGGTCTACCAATGAAATTGGGGTGTTCGAGATGAGGCAGGACGGTTTAAGTGAGGTCGCCAATCCATCGGAGTATATGTTGTCTGGAAGACCAGAGGGGGCGTCAGGCTCAGTTGTAGTATGTCTTATTGAAGGCACGCGACCTCTTATGGTTGAGGTTCAGGCACTTGTGTGTGACTCTAACTTTGGTATGCCAAGGCGTACTGCTGCAGGAACGGATTATAACAGGGTTAATCTGTTGATGGCAGTCCTTGAAAAAAGGGCGGGAATGAGAATGTCCTCAAGCGATGCCTATCTTAATGTGGCAGGTGGAATAAAGGTATCTGAACCAGCACTTGATTTAGGGATAGTTATAGCACTTGTCAGTAGTTTTAAGAATAAAGAAGTTGACAGCAGGACAGTTATATTTGGTGAAGTCGGATTGTCAGGCGAGGTAAGAGCCGTAACACAAGCACAGCAGAGGGTGAATGAAGCTGTTAAGCTAGGGTTCACAACCTGCATATTACCATATGTATGCTTGAAAAATATTAAAAATAATGATAAAATCAATCTTATTGGTATACATAATGTTAACGAAGCAATTGACTTAATATAAATATACAAGAATAATATACATATTTGGAGGAAGAATATGGATAACAGTAAATTAGTAAGCGACCTGTCAGGAATTCTTGAAGGATTGGATTCATCACAGGAGCAGTTAGAAAAAGATGCTTTTGATGTAATTAATTCATCAGATACATCACTTAATCTCGTGAAAGAAAGTATATCAAGTGTTGAGGAAATTCTTAAGATGATAACTGAACTTAATGAGATAGCAGAAGAATCAGCGGCAAGAATTAAGGAACTTGAAAAGCTATCTAAAGACATTGAACAGTTTGCAGGTGTTATAGCATCAATATCAAGCAGAACCAATATACTTTCGCTTAATGCTTCTATTGAGGCTGCAAGAGCAGGTGAGCACGGAAGAGGCTTTGCAGTTGTTGCAAGTGAGGTAAGGAATCTTGCTGCACAGTCGGCCAAGTCATCAAAGGAGATTACAGATACAATCAATATGGTACAGCAGTCAGTTGATAAGACAGTTGGCTCTATGAAGAACATATATGAGAATTCTAACCAGCAGAAAGAAAAGGCAGATGAGATTGGCAATGTGCTTAATAAAGTTGTAGATGCGGCATACACTGCTAATGAGGTTGCAAGAAATATCGAGAACGAAATTGCATATCAGAGAGAGATTACAGATAAGGCTAAGAATGCTTTGATGTAGCTATATTCGGGTAAGCGGATTTTTTATTTACATATTATTATATGAGGGAGGATTAATATATGTATCAGTGTCCGGGTTGTGGTGGAAGGTTAGTCTTTGACATACCATCACAGCAGTTGATGTGCGACCATTGCAGTACGAAGTATGACCCATATGCAATCAGTAAGGAACAGGATGCGGAGGAAAGTCAGGAATATGATGTTACTGTATTCAAATGTCCTAACTGTGGTGGAGAGATATTAAGTACTGATAATACTGCAGCTAATTTTTGCAGCTTTTGTGGAGCATCAACAATTCTGACAAGCAGAGTATCAAAACAGCAAAGACCAGGATATATAATACCGTTTTCCAAGACTAAGGAAGATTGTAAGCAGGCTTATAAGAAAATGGTACGCCACGCGTGGTTTGCCCCTAAGGAATTAAAAGATGAGAAGTTTATAGATGGTTTCAGAGGTATATATATGCCTTATTGGACGTATTATATAACCCAGAAAGGACCAATGTGCCTAAGCGGTTCTAAAAGCCATAGACGGGGAGATTACATTTATACAGACTATTATGATATAACTGGCGATTTGGATTGCCAGTATAAGGGTCTGTCATATGATGCTTCATCGTCATTTGATGACAGTATAAGTGAGGCGATAGCACCATATGACGTTAAGAATATGAATCCATTTACTCCATCAATGCTTAGTGGATTCTATGCAGATACAGCAGATGTTGCACCGGATGTATACAGGGCTGATGCGAAAAATGTAGCTGTTGACGAGACATATTCCTATGTCAAAAGATCAGCACATCTTGGGTCAGTGCAACTTGATAATTATCAGGGGGATATTGAGAGAAGACTTTCGACAAAGGTAGTAGCACAGGATAGAACAATGTTTCCGGTGTGGTTCTTATCATACCGTAACAAAGACAGAGTTGCATATGCGACAGTTAATGGACAGACAGGGAAGGTGGCAGCAGATCTGCCAGTATCACTTATGAGGTATTTTATAGGTTCGGTTATTCTTGCAATACCTATATTTTTAATGCTTAACAGTTCATTTACATTAAGACCTAAGACTACATTGGGGATTGCATCGATTATAGCGTTATTTACAATAATTCTTTATGTATTAGAATTAAAGAAAATATACAAGAAAGACCAGCAGTTAGATGACAAGGGCAGAATGTATGCAGGTTCAGCTATTAATGCCAATGAATCACCAGGGGCAAGGCGTAAGCGTGAAGACCAGCTTGCAGGCGATATAGCTGATGTTATAGACAAAGGCAGGCGTGAAGCAAGGTCATATGGACGTAAGAATAAAAGAAGAACAACAAGAACTAATATGGCAGTGGTAACTATGATAATTTCATTGGTGTGTTGTGTATTTCCTATGTTGTATGTCTATCTTCAGATGATGTCTATATTCTATGGCTCTGGAGATATTGGGGCGGGATTTTCTATAAGTGTTATATGTCTTATAACAGGTATAGTGCTTACTCTTGTTAATCATAAAACGTTTAAAATGATAACTAATAAGAAGATATCAGGTAATATAGGTTCACTTGCAGCGATGGCAATAGCCTCCATAGTGCTGTGGATTAATCCTGTATCGGATCTATATTACTATGGTGCTGTTATAGCTGAATTAATTGCAATAATGTATACTATTATGGATTTAATCAGATATTACAATGTTCTTGCAACTAGAAAGCTTCCACAGTTTGATAATTATAGTGGAGGTGATGATAATGCATAATAGAAGTATTATATGTGCTATAGATAGAAAATATACTGTTAAAGACATACATAGATGTATTCACGCAGTTATGGCGTTAACAGCAGTTGTTCTATTGCTATTAGTATTTGCGGCTTCTTCTTTACTACAGGTAAAAGCTGATGAAGAGAAGTATCAATATAATAATGTTGATACAGGATATGAGGCTGTTATAGAAGATGACGCAGACATTATAGATGAGAGTAATTATTCTTCATTGTTAGACATTATGAAACAGATAACAGTGTATGGTAATGTAATGTTAAAGACTATAGATACCAACAGCACCACTACTGAAAGTTATGTAAGAAGCCTGTACAGGGAAAAATATGGCACTGATAGTGGGACGATATTTATAATTGATATGTATAACCGTAATATCTGGATACATAGCAATGGTAAGATATACAGTACAGTTACAAGCTCATACGCAGATACAATAACTGATAATGTATACAGATATGCTTCATCAAAAGACTATTATATGTGTGCATATAAGGTGTATGAGCAGGAACTTGCACTTCTTAAAGGCAGAAGAATATCACAACCAATGAAGTATATAAGCAATGCACTTCTTGCTGTTGTAGCGGCATTAATTATTAATTATGGAATTGTAAGACTATATTTAAGGAAGAAGGCACCATCAAGAAAAGATATAATGAAAGGTATTTTTGTCAATAAGGCGTTTGATAACTGTAAGGTCAACTTTACATATCAGAGCAAGATTTATTCACCTAGAGATACCGACTCGGGCAGCAGTTCATCCGGCGGTGGTGGTTCGTCAGGAGGCTCATCTGGCGGCTCGTCAGGTGGAGGCGGCGGTGGCGGTGGCCATAGCTTCTAAATTATATGAAAATGCTATAATGAATTTACTGGTTCTAAACCTTACCTCAAAGTAAAGTTTAGAACCAATTTAGTTTATCAGGAAAGGGTTTGCGATGGATGGGAATATCTGTTGCAAGTCCTTTTTTATTTAATTAATAAATCTAGGAATTTAGAAATGATGAAATATTGTCTGCATTTATTTTTGTCTGCATTTATTTTTGTTTGGTTTTATTTTTGTCTGGCTTATAGGACAAAATGAGACTTATAGGACAAAATGTGTTGATAGAAACCGCTCTCAGCCCTTGAAATTAAATGGCTGAGGGCGGTTGGCGGTTTAATCCTTTTTAAAATAACTTTGAGGATAGACAAAACGTGTTGATAAAAATACCTGTAATCCCTTGCAAGTCATTTTGTGTATTTTCTATGATTAGCTTATTTATGGTTGTAATATTGAAATGATGTAAGGTTGAAAAAGCTTTCTGACTTTTACATCTTGAATTTCATTGAACATATAAGAGTTCAAAAGACTATATTTTTATAAAATTCTGGATATATAAATTGATAATCTGATGTAGCTGAAAGATTAAAAAGCATAGTTTTGACAAAAATAAATAGGGAAAATTTGAAAATTTTTAAGGGTTTAAGAACAAAAAATAATGGGAATGAAAGAAAAATGACATTAGAATATCAAAAAATGCCAAAAAATAAGAAAAAAATTCAAATATGCGCAATGCCAACAAAGCTAGTAAATAAGCGGATTTGGCAGCTTTTTTAATTAACCATAAAAAGAAAATGCAAAAAAATTGAAAAAAGTTGTTGACATATGGGAGGGGTGGTGCTATTATAATCAAGTCGCCACGAGAGATGAGCGACACAAAAGCTTCTCAAACACAGATAAATACTGAACTTGGGAGTGATGAACTTTGATAATTGAACAGAAAGACAACCTTGAAAATTCTTTTTAGAATTTCGAGATGAGTACAGAA
>ERZ791801.1656-NODE-1656-length-13762-cov-2.177282_pt1 | contig 13762 bp, 17 predicted proteins | sample MGYA00510309_ERZ791801 | MGnify/ENA primary metagenome ERZ791801 (study PRJEB30046, sample SAMN00791979) | human gut metagenome | study: EMG produced TPA metagenomics assembly of the A metagenome-wide association study of gut microbiota in type 2...
ACAACTATAGCAATTGCTTTAGTATCAATTGTATTAATAGTAAAATATAAATTATAATTTTGTGGTGAGATTAAAATGTTTAAAAAAAATATTAATTTAATTAAAAAAAATATTGTAAAATTTTTAATTTTAAATTATCCTAATTGTAACATAAAGAGAGAAAATTTATCTCTTTTAAATGAGGGAAAATTTGCAAATGCAACAGTATTCCGATATAAAGATAAAAATTTAGATTTAACAATTAAAGATTTTTCTGGTTCTCCCTGGCTTGTTAGGAAAACATTTGGAAAACTATTTATAAATTTAGAATATAATAACTTAATCAAACTATCAACTAATCCTTCAATCGCAAAAAATCCTAAAAAACTTTCAGAGTGTACATTAGCATTTGGTTTCATAGAAGGAAAAGCATTAAAATTTTTTCCAAAATCTTCTATTGAAAAAGATTTTTTCCTTAAGTTAGAAAAAAATGTTAAAGCTATGCATAGTAAAAATATTGTACATTTAGATTTAAGAAATTTAGGAAATATTTTAGTTGGGAAAGATGGATATCCATATATTATCGATTTTCAATCAGCTATATCTACCAAATATTTAGGTAGTTGGCTTTCAAAAATTCTTAAAACTTCTGATTTAACTGGTGTTTATAAATGTTGGAATAATAGGTGTACAGAGCCTTTAGATGAAAAAAGATCTAATATTTTAACAGAGTTTAATAAATTAAGAAAAGTTTGGATTTTTAGAGGTTATCCTTTAAGCAGAGCTTTAAAGAAAATAAAAGAATTTATATATCAAAAAAAATTAGGGTAATTATATTTACCCTAATTTTTTTAATCATCTATTACATTTAAAGTTGCTACTCCATTTAAATCTAAATCAGCAAAACAACTTTTTCCATCTTTACAATTGATAAGTTTATAGTAAGCTGCTTCCGCTATCATAGCTGCATTATCAGTACAAAGCTTCATAGATGGATAAAATACATCTATTCCCATTTTTTTAGCTCCCTCAGTAAGTTGACTTCTAAGTAGAGAGTTTGCTGCTACTCCTCCAGCTAAAATAATTGTTTTTACTCCCTTTTCCTTTGCAGCTTTTAAAGTTTTTTTACATAATATATCTACTACTTTTCCTAAGAAAGAAGCTGCTAAATCTTCATTAGAAAATTCCTCCCCCTTCATCTTCATCTTATTTACAAAATTGATTACAGCAGTCTTTATTCCTGAAAAACTAAAGTCGTACTCTCCTACTTTAGGCTCTGGTATCTCTAAAAAATCTCTATTCCCTTGATAATACATCTTATCTATTACAGGTCCACCTGGATATCCTATACCTAAAACTCTTGCTACCTTATCACAACTTTCTCCTACAGCATCATCTAGTGTTCCACCTAGATTTGTAAAATTATGATTTTCATCCATATATAAAATATTAGTATGTCCACCTGATACAACTAACGAAATACAAGGTAGTTTTATATCATGCTCTAAAAAGTTAGCATACATATGCCCTTTTATATGATGTACTGGTATTATTGGTATATTATGAGTGTAAGCTAATCCCTTAGCAAAAGATATTCCTACTAAAAGAGCTCCAATAAGGCCAGGAGCATAAGTTACAGCTATATAATCTACATCTTCCATAGTTATATTAACCTCTTCTAAAGCTTCATCTAATATAGTAGCTATATTTTTTATGTGTTGTCTAGAAGCTATCTCTGGAACTACTCCCCCATACTCTTTATGTATCCCTATCTGTGAAGAGATTTTATTGGATAAAATCTCCTTTCCATCTTTTAATACAGCTATGGAAGTTTCATCACAAGAACTCTCTATTCCTAAAATTATCATTAAAAACCTCCTTTTCTATCAATGACATATTTTTTATTATATCATTTTTTAAGAAAAAAAGCACTTTTTTAATGAACAGGTAGATTATATTTTTTAAATATCTCCATTACTTCTAATTTTCTTTCATAACTTAAATCTTCTATATCTTTTAATGGATATTCCATTCCTAATTCTTTATATTTAAAAACTCCTAAAGTGTGATATGGAAGTATCTCTACCATCTCTATATTACTAAATTTTGATATATATTGAGCTGTTTTTTCTAGAAGTTCATTATCATCTGTAATAGTAGGAACTACTACATGTCTTACCCAAGTAGGTTTTTCTATCTCATTTAAATATTCCAAAAATTTTAATGTATTATCTATCTCTACTGAAGTTAATTCTTTATAAATCTCTTTATCAATTGCTTTAATATCTAATAATACTAAGTCCGTATATTTTAATATCTCTCTTATTTTTTCATTAAAAATATAACCTGAAGTATCTAGAGCTGTATGTATTCCCTCTTTTTTACACAATTTAAAAAGTTCCAACACATAATCACTTTGAACTAAAGGTTCTCCTCCTGTTACAGTTACTCCACCTTTTTTTCCAAAATAATTTTTATATCTTTTTATTTTTTTTAATGTATCTTCTGCACTCTCCTGTATCTTCTTCTCTCCTATCTTCCAAGTATCAGGATTATGACAAAATTTACATCTCAATGGGCATCCCTGTAAAAAAATTACAAACCTAAGTCCAGGTCCATCTACGGTTCCCATACTCTCATAAGAATGAATATTTCCTAAAACCATTTTATCTCCTTTCAATTATTAAAAGAGAGGGAATTTTTCCCTCTCTATATTACATTTTTCCACTGATAGTTCTTGATAATACATCTAATTGTTGCTCTCTTGTAAGTCTTACAAAGTTTACTGCATATCCTGAAACTCTAATTGTAAGTTGTGGATATTTATCAGGATTTGCCATAGCATCTTCTAATAACTCCCTATCAAATACATTGACATTTAAGTGTTGCCCACCTTGAGGAGTAAAATATCCATCCATAAGAGAGATTAAATTTTCTATTCTATCCTCTTTAGTTTTTCCTAAAGCTGCTGGAGAGATAGCAAATGTATAAGAGATTCCATCCTCTGCATGATGGAATGGTAATTTTGCAACTGATGCAAGTGAAGCTATAGCTCCTCTTGTATCTCTACCATTCATTGGGTTAGCTCCTGGGGCAAAAGGTGTTCCTCCTCTTCTACCATCTGGAGTGTTTCCTGTTTTCTTTCCATATACAACATTTGAAGTTATAGTTAATATTGATTGAGTTGCCTTAGAATCTCTATATGTTCCATGAGTTCTTAGATAATTCATAAACTTCTCAACTATTTGAACTGCTAATTCATCTGTTGAATCTTCATCATTACCAAATGGTACATACTCTCCTTCTCTTTCAAAATCTACTACTATTCCATCTTCATTTCTTATTACTTTTACTTTAGCATCTCTTATAGCAACTAATGAGTCTACAACTATTGAAAGTCCAGCTATTCCACTAGCTTGAGTTCTTTCAACATTTAAATCATGCAATCCCATTGCAAAAGCTTCATAAGAGTATTTATCATGCATGTAGTGAATTATTTTTAAAGCATTTACATAAGTTCCTGCTAACCATTTCATCATCTGGTCAAACTTTTCCATTACATCATTAAAATCTAAATAATCTCCTACAACTGGAGCAAATTTAGGTGCTACTTGAGCTCCACTTTTCTCATCTCTTCCACCATTAATAGCATATAGAAGAGCTTTAGCTAAGTTTGCTCTCGCTCCAAAGAATTCCATTCCTTTTCCTATCTTCATAGGAGATACACAACAAGCTATTCCATAGTCATCTCCTAACTCTGGTCTCATTAAGTCATCATTTTCATATTGGATTGATGATGTATCTATTGATACTTTAGAACAGAATTTTTTCCAATTTTCTGGAGAATTTGCTGACCATAAAACTGTTAAGTTTGGTTCTGGTGCTGGTCCTAAGTTATATAGTGTGTGTAAGTATCTAAATGATGTCCTAGTAACTAATGTTCTTCCATCTACACCTTGCCCTCCAATTGACTCTGTTACCCAAGTAGGATCTCCAGAAAACAGATCATTATATTCAGGTGTTCTTAAGAATCTTATAATTCTTAATTTTATTATAAATTGATCTATTAACTCTTGTGCTTCTTCTTCAGTAATGATTCCAGCTTGTAAATCTCTTTCAATATATATATCTAAGAAAGTAGAAGTTCTTCCTAAAGACATAGCTGCTCCATCTTGATCTTTAGTTGCTGCAAGATAAGCAAAATATAGAAATTGTACTGCTTCCTTAGCATCTTTAGCTGGTCTAGTTACATCAAACCCATAAGATGCACACATCTCTATAAACTCCTTTAGAGCTTTTATTTGATCAGATACTTCTTCTCTTTTTCTAATTACATCTTCATTAAAATCTGCTGCTTCTAATTGCTTTAATTGCTCTTTTTTATCCTCAATTAATCTATTTACTCCATATAAGGCAACTCTTCTATAATCTCCAATAATTCTTCCTCTTCCATAAGCATCAGGAAGTCCTGTTATAATTCCACTTTTTCTAGCAGCTCTTATTTCATCTGTATATGCTGAGAAAACACCTTCATTATGAGTTTTTCTATACTTTGTAAATATCTCTTCTGTCAATGGATCTATTTGATAACCATATGCTTCTAGAGAGTTCTTTACCATTCTTAATCCACCTTTTGGAAAAATTCCTCTCTTTAAGGGAGCATCAGTTTGAAGTCCTACAATGACTTCTGAATCCTTGTCAATATATCCTGGTCCATATGTAGTTATTCCTTGGGGAAATTTAGTTTCTGCATCATATATTCCCTTCTCTCTCTCCACTTTAAATAACTCTGTCAATTTGCTCCAAACTTTTTTAGTCTTTTCTGTAGAGTCTACTAAAAATGAATCGTCTCCATGATAAGGAGTATAATTCTCTTGTATAAAATCTCTTACATTGATTTCCTTTTTCCATAATTGACCTTTAAAATTATTCCAAAACTCCATTTTGCCTCCTTAAATTTAATTAATATTATAAAAAACTTAAAAGTTATTTTATTATTCTTTGTTAAGTTAAATTATACATTATTTAAGTATAATTTATGATATCATTCTTTATTCAAAAAGTCAACTTTTTTGTTTGAATAATTTATATTTTATAATTAAAACTATTTTATATATAAAAATAAAAAAACCGACAATCTAGGCATAAATTGCCCAGACGGTCGGCTTAATATCAAGGTTATACTCCATGTGGTTATCCACTTTTTCCGTCAGTTATATAACAAATACATTTTATCATTTTTTTCTTATTCTATCAACTATTTTTATTTTATCTTCTTATAATTTTCTTCTATAACCTCTCTTACTTTTGTGCTCAATTCCTTAATTTCATCGTTAGATAAAGAATCAACATATATTGGTTCTCCTACTATTATTGTAACCAGTTGATTTCTTTTCATTTTCCATTCCCCTCTCTTTTGAATATCAAAAGTTCCTTTTAAAGTAAGAGGCACTATTATTCCATTGGTTTCAGTAGCTAATTTAAAACTTCCTTTTTTAAATCTCAATATCTCTCCATCTAGTGTTCTCTCTCCCTCTGGAAAAATTACAATAGGATATCCATCTTTTACAACTTTTACTGCTTCTTTTATATCCTTTATTCCTTCTCTAGGATTTTCTCTATTCAAAAACACACACTTACTTCTTTTCATCCAGATATTAAAAAATGGCCAAGATTTCATCTCTTTTTTAGCTACAAATCCCACATCTATATGTAGAGCACTTACAATTACAGGAATATCTAAATTACTTTGATGATTACATACAAAAATAATTCCTTTTTCTCTCTCTAAGGCATTTATATTTTTTCTATTTTTATATATTACTCTTAATTTAACTCCAAGACTCTTTAAAACTATTCTTGATAGCCATCTCAATTTTTTTCTTGCTAGTTTTACTCCTGTTCTTTCATCTTTCATTGCTATTATAGGAAGATATAGTATACTAATGTATATAAACAATAATAATCCTGTCCCAGCTGCTAAAATCATTCCCAACATGTTTTTCTATTCCTCCCAAATTACTCATCTATCTCTTTTATTGCTCTTTGAATATCTTTATACTGAAATCCTTTTCTCATCAAAGAAACAATCTTTTTATCATTTTCTTTATTTCCTAATTTTTTCCATTGTTTTTTTATCTCTTCTATTTCAAAAGTATCTTGTCCAGCTAAAATATCCCTAATTATAGCTGAATTTACTCCCTTTTGTAAAAGCATAAACTCCATCTTTTTTTTACTATAATTATGTGAATTTACATAACTTTGTGCATAATCATAATCATTTAAATAACCTAATTCAATAAATTTTTCTATTATAGATTTTATAATATCTTTTTCTCTATATTTAGAGAGGAGCTTTTGATAGAGCTCCCTCTCTGAATAATCTCTCTTACCAAGTAAAAAGTATCCCATACTTTCTACTCTTCTTTTCACAAGCTCCCTATACTCAACTTCACTAATCTCATCTCTTTTCTTCAAATCAAATTCTAGTATAGTTTGCTTATTTAAATCCAAATAAAAAAATTCATCAAAATATATCTTATTTCCCTTAAGATTATACTTCATCAAAATTTAATGCTCCTTCTGGAACTACTGATACCTCTTCTTCTGTTTCATCTTTTGCAGAGTGTGGCTTCATAACTTTCATCACTTCAGCCTCAATAGCTGCTAATAGCTCTGGTTCACTTTCAAGTCTAGCTTTTACATTCTCTTTTCCTTGTCCAAGTCTAATATCTCCAAAACTAAACCAAGCTCCAGATTTTGCAACTATATCATACTCTATAGCCATATCTAAAATCTCTCCTACTCTTGAGATTCCCTTTCCATACATTATTTGGAAAGCTGCCTCTTTAAATGGAGGTGCTATCTTATTTTTAGTAATTTTTACAACAGTTTCATTTCCTATTGCTTCATCACCTTGTTTTACACTTCCTACTCTTTTTACTTCCATTCTTACAGAAGCATAGAACTTAAGTGCTTTTCCTCCTGTAGTAGTAGTCTGAGGTCCAAATCCAAATCCACCAATTTTATCTCTAATTTGGTTGATAAATATCATAGTAGTTTTTGATTTATTTAATGTTGCAGTAAGTTTTCTTAAAGCTTTCGACATAAGTCTAGCTTGTAATCCCATCTGTTGATCAGACATCTCTCCATCTATCTCAGCTTTTGGTACAAGTGCTGCTACTGAGTCCACTACTACAAGATCCACAGCTCCAGAACGAACAAGCATATCTGCTATCTCTAATGCTTGCTCTCCATAGTCAGGCTGAGATATTAAAAGCTCATCTACATCTACTCCTAGAGCCTTGGCATATACAGGGTCTAAAGCATGTTCTGCATCTATAAATGCTACTATTCCTCCCATTTTTTGTGCCTCTGCTGCTATGTGTAGAGCTATTGTAGTTTTACCTGAACTCTCTGCTCCATATATCTCTACTATTCTTCCTCTAGGAACTCCACCTTGACCTAGAGCTAAATCTAGATTGATACTTCCTGTTGAAATTGTTTCTACTGCCATACTTTGATTAGAACCTAATTTCATTATAGAACCCTCACCAAAGTCCTTTTTTATCTGCTTCATTGCCATCTCTAAGGCTTTTTCTCTGTCATTAACTTCATCTTTTGCTTTTGCCATATTATTCCTCCCAATTTATTTTTTTATCTATAATCTCCAAAATATTTTCTGCCTTTATATCTCTCATACATTTAAAATGTTTTTTAGGACAACTCTTATCTCCATGTAAACTACAAGGAGAACAGTTCTCATTAGCATATATTAAAGTGTCATTTTCTCCAAAATCAAACATTCCTGGACTAGTAGGTCCAAATATTACAAAGGTTTTACAACCTACCCCTCTAGCTATATGAAAAGGTCCAGAGTCATTAGTTACTAAAAACTTAGCTTTAGATAATAATGCCCCACTCTCTTTTAAAGATAGGACTCCAGCAAGTATAATACAGCTATTTTCACTTATCTTATTTATCTCTTCGCATCTAGGAATATCTCCCTTACCACCTATTAATATACTTTTGACTCCATATTTTTTATATATTAAAAAATTACAGCTTTTAATATATCCTATTAAGATAAGGTGTGGTATAGGATATGGCAAAATAAAATATGACGTGGAAGAATGGACGTCGTCTGCTTTTGATGGAGAAGCATATTATTTGGCAAGGGATGCGATCAATGCGGTTAAACGAAAAAAAAGTAATGTCATATGCTTTAATACAAATTCAAAATATGACAGATATTTAAATGAATTTTGTTTATCAACTCAGCAGATCAGGTTGAGACAACCGCAGGTTGCAAATATAATTGAGATTATATCAGATATTATGCTACCCCTTAAGGACAGCTGGGAGGATACTTCGTTTTATAGCTGGTTATTGGACAATAGATACAAATTGTTAGAACAAGAATATTGGAGCGTGGGGTATAGAAGACAGGAGAGTCCGGAAATGCCTGTCATAAATTATGAAATACTTTACGAAGATAGAAATTTATATTATGAAAAGAAAGCTGACAAGCTGTCATTTTATATGGATGAATTTTGGGTTCGTGGTATGTCAACAGAAATTGCTCGAATTATGAATACTTCTCGGCAAAATATCGACAGATATATAATATCAGCGAGAATAAAGGAAAGGAGAACAAGGGATAAAGCGATATTTGATTTACTAGGGGAGGATATATGGAAAACTATTTGATTTTATTGATATTCCATTTGATTGGTGATTTTTACTTGCAAACAACAAAGGTCGCAAGATGTAAAAATGCAGCAAAGGGAGAATTGTGCGGAGAATGTCAGAAGTGTAAAAATAATATATGGTTTAATGGAGAATATTTACTAATGCATTCCGTGCTGTATATTGTTCCGTTTTTGGTGTTGTATTTTGTGGCGGGATGGAAATCTGCGACTGGTGCCATAGCGATATTATTGGCAACACATATATTGATAGATGCAACGGCTTGTTATTTTAACAAGAAAATGAAACAAACAGTTGTCTTTATTATTGATCAGATGCTGCATATGGGAGTTTTGTGCATAATATTACACATTTTTGGGTTCAACTGTGATGCCGGCCGTTATTATGAAGCGTTGAAAATTGTTTTTTTGAGTCTTGCGCTGATAATGCCATGCTCAATAATGATCAATAAATTGATTCAGGATATTTATCCTAATTCAAATGAGACGGGTATGTTTGATGTTGGTTCTATGATAGGAGTTATGGAACGGATATTGACAGTTGTTTTTGCCTGTTTAGGAAATTTTTCTGCTATTGCGATAATAATTACGATAAAAACTTGGGCGAGAACAAACGATTTAAAGGAGGCAGAGTTTAGAAATAAGTATCTGCTGGGAACATTAACAAGCTTGGTTTTGGCATTGCTGATTTTTATTATTTATAACGAGTTGTAGGAAAGCATTGCAGATGGAAGAGGGAAATTATGCGCCAGATAAAAATGATCCGATTTTATATGGGAAGAATATCGAGGAATCTCGCAGTTTTTATACGCTGGGGGATTTTCTCGGCGTTTGCAGGGCTTTTCGTGGGAGCCTTCAGTACGCTTTTTGCGTTTTGTCTGCGTCAGGTGACAACGTTTCGGACACAGAATCCGTGGATAATCCTGTTGCTGCCTTTGGCAGGTGTTGTCATTGTGTTTTTGTATGGAGTATTTCGCTATAAGAATGATAAGGGAACCAATATGGTGCTTTCCTCAATTCATGCGGAGGCAGAGGTGCCGTTTCGGATGGCACCTCTGATCTTTATTTCGACGATCATTACGCATTTGTTCGGCGGAAGTGCCGGTCGTGAGGGGGCAGCACTGCAGCTTGGCGGAAGTATCGGACAGCAGCTTGGCAAGCTGTTCCGGTTTGACGAGAAGGACCAGAGGATTGTTGTTATGTGTGGCATGAGTGCGGCATTCTCGGCGATTTTCGGCACACCGATCGCAGCGTCAATATTTTCGATGGAGGTTGTCAGCGTCGGCGTTATGTATTATGCGGCGTTGGTACCGTGCGTGTTTTCCTCGCTTGTGGCATCGAAGTTTGCGACGCATATGGGAATCCGAATGTGTTCAAGATTCGTCATATGCCAATGTTTCAGGTGGTGCCCAGTCTGAAGATCATCGGGCTGGCGTTGTGCTGTGCGGCACTCAGCGTTGTTTTCTGTATGGCACTTCATTCTCTGGGAGATTTCTATCGGAAGAGACTGAAGAATCCATATATACGGATTGTAGTGTCTTCGTTGGTGATCATTCTGCTGACGATTCTTTTGCAGACAGACGATTACATGGGAGCCGGTGTGCCGGTAATCCAGCGTGCGATCCGCGGTCAGGTGGATCCGCTTGCCTTTGTCTGGAAGATTGTTTTTACGGCGCTTACACTGGAAGCGGGCTTTAAGGGCGGTGAGATTGTGCCGTCGTTTTTTGTTGGTGCGACATTCGGCTGTCTGTTCGGGCAGCTTCTTGGGATTTCGCCATCGCTTTGTGCGGCGGTCGGAATGATGTCGGTATTCTGCGGTGTTACTAATTGTCCGATCACATCGATGCTCATTGCGTTTGAGCTGTTTGGGTATCATGGAGTGCCGTTTTTCCTGCTCGGAATCAGCGTCAGCTATCTCATGTCGGGCTATTACGGGCTTTATCATGACCAGACGATCGTGTACTCCAAGTATAAGACGGAATATATCAATCGAAAGGCGCGGGAATAGCCCCCAACATCATAATAATCTAAAAAATGCCGGGACAGTGTATCGCATTGCCCCGGCATTCGCTATCTGTTTGTTATTCTCTTGATGTGATGGGCTCTGTAAGCTCGTCCAGATGTCCCTCGTAAATAAAACGCAGAAGATTGTTCGTCTGACGCAGTGCCTTTGCCAGCAAAGGCGCCGGAAGTGTAAGATTCTCCGTGAAATCCGCGAATTCGTCCAGATCAACGACTTCCACATGCTTGTCCGGATAAATTAATACATCGATCAGGAGATCGTGGAAGATGTATGTATTCTCATTCGGGCGGTATTCTGTCTCGATAATATCACAGTACCAGTACACAAGCCTGTCAGCAGCATCAAAGACCTTGCTGATCTTGAAGCCTTCCTTCATATAATACACAGAAATACCGTGGTCAATATCTTTGCGCGGTTTCAGAATGTTCCATTTCGTCACAAGAATATTATCGTCCCGATAGAGGATCAGATCATCCTTCAATTCGACGGTTTCGTCTGGCATGTAACGCCTGCGGTACAAATGAATGGTATCCATGGTATTCTCCTTTGTGCGTATGTTTTTGTTCGCGGTACTGAAGTGTTACAGATAATTATAGCGGGCTTGCAGGGGATTGTAAATAATTTTTTCTGTAAAATGTATCCTGTGGACTTTTTGTACAAATTATTATATAATGTAACCGTATTTGTAGATTTTTTGTGCAATTCTTTCATGGATGCGAAAGAATTGCAAAATGGTGTTATAGTCATGAACAAAAAGGAAAAAAATATATTGAGAGCCTTTGTGATGGTGTCACAGGTCAGTATCACGATTCTGGTGCCGATCGCTCTCAGCGGATGGATCGGCTGGTGGCTGAATGGGCAGTTTCACACGCAGATATGGTTTCTTATAATGATCGTACTTGGTGTAGGGGCAGCATTTCGCAATGTTTATTATCTGACAAAGTCCTTTTATTCAGAAGACATGAAAAAGGAGCATGAGCGCCTCCAATATATAGAAGCTTTGAAGAAGCAGGGACAGGCGCGCAGGGAACAGACGGAAAATGCTTCCGGAGAGCAGAAGGATGCAGACAGGAAGAATTAAAGTTTTGTCGGAATAGTCGATATAGCGATTGTTTATTGTATCGGATAATATGGAGGATTCGTATGAGACAGGCGAAACAGACTCTGAAGGAGCTGATGGCAGGTCTGGCCGTGTGGGGAGGGTTTGTGTTTGTGATCCTGATGATCGTATCCCGGCACAGACTGGCAGTGGCGTGTGGACTTCTGGTGGGTATTGGTACTGCTGTGTGGCTTATATGGCATATGTACCATCATTTGGACATCGCCCTTGATCTGGGGGAGAAGCATGCGGCGCGCCACATTCAGGTGTCCTCTGTGAAGCGTTTTCTGGTAATGGCAGTCGTACTGGCGGCAGCTATGATGGAGTATCGTTACATTCATCCGATTGGAACGGTGCTTGGAATGTTTGGAGTGAAGATATCGGCATTTATGCAGCCGAAGATTCACAGGATCATGACATCGCAGAACAGACAAAAGAAAGCGGATGAGAGCAAAGCTCATCGGCAGAATGTCTCAGGCGATGCACAGGGATGAGTATTCACCGCTACAGCCGGTGGTTTACACATAACAGAAGAAGGCAGGGTAATCCTTCTTCGTAAATAAAAGAAAAGGAAGGTGAGAATGTGGGAATCAGGGTCTTAGCCATTTCGAAGGGGCTGGGAAGTGCAATACCTGTATACGCAGACAGCAGCGCACAGGTGGATTTCTTTATCCACGGATATACGAAGCTGCGGTTTCTCGGACAGGATGTCTATTTTACGACAACGCATATATCAATGATCATCGTTATTCTGGCGATTCTTGTATTTGCGTTATTTGCAAACCGTGCTATCCGGAAAGCAGATCCAAATGAAGTACCGGGACCATTTTTGAATGCGGTCGAATTGATCGTAGAGATGTTAGACAAGATGGTGGCGGGTTCCATGGGAAGTAAGATTGCCGTGAAATTCCGTAACTATGTCAGCGCACTCTTTATATTCATTCTGGTCTGTAACCTGTCGGGGCTTTTGGGACTTAGAGCTCCAACCGCAGATTACGGAGTCACATTTCCGCTGGCGCTGATCACATGGTTTATGATTCAGTTCAATGGATTTAAGTATCAGAAGTTCGGTAAGATCAAGAGTTTGTTTGAACCAATCTTTCTGTTCTTCCCAATGAATCTGATCAGTGAGTTTTCAACGCCGATCTCAATGTCTCTCCGTCTCTTCGGTAATATCTTATCGGGAACGGTTATGATGGGATTGCTCTATGGTTTGCTGCCAAAGGTTCTGACGCTGGTATGGCCGGCGGCGCTTCATGCGTATCTGGATGTTTTCTCAGGATGTATTCAGACGTATGTATTCTGTATGCTGACGATGTGCTTTGTTGCGGATGCGATCGGCGAAACAGAGTAGTTGAAAAAGATTTTATTTTAAGGAGGATATTATAATGAATATTACAAACGAAGGTTTAGTTTTAATGGGTTCTGCTATTGGTGCGGGTCTTGCGGTTATCGCCGGTATCGGTCCTGGTGTAGGTCAGGGTATTGCAGCCGGTTATGGTGCTTCTGCGGTAGGTCGTAATCCGGGCGCAAAGGGAGATATTATGTCAACCATGCTCCTTGGTCAGGCGGTTGCCGAGACAACAGGTCTTTATGGTCTCGTTATTGCACTGATTCTGTTATTTGCCAATCCTTTATACAGCAAGCTGTAATTTTGCAGTAAATACAGTTGAAAGGAGGCAGAACACAGGTGAGTGTAATGAATGTAGCTTTAGCACAGAGTGGGCTTGGAGATTATATTTTCGGACTGGATCCACAATTGATCTTTGACAGTCTGATCACCCTTCTGGCTATGTTTGTCCTTTTTCTGTTTTTGTCGTACCTATTATTCAATCCGGCGCGAGATCTGATGCAGAAGCGTCAGGAAACGATCCGTCAGGAGATGGAGACAGCGGCAAAGGAAAAGGCAGATGCGATTCAGTTTAAGGAGCAGTATGACGAGAAGCTGAAGAA
>ERZ791801.1657-NODE-1657-length-13747-cov-2.976264_pt1 | contig 13747 bp, 9 predicted proteins | sample MGYA00510309_ERZ791801 | MGnify/ENA primary metagenome ERZ791801 (study PRJEB30046, sample SAMN00791979) | human gut metagenome | study: EMG produced TPA metagenomics assembly of the A metagenome-wide association study of gut microbiota in type 2...
CAATTCTTTTTCCTTTTAAGCCCATTTCTATTAAAGCTGTTCCTAAGCTATTAATTTCATAGCAAAATTCTTTGTATGTTACTTTTTTAGAATCTTCTAGGCCTTTTCCATCTCTGTAAAAAGCTATTTCTTCTCCAAATTTTTCTTCTGAATTTTTCATCATTTCCTTTAAATTTTCAAATTTTATACTTCTATCTAACATCTTTTAAATCTCCTTTAACCCTTTTATTACTGTATTTTCAAATTCTTTATACACTTTTCCAACATTAAAGCTCTCTTTATCTCTTAATTTGTATACTAAACACGAACATATTAAACCATATATTTCTGATGCATAAATCTTTTCATCTCCTGCTTTTATTTGTTTTGCATCAATTCCTTCTTTTACTATTTGTTCAATTTTTTTTATGTATTCATATATATATTCTTTGCATTTTTGATTTCTTTGTTCATTTCCGTAAAATTGGCTTAATAAAATTGTTATTATATCTTCATATTTATCAACAATTTTTACTTGAATTAATACTATTGCTTTTATTTTATCTATATAGTTATGATATTTTGATGTTTTAATATCTACACTATTTTGTAATAGTTTTACTCCCTCAGATACTAAAAAATTAAATATCTCTTCTTTGCTTGCAAAATGATAATATAGTGTTCCTTTTGCTACTCCTACTGTTGCTGTTATTTCTTCTATACTTGTGTTTTCATAACCTTTTTCCGCAAATAATTTCATTGATGTTTCAAATATTTTTCTTTTTGTTTTATTCAAAACTTATCCTTCTTTCTCGTTTATATTTATACTAGCTTATTATATATAAATAATTTGATTTTTGCAATAGCCTGTTTTAAATTTGAATAGATGGTCGATATTTTTTCAAAAATTTGTCAAAAAAACTTGAATTTATTTTCATTTTAGTATAGTATATATAAAAACAAAACAGGAGGATAAAAAATGCCTAAGAAAACTAAAGAAATCAATGAAACAATAGAACATATAAAAGATTTATTATCTCCTAAAAAAGATAAAAAAGAATCTAAAAAAACAAATAAAAAGGTAGCTTCTACTTCTGCTAAAAGCAAAAACACCACTTCAAAAACAGCAACAAAATCTAAACCTGCTTCAGAAAATAAAACTACTTCTATCAAAAAAGCTGTTCCCAAGAAAGCTGTATCTAAAAAAGCCGTTCCTAAAAAAGTAGAAAAAAAAGAGAATAAACCAACAATTCATAATTTTTCACCAGAATACTACGATTTACCATACAAATATAATAAAACGGTCGTAAAAATATTAGCTCAAACACCAACAAATTTATTTGTATATTGGGAAATATCTGATGAAGATAGAGAAAAACTAAAAGAGCAATATGGTAAATATTTCTTTGAAATAACAAAACCCGTTTTAGTCATACACAATATAACAATGAATTACTCATTTGAAATAGATATAAACGATTTTGCAAACAGTTGGTATTTTCACGTAAATGATAGTAGCTGTGAATACCAAATAGAACTTGGCAGACGCCCTATCCCAATAAATTACAACTATATGCCACAATATAATATAGAAAAAAGCGGTCCAATAGCTCCAGTTCAAGTGCCATTTGTTTATATATCTTCGTCAAATGAATTAGAAGCACCAAATGACCATATTTTATTTAACAACAAAAACAAAATATATTTTAGAAATGTAAAGACAAATCAAATTATAGAAAAAGATGTTAAAGACTTTCCATTTATTGTTAAGGATAATGAATTTGTTAATGTTTATGAATTATACAAAAAACTATATAAAGATGAAATTATCGATGGTAGATTTGACAGAATGAACCCATCTTCTGGAAATCCATCATCAGGAAATTTAAGTTCTTGGTAAAACTTTAATCTAGCTTTCGTTTGTTTTGTAAGCTAGATTTTTTTACATTGTAGTTAAAGAAAGGAAAAATCAAATGCAAAAAAAAGGATACGTAAGTTTTGTATTACACGCTCATCTCCCTTTTATTCATCACCCAGAAAGTAATGATTACTTGGAAGAATCTTGGTTATATGAAGCAATCTCAGAAACATATATACCTTTACTAAAAAATTTCAAAAAATTAGTAGATGAAGGGGTTAATTTTAGAATAACAATGTCAATGACTCCCCCCCTACTTTCAATGCTTGATAATAAATTATTACAGCAAAAGTACATTAATTATTTGAAAAATTTAATTGAATTATCTGAAAAGGAAATTAAAAGAACAACATTTAATGAAAAAATGAATAATCTATCAAAATACTATTACGAAAGATATTCAGAAGATTTAAGATTATTTAGAGATGAATTCAAATGTGATTTAATTTCTCAGTTTAAACATTTCCAAGATATTGGAGTATTAGAAATAATAACTTGTGGTGCAACACACGGATATTTTCCAATATTATATGTAAATGAAAAAACAGTTAGAGCTCAAATTGCTGTAGGTGTTCAAACTTATGAAAGATATTTCGGTAAAAAGCCTCGTGGTATTTGGCTTCCAGAATGTGGATATGTTCCAGAAGCTGATAAATATTTAAGAGAATTTGGCGTAGATTATGCAATTGTTGAATCACACGGTGTTTTATATGCAAATCCAACACCTGTTTATGGTACTCTTGCTCCAATAGTTTCACCTCAAGGCTTTACAGTTTTTGGACGTGATATGGAATCTTCTAGACAAGTTTGGAGTTCAATTAATGGTTATCCAGGTGACTACAATTATAGAGATTTTTATAGAGATATTGGTTATGAAGCTGATTACGATTATATAAAACCTTATATTGCACATAATGGTGTTAGAGTTCATACAGGTATAAAATATCACAGAATTACAGGTGATACTGACAATAAAGATATTTATGATATCCAATGGGCAAAAGATTCAGCAGAACGTCAAGCAGGACACTTTTTAAATTCTAGAACTGAGCAAATTGAAAATGCATCTCATTATATGAATAAACCTCCTATTGTTTTATGTCCTTATGATGCAGAACTTTATGGACATTGGTGGTATGAAGGTCCTTATTGGTTATATATTTTATTTAAAAAGATTTATTATGATAAATGTAATTTTGAGCTTATTACTCCATCTGAATATATGGATAAGTACCCAGAAATTCAACAATGTCAACCTTGTAGATCAAGTTGGGGCGCAAATGGTTATAGTGAAGTTTGGCTTAATCCTTCAAATGACTATGCTCATAAACATCTTCATACTGCTGGAGATAGAATGTGTGAGTTAGCTTATAAGTTTAAAGATTCTTATGATGTATTAAATGATTTGGATAATAAAATTAAGGATTTGAAAAAGGAGAAGAAGCCTATTACTTCTATTACTTCTTCTAGCAAGTATAGAAATGCTAAGCTACAGGTTCGTGCTTTGAATCAGGCTGCTCGTGAACTTTTACTTGCTCAAAGTAGTGATTGGCTATTTATTATTACTAATAATACTATGGTTGATTATGCTCATAGAAGAATTAAAGATCATATTGGTAGGTTTACTAGACTTTATAATGAACTTAATTCTGGGAAGATTGATAGAAAGTTCTTAACTGAAATTGAGGAAAAAGACTGTGTTTTCCCTGATATTGATTATAGAATTTATTTATAGTTTTTTATGAATACTTTTATGAATTTTGTATATACTTTTGGTAACAAGATTTGTGGAGGTATTTTTTTTATGGATATTAATCGTATTAATTCTATTTTGAATAATGATGAAAAGTTTGATGTTTTTTATAAGGACAGGCCTGTTTGGATTCAGGGCGTTTCTAAGGATATGGCTAAGGTTGGGTTTGTGGATAATTTTGAGGAGGCAGATGTTAAGATTTCGGAGTTGGAGGAAAAGTAGATTTTTTTGAAATGGGGACGGTTCCTTTTTGAAAAAGGAACCGTCCCTGTTTCGAAAAAATATTGAGGCAGAAAAACTTCACATTTTTCCATCCCAACTATTGACATTCAGCCTTATAATTTATATTTAATAAAGTGACACTCTGAATCCAGTATAACAATAACTATAGGAATTAGAGCCATTACGACGATAATTTGCTGGATATGTTGAACTACTGTCTTCGAAGCACCCTCCTCTGCGCGCACAAGGAGCATCGCTACTAGGAACTTTCTCTAACGTCCATTCCCATATATTTCCTGCCATATCATATATATTCATTAATGAAAAACTTGTATCAGCTCCTGTTGTTAATAATATATCTGCATCTGTTTGCTTTTTATATGGGCAAACTGTAAAATTTTTTCCCTTATCTGTTGAATATTTAGCGTTTTCATTTGTTATATTCCATAAATTCTCATAATAATTTCCAATTATTTTGCTATCTGTTTTTAAGTTAGTTTTAGTTGTTGCATTTTTGCTTTCAATATATTTTAATACTAAATCCCACTGCACCCCAAACATTAAACTGCTTGTATAACTTCCAGATTCTATTTTCTCTGCTAATACTTTTGCTTGTGTTCTTGTTACATAATTATATGGATACAAATTGGCTTTAGACAATGGTACAGTTGCTGCATCTCCTTTTTCTATTCTATTTTTCTCAATTCCAGCTTCATACCTTCCTACCCAAAAACCTCCATTTTTGTAAATACTTTTTAACATTTTTTTCTTTGCTTTATTATAATCTTCTTCGCTTTGAAACCAATCTGATTTATAAGCTTCGTTTTCATCATCTGATGCATCATAAAATGAATCACTATAATCTGTTCCATCTCTATAATCATTTGTATATTTGTATAAATCTTTTTCTATATTATTATAGTCTGTATCTGTAAATTCAGTTATATCTAGTCCAGCTGTCTGATAAGCTGTTGTTGTTCTAGGCACTTCAACCCAAACATATTCACTTCCAGTTGCTTTTTCCCTTATTACCAATCCATTACCTAAATCTGTACCCTCTACCCTTTCAAATTTATTAGAATCTGGCAAATATGGTGCTGTATATTCTGTGGACGGCAAATTTGATGTATATTTTCCTATCATTTCTTCATAATCATTTAACGTAGCATTTTCCTCTTCTTGTGCTTTTGCTGTTTTTTCTTTAGCTTCTGCCGCTCTATTTAATATTCCATTTTGTCCTGTTAGCATACTTATCGAAATTCCTGCTAGTATTAATAAAACCACAATAGTCACAACAAGTGCTATCAATGTTATTCCTCGATTTTTAAAATCTTTTTCTCTCATTATTCTCATCCTTTCAATTATAAATATAAATCCACAAAAACTTATATTACATCCTGTAATTAAAATATAACACATTTTGTGTTCGTTTTCAATTGCATCTTGTAATGTAATATAAATGTTATTTTGTTGTAATATTTTCGTAATACGTCAGATTTTATTTCATATTTTGTATTACCATAAAAACATTTTCTCTTCCCACTTGTCAAACGATTTTCCTTGACATTACAGACTTTGGGTCATATAATTTATAAAGATTTTTTCAAACCTATTTAATTCTATTGCGGTAAAACGTATATTCAAAGTATTAAATCAGGAGATGATTATTTAAAATTAGGAAAAAGTATTGCTATTTTAATTTCAGATTATGAACTTCCATCATTAAAGAAAATTAAAAAATATGTTTCTAAATGGAACCTTCGAGAGGAAAATTATGGAAATATTATCTTGACAGATGACATCGAAATTTATATAATAGAGTTACCTAAATTTTAAAAGTATATTAATAACAGCACTTTATCAGATTGGGTAAAATTTATTATTAATCCGAAGATGATAGATATGGAAAATGAAGAAGTTAAAAAAGCAAAAAAAGTTTTAGATGAAATAAGTCAAAATGAAGAGGAAAGACGTTTAGCTGAACTTAGAGAAAAGTATATTATGGACCAGAAGGCTGTTGAAGCTGCTGAATATGATAAGGGATTAAAATGTGGAATTGAGCAAGGCATTGAAACCAACAGAATCCAAATTGCAAGAAAAATGAAAACTCAAGGTTTTGATGCCGATACAATCCGAAACATAACCGATCTTTCAATTGAGGAAATCAATAAATTATAAAATTAATTGAATTAGACGAGTTTGAGGAAATCAAAATATAAGAGAAAATAGAAATTAAAATGTATCCTTTGTCAAGGACATTTTGAAAAAAAGATTTAAGCAACCATTAGAAGATGATTTCTGTACTCAACAGGAGTCATCTTCTTTAAGTTCCATTGACCTCTATATTTTTGAATTAATCTATCAATTTGTCTTATAGCTCTTAAGCAGCTCTAAGTTTGTTTCCATTATGATCCACTAGTTCTTTAATTATTTCATATTTGTATTGTTCTTTCGTTCTTAATTCAACCTTTCTCATTTATACCTTTATTTAATTTACATAATATTAATTGTGCTATAATTTTGGGTATAGGTCTATTTTATTTGGGACATTTTCTAAAGTTATTACTTAAGACATTATCATAAATTAATCAAAATCGAACATATTTGCATCACAATTATGGTTGACTTTTTATGTAAAATATGGTATATTATTGAAGATTATTGGTATCTAATAGAATGGTATATTTCATTCTATGTCGGAAAATATATATCAGTATATTAATAATCATCGTAACTTGAAAATGAAGCACACATAAAACGGAGGACTTAAAATGGTCAATTCTATTCTCGGAGTAATTATCCCAATCGCAGTAATTGCAATTATTATTGTAGCTCTTTTACTCATTGCAAAATCAATGTACAAAGTAGCAAACATTGATAAGGCACTTATTATCACAGGTGGCAAAAATCCAAAAATAATTGTTTCCGGTGGTGCTTTTGTAATTCCTATTATCAGAAAAGCTGACTATTTTGACTTATGCATGATTACGGTCTCTGCTCCTGCAGATGAAATTATGACATCCACAGCAGTACCAATTGTAGCAGATTGGACAGCACAGATTCGTCCTGATGTAAGAGACGAACAAAAGCTAACAACAGCAATCATCTCTTTTAAAGAAAGAGGTACTGAAGGTATTATTAATGATGTAAAATTAACCTTAATGGGTGCCGTTCGTGACGTTGTTGCGTCTATGACTCCTGAACAAATCCTTACTGATAAGGAGAAATTCAAAAAGGAAGTAGAATCTAATGTATCTGATGAAATGGATAAAATGGGGCTCGAATTAGTTTCCCTTAACATTCAGGATGTATCTGATAATAATGGATACTACAAGAATATTGCATCTATTGATGCAGCAGACAAGCAACAAGCTGCAGATATTAAAGCTGCAAAAGTCAATCGCGAAACTCGTGAAAAAACTGCTATTGAACATCAGTCCGCAGAAATTGCCGAAGCTAATGCACGTAGGGAATCTGAAATTGCAAAAATGGATGCTGAGCAAGCTGAAGCTGAAAAGCGTAAAGAAACTGACATCAAAAAAGCTCAGTATCGGACAGAAACAGATACTGCTCAAGCAAATGCTGAAGTTGCTAAAGAACTTCAGTTAACCCTTCGTCAGCAAGAGGTTGAACAGCGAAAAGGTGAAGTCGAAGTTATGAAACAGGAACAGGCAAACCTTGCTGCTCAAAAAGAGCGAGAAGTAAAAATTACTCGCGCAGAGGCAGAAAAAGAAACTATGCGAATTACTGCAGAAGCTGCCGCAAATGTTAAATCAATTGAAGCAGAAGCTTCAATAAAAGTTGCCGAAAGTAATGCTAATGCTCAGCGCCAAGAAGCAAAAGGTAAAGCTGATGTTGAAACAACTCAGGCAGATGCTCGTGTAGCTGTTGCAGAACGAGATGCAGATGCTATTAAGAAAAAAGCTGATGCAGAAGCAACAAAAATCAAAGTAACCGGTCTTGCTGATGCTGAAGTATCCAAAGCAAAAGCCGAAGCTGAAGCTGATGGTAAAAAGGCTGACTTACTTGCTGATGCTGAAGGTGTAAAGGCTAAACTTCTTGCTGAAGCTGAAGGTATCAAAGCAAAGAAACTTGCAGAAGCTGAAGGTGAAAGAGCACTAGCAGAAGCTCGTGCAGCAAATGATAAGGTCAATTTTGAAATCGAATCTTTGAAAATTAAGACTGAAGCACAAATTCAGATTGCAACTAAAACAGCCGAAATTATGGCTAATATTGGACAAAATGCTGAATTTGTTAACATTGGTGGATCCAATCCTTCAATGTTAAATGGAAACTCTGGCAGTGGTAACATCTTAATTGATACTCTCTCTCAGGTTCCTAGTCTAATGAAGATTCTCAATACCGAAAATCAGGCACTTAATGGTCGTGATGTTAAGGATGAAATAAAAGACCTTTCCGATGCGGCACTTTCTGGACTTAGTGCATTACAAGAAGAAAAATCATTAGAAAACTCTGTAGATAAGTAAAGTTATCTAAGCCAATATATTTTCCGACAAAAATTGCCCTAGTAGTTACTACTAGGGTTTTTATAATTTATATTGAAATAGTTTTATTTCACCATTAATATTTAACTATTTTTTAATAAATTGCTACTCTGAATCCAGTAACATAATTACTAGCCTCAGTAATACTATCAGTACGTGAGAAAGCTGCAAGTGTACCTTTTCCGCTAAAAGCACCTCCTCTACTAACACATGGTCGATTAACATATGTAGTAAAGTCCAAAGTCCACTCCCATACATTTCCTGCTATATCATATATATTCATTAACGAAAAACTCTCATCTGCTCCTGTTGTTAATAATACACCTTCTTCTGATTCCTTTTTATATGAACCGGCTTTAAAACTGCTTCCAGAATCTATCGAATATTTAACTTTTGCATTTGTTATACTCCACAAATTATTTTTATAATTTCCAATTAAGGTACTATCTGAATTTAACTTTGTTTTTACATCTGTAACTGTATCAGATTTCTTTGTCTCAATATATTTTAGTACTAGATCCCATTGTACGCCAAACATCAAACTACTTGTATAACTTCCAGATTCGACCTTTTCCGCTAATACTTTAGCTTGTGTTCTTGTTACATAATTATATGGATATGCATTTTGTTTTGATACAGGTGTTAATGTCGCTGTACTTGAAGCTGCTTTTCTTATATTAGCTTCATTTTCAATTCCAGCCTCATATCTTCCTATCCAAAATCCTCCATTTTGATATATACTTTTTAGCATCTTTTTCTTTGCTGCATCATAAGAAGTGTTTCCCGTTTCTGTAAACCATCCATTTGTACTATCTGGATAATAAACATCACTATAATTTGTTCCATTTCTATAATCAGCTGTATATGTATGTAAGTCATTTTCAATTTTTGTACACTCATCATTTGTAAAGCTTGTTATATTTAATCCTGCTGTTGGATAAACTGTTGTCGTTCTAGGCACTTCCACCCAAACATACTCATTTCCATAACCATCTGTTATAACTAATCCATCATCAAACGAATCTTCCCCATCTATTTTAGTTGGAGCAAATCCATCTGGTAACGTAATGCCTTTATATGTTGTTTTTTCAGTATTCATTAATGCTTCTGCCTGTGCTAATTTTCTTTGTTCTTCTTTACTTGATATTTCCGTCTTTTCCTTAGCTTCTGCCGCTCTATTTAAAATCCCATTTTGTCCTGTTAGCATACTTATCGAAATTCCTGCTAGTATTAATAAAACCACAATAGTCACAACAAGTGCTATCAATGTTATTCCTCGATTTTTAAAATCTTTTTCTCTCATTATTCTCATCCTTTCAATTATAAATATAAATCCACAAAAACTTATATTACATCCTGTAATTAAAATATAACACATTTTGTGTTCGTTTTCAATTGCATCTTGTAATGTAATATAAATGTTATTTTGTTGTAATATTTTCGTAATACGTCAGATTTTATTTCATATTTTGTATTACCATAAAAACATTTTCTCTTCCCACTTGTCAAACGATTTTCCTTGACATTACAGACTTTGGGTCATATAATTTATAAAGATTTTTTCAAACCTATTTAATTCTATTGCGGTAAAACGTATATTCAAAGTATTAAATCAGGAGATGATTATTTAAAATTAGGAAAAAGTATTGCTATTTTAATTTCAGATTATGAACTTCCATCATTAAAGAAAATTAAAAAATATGTTTCTAAATGGAACCTTCGAGAGGAAAATTATGGAAATATTATCTTGACAGATGACATCGAAATTTATATAATAGAGTTACCTAAATTTTAAAAGTATATTAATAACAGCACTTTATCAGATTGGGTAAAATTTATTATTAATCCGAAGATGATAGATATGGAAAATGAAGAAGTTAAAAAAGCAAAAAAAGTTTTAGATGAAATAAGTCAAAATGAAGAGGAAAGACGTTTAGCTGAACTTAGAGAAAAGTATATTATGGACCAGAAGGCTGTTGAAGCTGCTGAATATGATAAGGGATTAAAATGTGGAATTGAGCAAGGCATTGAAACCAACAGAATCCAAATTGCAAGAAAAATGAAAACTCAAGGTTTTGATGCCGATACAATCCGAAACATAACCGATCTTTCAATTGAGGAAATCAATAAATTATAAAATTAATTGAATTAGACGAGTTTGAGGAAATCAAAATATAAGAGAAAATAGAAATTAAAATGTATCCTTTGTCAAGGACATTTTGAAAAAAAGATTTAAGCAACCATTAGAAGATGATTTCTGTACTCAACAGGAGTCATCTTCTTTAAGTTCCATTGACCTCTATATTTTTGAATTAATCTATCAATTTGTCTTATAGCTCTTAAGCAGCTCTAAGTTTGTTTCCATTATGATCCACTAGTTCTTTAATTATTTCATATTTGTATTGTTCTTTCGTTCTTAATTCAACCTTTCTCATTTATACCTTTATTTAATTTACATAATATTAATTGTGCTATAATTTTGGGTATAGGTCTATTTTATTTGGGACATTTTCTAAAGTTATTACTTAAGACATTATCATAAATTAATCAAAATCGAACATATTTGCATCACAATTATGGTTGACTTTTTATGTAAAATATGGTATATTATTGAAGATTATTGGTATCTAATAGAATGGTATATTTCATTCTATGTCGGAAAATATATATCAGTATATTAATAATCATCGTAACTTGAAAATGAAGCACACATAAAACGGAGGACTTAAAATGGTCAATTCTATTCTCGGAGTAATTATCCCAATCGCAGTAATTGCAATTATTATTGTAGCTCTTTTACTCATTGCAAAATCAATGTACAAAGTAGCAAACATTGATAAGGCACTTATTATCACAGGTGGCAAAAATCCAAAAATAATTGTTTCCGGTGGTGCTTTTGTAATTCCTATTATCAGAAAAGCTGACTATTTTGACTTATGCATGATTACGGTCTCTGCTCCTGCAGATGAAATTATGACATCCACAGCAGTACCAATTGTAGCAGATTGGACAGCACAGATTCGTCCTGATGTAAGAGACGAACAAAAGCTAACAACAGCAATCATCTCTTTTAAAGAAAGAGGTACTGAAGGTATTATTAATGATGTAAAATTAACCTTAATGGGTGCCGTTCGTGACGTTGTTGCGTCTATGACTCCTGAACAAATCCTTACTGATAAGGAGAAATTCAAAAAGGAAGTAGAATCTAATGTATCTGATGAAATGGATAAAATGGGGCTCGAATTAGTTTCCCTTAACATTCAGGATGTATCTGATAATAATGGATACTACAAGAATATTGCATCTATTGATGCAGCAGACAAGCAACAAGCTGCAGATATTAAAGCTGCAAAAGTCAATCGCGAAACTCGTGAAAAAACTGCTATTGAACATCAGTCCGCAGAAATTGCCGAAGCTAATGCACGTAGGGAATCTGAAATTGCAAAAATGGATGCTGAGCAAGCTGAAGCTGAAAAGCGTAAAGAAACTGACATCAAAAAAGCTCAGTATCGGACAGAAACAGATACTGCTCAAGCAAATGCTGAAGTTGCTAAAGAACTTCAGTTAACCCTTCGTCAGCAAGAGGTTGAACAGCGAAAAGGTGAAGTCGAAGTTATGAAACAGGAACAGGCAAACCTTGCTGCTCAAAAAGAGCGAGAAGTAAAAATTACTCGCGCAGAGGCAGAAAAAGAAACTATGCGAATTACTGCAGAAGCTGCCGCAAATGTTAAATCAATTGAAGCAGAAGCTTCAATAAAAGTTGCCGAAAGTAATGCTAATGCTCAGCGCCAAGAAGCAAAAGGTAAAGCTGATGTTGAAACAACTCAGGCAGATGCTCGTGTAGCTGTTGCAGAACGAGATGCAGATGCTATTAAGAAAAAAGCTGATGCAGAAGCAACAAAAATCAAAGTAACCGGTCTTGCTGATGCTGAAGTATCCAAAGCAAAAGCCGAAGCTGAAGCTGATGGTAAAAAGGCTGACTTACTTGCTGATGCTGAAGGTGTAAAGGCTAAACTTCTTGCTGAAGCTGAAGGTATCAAAGCAAAGAAACTTGCAGAAGCTGAAGGTGAAAGAGCACTAGCAGAAGCTCGTGCAGCAAATGATAAGGTCAATTTTGAAATCGAATCTTTGAAAATTAAGACTGAAGCACAAATTCAGATTGCAACTAAAACAGCCGAAATTATGGCTAATATTGGACAAAATGCTGAATTTGTTAACATTGGTGGATCCAATCCTTCAATGTTAAATGGAAACTCTGGCAGTGGTAACATCTTAATTGATACTCTCTCTCAGGTTCCTAGTCTAATGAAGATTCTCAATACCGAAAATCAGGCACTTAATGGTCGTGATGTTAAGGATGAAATAAAAGACCTTTCCGATGCGGCACTTTCTGGACTTAGTGCATTACAAGAAGAAAAATCATTAGAAAACTCTGTAGATAAGTAAAGTTATCTAAGCCAATATATTTTCCGACAAAAATTGCCCTAGTAGTTACTACTAGGGTTTTTATAATTTATATTGAAATAGTTTTATTTCACCATTAATATTTAACTATTTTTTAATAAATTGCTACTCTGAATCCAGTAACATAATTACTAGCCTCAGTAATACTATCAGTACGTGAGAAAGCTGCAAGTGTACCTTTTCCGCTAAAAGCACCTCCTCTACTAACACATGGTCGATTAACATATGTAGTAAAGTCCAAAGTCCACTCCCATACATTTCCTGCTATATCATATATATTCATTAACGAAAAACTCTCATCTGCTCCTGTTGTTAATAATACACCTTCTTCTGATTCCTTTTTATATGAACCGGCTTTAAAACTGCTTCCAGAATCTATCGAATATTTAACTTTTGCATTTGTTATACTCCACAAATTATTTTTATAATTTCCAATTAAGGTACTATCTGAATTTAACTTTGTTTTTACATCTGTAACTGTATCAGATTTCTTTGTCTCAATATATTTTAGTACTAGATCCCATTGTACGCCAAACATCAAACTACTTGTATAACTTCCAGATTCGACCTTTTCCGCTAATACTTTAGCTTGTGTTCTTGTTACATAATTATATGGATATGCATTTTGTTTTGATACAGGTGTTAATGTCGCTGTACTTGAAGCTGCTTTTCTTATATTAGCTTCATTTTCAATTCCAGCCTCATATCTTCCTATCCAAAATCCTCCATTTTGATATATACTTTTTAGCATCTTTTTCTTTGCTGCATCATAAGAAGTGTTTCCCGTTTCTGTAAACCATCCATTTGTACTATCTGGATAATAAACATCACTATAATTTGTTCCATTTCTATAATCAGCTGTATATGTATGTAAGTCATTTTCAATTTTTGTACACTCATCATTTG
>ERZ791801.1661-NODE-1661-length-13715-cov-31.898389_pt1 | contig 13715 bp, 7 predicted proteins | sample MGYA00510309_ERZ791801 | MGnify/ENA primary metagenome ERZ791801 (study PRJEB30046, sample SAMN00791979) | human gut metagenome | study: EMG produced TPA metagenomics assembly of the A metagenome-wide association study of gut microbiota in type 2...
CCTCCAGACTTTTTCCTTTGCCCAGCTCCTCGTTGATGATAAGCCGTGAAATCGGTCTGCGCAGATAGTTACGGATTACACCGGCCACTTGGCGGGCACCGTATTTGGGTGTGAATCCTTTGTGTGCAAGCATCTTACGGGCATCATCAGTGATGGTTATGCCGATACCCTGCTTGTCCAGAAGTTTTCTGACTCCGTTGAACTGTATGTCGAATATTTTCAGGAGTATGTCTTCGCGGATGGGGGAGAACGGAACGATTTCAGACAGGCGTGCCAGAAACTCCGGACGGAAATACTGCCCCATCACCTCCATGATCTGGGTGGTGGACGGAACATTGCCGGACTCAAGTTGCTTGGTCAGCCACTCGCTTCCTACATTGGATGTGAACAGCACGATGGAGTTGGAGAAATCTCCTTCCTTGCCCAGACGGTCATGCAGTTTTCCCTCGTCCATGATTTGCAGGAAAATGTCATATACGGACGGATGCGCTTTCTCTATTTCATCAAAGAGGACAACGGCGTATGGCTGTTGCCGTATTTTATTGACCAGCATGCCGCCTTCCTCATATCCCACATATCCCGGAGGCGCTCCGTACAGCAGGGCGGCGGAGTGTTCTTCCTTGAACTCGGACATGTCGAAGCGGATCATGGATTTCTCGTCATTGAACAGGGCTTCCGCCAGTGCTTTGGCAAGTTCGGTCTTGCCGGTACCGGTGGGTCCCAGCAGGAAGAAGGAGCCGATGGGCTGTCCCGGCTTGTTCATGCCGCTACGGGATTCCAGGATGGCATCCGTTAATGTCTTCAGGGCCTGATCCTGTCCGACGACGCGTCGCCTCAGATAATCTTCCATATTGAGTAGCCGTTCCTTTTCCTGCGACTGTATCTTGCCGATGGGGATGCCTGTCTTGCTGGCGACAACGGCGGCTACCTCATAGATACCCACCTCTTCTATTTTCTTTTCTGCAAATTGGAGGAGGACGTTCAATGCGTTTCTCAGATAGCCGGTCAGTTCTTCATACTCCTGCAATTCATGGATGTCCGCTTCATCGGGTATGACTCCTAAAAGGATGGGGCTTAATTTGTTGTGCATTACGAAAAGCAGCGTTTTCAGTTCTTCGGTCTTTTCCTGAAGATCCTTTTCGTCCTTTTCTATTTCATCCAGCCCGGACAGTAGGGTCTCCACATTCTTCTTTCCTGTTTCATTGACCATCTTGATGGCGGAGAGCGTCATGTCCAGCAGACCGATGGCGGAATCAGGCAGACGGCGGTCTTTGATATACCGTTTGGCAAGACGGACACATTCGGCTACGGCTTCGTTGCTGATTCTTACATGATGGTAGTCCACGTATTGTTTCTGCACGGAGTGTAGCATCTGGATAGCAGACTTTATGTCCGGTTCGCTTACCTGTATGACCTCGAAACGGCGGCTGAAAGCATGGTCCGGCTCGATGATTTTGCGGTATTCGTCAATGGTGGTGGCACCGATGACGGTCAGGTCGCCGTGCGACAGTTCGGATTTCAATACATTTCCCGCACCGGTATTTCCTTGTCGGTTGTCCAGCAATACATGGATTTCGTCAATAAACAGGATTGCATTGTCGATATTCCGCAATTCTTTCAGGATGTTTTTCAAGCGGTCCTCGATTTCCCCCTTGTAGGTGGCTCCCGCAATCAGGGAGGCGTTGTCCAGTTCAAATACACGGGTTTCTTCCAGAAACGAGGGGACTTTATGGCTGACTATCTCCCAGGCAAGTCCGTAAACCAGTGCTGTCTTTCCTACTCCGGCATCACCGACAATCAGGACATTGGACTTGCTCCGGCTTCCCAGTATCTCCATGACCATACGGTTTTCACGGTCGCGGTTGATGACCGGATGCAGCTTGTTGGCCGCATCTTCGGTTAGATCCACACAGTATTTGCCCAAGAAGGAGGATGAGGCGGAAGTCGGGGTATAGGACTTCTCTGTAGTGGCGGAAGGAGATGCCGGCTGCCCGTTACCTATATATATGGAATGGATATCCTTTTCCAGAATGGGGAAAGACCTGAGCTGGTCACTGGAAAAAGCGACACCGGGCTTTGTCAGTGCCAATAGCACGCAGATGGGATTGATGTCGAACAGCCCGAACTGGATTCGTGCGTCATCGGCGGCTCGGAAAACGGAGTCGATCTGCTCCGATGGCTTGATCTCGGACAACCGGGTGGATTTCGGGCATTGCTCGATGTACACGTCCGCCCACTCCTCCAGATAACCCAAATCCTTACCTATACTTATTATAAAATCTCGTAGCCCTACATCCTTATGAAGTAGAGCCTTCAACAAATGCGAGGGAGTATAACACTCGTTCGCATTTTCACGAGCCACTGCAAGTGCTATGTTAAGCGCAATTTTTACAGAATCATCAAGATTAATGAAACCAACTCCTGTATCCATAATCATTAAGATTTAAAAATTGCGCAGGAGAACATTGCAAATATAAGGCAAAAAAAATAATCCAGCTATTTTTGACCGTTGTTTTTTTATGCTTGTGAGCATGTTTCTAACAAAAACAAGAAAAAATCCTCGAAAGTTCTTTGTAGTTTTCAGAAAATGCCATATATTGGGCGCAGAAATTGAAGGACAAAGACAGGGTAACAACAGACCGCCTCTGACCGGATATTTCAAAATCAATTTATTGTTTAATTTAAAACTTTGAGACTATGGCATTTAAAGCGTCATTTAAGTTCTCGGACTCAAGAGAGTTTGATGTATTGAACTGGAGAGTCAAGTTCAATCGTGATGTGGACCCCAAAGGTCGTCCGGCATCTGACATTTATGGTGGCACAATCTATGTGGAAGTCGAATCGACTCCCGATACCATTGTGCTGGATAAAATGTTCAAGCAGTACCAGCCTGTAAACGGAAACATCGTCTTCAAGAAAGCGGATGAGGATGCCAAAATGAAGGAACTGGTGTTCGAAAACGGTTACGTGGTAGAGTATGAGGAGGCACTGAATGTGGCTAACGCCTATCCGATGACAGTCAAGTTCGCCATTTCCGCACAGACCGTGAAAATGGACGAGGCTACGTTTACACAGGATTGGCCGGAAAACAACTAACGGTTGTTTCCTAATCAAAGTTTTAAGGTGCCGGAATATACCAATTCCGGTTATTTCGGCACCAAAAAACATACCGACTGGTCGGTTTAATAATTGAAATTCATAGTTTAAGATAGTATGGGAGCAAGTTTTCTGAATTTGGTGGCTACTAAAGTAACCGTGAAAGGAGAAGAACAGAAATTCGTTTCACTGCATCTCCGTCAGGGTTTCAACCGGCATCACACCTTCACTGTGGTGGTGAATTATCTGTCGCCTAACAATACGTTCCAACAGACCCCGGAAAAATTCATCGACTACATCGGGGAGACTGCCAGCATTTCATTTGTCCATAGGCAGACGGGTGAAAGTTATGACTTCGAGGGAATCATCACTCAAGTGGAAATGGTTGGAAGCATGGGCGAGACAGGCGGAGTGGCCATTCACGGAACAAGCCCTACGATACTGTATGAGAACAACAGGACACTCGATTCTTGGATGGATCAGTCCCTCTCTACCATAATAAAGGAGGCGACGCAGGAGTATGGAAAGGTCAATCTGGTTTCCAATCCCAAGTATGCGGCGCCCATACCCTACATGGCGCAGTATAACGAGAGTGTCTTTGACTTTATGAATCGCCTTTCGGCTCTTTATGGGGAGTGGTTCTATTATGACGGGACGAAAGTTTATTTCGGCAAGCCTGACAGGGACAATACGGAGAAGATTGTTTATGACATGGATTTGGAGGAAGTACGTCTGGTTGCCAATCTGGTACCGGGTAAATCCGCAAGATACGATTATGTAGCGCAGGAGAACAAACAGCATAATGCGGATACGCCTGCCAAACCGGATGGCATGAACGACCTTCAGTCTATTGCACACAGCTGCTCTGAGAAGGCATATACCGCAAAAACGACCTCGGCTGCCGACCCCCATGTAACAGACAAGGCGGAACTGGACGAACAGATGAGGATTGTAAAGAATGCGTCTGGTGCCAATCTTCTGAACATCAAAGGCATAGGAAAGACTTGCCGGATAAGGATTGGTGAAATCATCGATGTTTCTTTCCCCGACAGGATGAAACTGCCTCCTTTAGGCAAGTTCCGTATTGTCGGGATTGAGCATGAGGTACGCCGTGACGGACATTACTCCAATAGTTTTGTCGGTGTGCCGGACGGTACGGTACATATTCCTGTTCCCGATGTGAAGCGGCCGTTGGCGTTGCCGGAACTGGCTACGGTGAAGGAAAACAACGACGACAAGGGACAGGGACGTGTGAAGGTGGCTTTCGACTGGCAGAAAAACGGCAAGACAACCAATTGGATCAGGGTGCAGACTCCTAATGCGGGAGTAAGTGGTGCGGTTCCCAAGAATCGCGGATGGGTATTTGTTCCGGAAGTCGGCGATCAGGTTATGGTAAGCTACGAGCATGGCAACCCGGACCGCCCCTATGTTACGGGATCGGTGTTCCATTCCGGTTCAGGTAAAGGAGGGGACAAGGACAACAAGGTCAAGAGCATTATCACACGCAGCGGCAATGCCATCGTTTTCGATGATGAGACGGGAAGCATCGTTATTACTGACCAGACGGGAAAACAGCTGATCATGTTGGATGGCACGGATGCCATTACCGTCATGGCGAAAAAGAGCATTACCCTTACCAACGAGGCGGAATCGGTCATCGTAATGGATGATAAGTCGATAGGCTTGCAGGCCGATACCATTGCTCTCGAAGGCAGGAAAAGTGTAACATTGCTGTCCGGCAACGAATGTATGGTGCTCAGCAGCGAAAAGAGTATAATTAGCAGCAGCGGTACCAATATCAAACAGGAGGCGGCAAAGGATTACGATGTTGCTGCAAAGAACGGAACGGTCAACGGTGTAAATCTGATGATAGAGGGAAAGGGAAACGTAACGGTTTCGGGAGGAATAGTAAAGTTTAACTCATAATTCGGTTGGCCATGGGAGCATCTGCATCTGTGATACAGGAATATTACAAAGCGGTCGATTACTGGGCGGACATAGTCGGCAACAGGGACTGGAAACTGTCTGTATGGATTGTCGGGCAGAATGATGTGGACTTGGTGGACAGGTTTCTGGAAATAGAGCGTTCTCCGGTAGGGCAGTTCGATGACATATTCTTTCGTTTTGATACGCCGTACAGGGGGGATGACGAGGAATACACTGAACAGCTCTGGCAGGAATATGCGGGTTGGTTTTCAGAAAAGGTTGAGGAGAAGTATGATATTCTCAAGGCTCTGCGGCACGACGGGCTGCTGAAGGAAGAATACATTCCTGATGTGTCGGTTGAGCATACGGCGGGCAACTTGTGGAGAGAGATGTTGCGTTTCAAGGCATGTATCTCCCGGTTGGATGATGCCTTTTTCTGTCTGTACTTTCCTCCGGAACAGGAAAGGGGGTATTCCCGGGCAGGATGGTTCGGCAATGTGCTGAAAGAAGGTGTTCCGCAGGGAATCCGGATGACAACTATTGACTTGAAAAAGAACAGGAGTATCCGGCTGGGTGAGTCTCGGGAAGTGGTTTGCATACGCCCGCAGTTCGATATGGCGGCGGCTTTGCATAACCGGATGGCACGGTCGGATAGCGGTAACGACCTGATTGCACCTGAAAATCGGTTCAAGCAGCAGGTTACGGTTGTCATGGATTCTACACAAAAGCAGGATTGGAAATTATTGGACAGGGAAATCCGAAAACTGTTGGATATTGCACAGGAAATAAAGGATACGAATATCCGGATTTCCGCTCTGCTTATCGCATCCGAGGCATGTTATGCTATCAGGGAATATAAGCATAGCATGAAATACAGCGACGAAACCGTCCGGGAGGCGGAAAAGGCGATGCAGGGCGGTGAAACGGCAGGATATAGTTATTGGAAAATGGCTGTTTCCATGAAAGCGGCCATTCTGACAGCCGGGAAAAAACGGGAGGAAGCGGTTGCCTTGTATGACATGATGGCTAAAAAAGCCGTCATGCAGAAGGACCCTTATTATGTCATGGAAGGCTATCGCATGTGTGGTTTCCTGCGCTATGAGGATGGAAAGATGGAACAGGCTTTCGAATATTTTTTGCTTGCCCTGGCAGGAGGCAGCTACCTTTCTGCCGAAATCAGGCGGAGTTCCACGTTCGTTTATGCGGCGTATCTGGCTCTTCATACGGGAAGGCTGGTTCGCGCTCCGATTGATGTCGGGATATTGGAACGGCAGCTCTGCGAATGGATTGGGGAGGATTGGAAGGAACTGGTGGACAATCCGGATATGCAGCAGGCGAAGGCCAGAAGAAGGGGAAGTTTTTTCAGTTGAGCGAGATTTAATTAATATATATTTTAAATTTAAAATTGAATAAGTATGGATCTTGGTAATTATGGAATCGGCGGAAACGAAGTGAAGATTGACGCTTCCGAAGGTATTGCGGAAATTCCACAAAATCGAACCTTATTGGTGGAACAGCTGACGAAGGATGAGCCGGTGGCTCCCGAAGTGGTTGCCGGTCTGACCAACATTGACGAAGTCTTTGCACATTTCCGGCCGGAAATAGATATCGAGTTCGCGGATGCGGACGGTGCTCCCGTAGAGGAAAATTTCCGTTTCCACAATGTCGGTGATTTTTCTGTCAGGAAAATGACGGAGCAGAGTTCATTCTTGTCCGGCCTGAATGCGGAAAAGCAGTTTGCGGACAGGATGGAGAAGTCGTTGCGTTCCAACAAGGTGCTGCAACGGGTGCTGGAAAATCCGGAAACACGTGGAGCGTTTGTCAATGCGATTTCTGCCATTTTGGATGATTTGAAGAACAATGAGAAGTCTAACCCCACTAATGAATGATAGTTATGAGCGAACAGAATACACAAAGAGAAGCAGCCGTACAGCAGCAACAGGCTGTGGCGCAGTCCAGAAATCTGAACGCTGAATTGCAGATTCTGGCTAAGTTTGGCGGTTTCAATGTCTTGGAATCTTCCGTGGACGGCATACAGAACATGAATCCGGAGCGCAAGGCACGGCGGAACATATTCCTTTCCGACCCCGAACGGGCGGCTGAGCGCAAGGAACTGGAAAAACGGCTTGAGATGTGGGTCGATATGCTGAAAGGCAACAAATCCATCAGCGAGATGGTGGAACTGTGCCAGAAGAAGTCTGCGGCGGTGTCCGGTCTGCTATCCCAGAACCAGCTGAAAGCGGTGGAAGAGGTCAGGCAGTTGGAGAAGTCCTACCGCACGGTCATGCTCTTCTACAAGAATACGGATTCCGACAAGATCAAGAATATCTCCATCGTGAACGCTTCGATGGACCAGCTTACCGATTTGGACAATTCTTTCTTCATTGATGCCATTGCGAACGAGCTTCGTGCGAACTATGACCGGTTGGACTTGCGTACCAACTACTCTCTTTTGGTTATTCCCGGGTATTTGGGTTCCAACAAGGTGATTGAAAAATGGGCAAAGATAGCACATGACAACAAGGTGATGATTTACACCGATTTCGCTGATTTGGAAAAGCCGGATGACGTTATAGAAATGTTCTTTGACTCCAACCTTTCGGGAGGCGATGTGTACAAGTCCAATGTATGTATGACCTGCAATTACCTGGTGGGACGCGGACGTTATGCGGAACTGGGCGAAACGGAAGATTTGTTGATTCCTCCTTCTGCGGCGTTGGCGGGCAGTGTGTACAAGACGGTAATGGCACAGGTTACCGCCGGAAAGAAGTACGGTTCCATGAGTGAGGTGGACGGGGTTGCATTCAACCTGAAAAAGAGCGAGATCTCTGAAATCGAGAAGATTGGTCTGATTCCGATGGTGAAGGAGTACGGCAAGGTGATGGCTTTCTCTGCCAAGACTCTGTTCAATGGGGATAACCTGGGATTGCAGACCTATTCCGTGGTACGTGTGTTCGACTGGGTGACGAAAGTGCTGATGGACTTCCTCAACCGCCGTGCCTTTGAAAACTGGAACAGCAAGGCGGAAAGGGATTTGCGAGGTCAGATCAGCAAGTTCCTGGACAGCATACAGGGACCCGGACGCTTGATTGAGAAGTTCAAGATTCTTCGTTTCGAGCGTGACCCGAAGCAGAAAGACCGCATTTTCCTCGACATTCACCTGACTCCTTATTTCCCGGCAAAGAGTTTTGTCATCAAGCTGGAAGGTACAAAAGGGGATGACGAGAACGACTGGAACAGCGATTATGCGCAGGATGCATAGATAAAGTCCTTTCTTAGACGGCCGGAGTGTTCCGGTTGGTGACTCCGGCTGTTTCCTTTTTTACATTCTAAAAATTTCTCACCATGTCAGATGTGTTCAAGAATATAGCTGACGCTACCGGCGATAGTAGTGTCAGACGGGGTTTTGCCGACCTTTTTGCAGACTCCAAGGCGGCTTTGGACGAGATTCAGGCTGGTTTGGGCGGAATGCTTCCTTCCATGCCGGGTATGCCTGTCGCCAAGTTCGGCGATCTGTCCATAGGGATAGACATGCATCCTACCGTTACCCCTCCCTCCCCCATCATGCCTGTACCTCACGTGGGTAAGGTGTACGACCTTATGGCAGACATCATGGCAGGCATAGCGGCGGCTATTCCGCCTGTGGCCGGCGGAGTGGCGGGAGTGGCATGCAGCATCCTCAAGAGCATGGCCCCGTCGGTAAAGGTACACAACCAGTGGATTGCGCAGGCGGGCATCGGCATTGTGCATCTGCCTGCGTTCGTGCTGCATCCGGCTCCGTTGGTCAGCGGAATGTCCGAGTCGGAAATGTGGATGGGGAGTTCCACAGTCCTGGCGGATGGTGCGCCCTGTTCCACCCTCACACATCCGGCGCTCTCCTGCAATATCGTAGGAGTACCCACAATTCCCCGCAAGGGAAAGCCCAAGAAGGTGAGCAAGGCTTTGCTTGCTCCCACTTCCATGCTCTCTACCATCACATCGGTAGGCAAGCCTGTGCTTGTGGGCGGACCGCCTACCATTGACATATTCGCGTTGGCAATGAAGTTCGGGCTGAAGGGCTTGGGTAAAATGTGGAAGAAGATAGGTGACCAATTCCAGAACCTGATTGACAGACTGAGAAAGAACGGTATGAACAAACTGGCGGACATCCTCCAGCCCATAAAATGCAAGACATTCGGCGAACCGGTGGATGCTGCCACAGGCAGGGTATATCACACCAACGTGGATTTCGAGCTGCCCGGCCCCATCCCTATCGTCTGGGAACGTACCTATTACAGCGATGCCGCCGTGGACGGTCCGTTGGGGTATAACTGGCACCACAGCTACAATCTGGGAATACGGCAGTTGGAGGAAGGAGCCTTTCTGTTCCGTCATGCTGACGGACGGGAGTCTTTCCTGCCCGTGCTGAAACCCGGAGATTTCTATTTTGACCGCAAGGAGCAGTTGTCCTGGACGCTCGACGCTCGGGGTTATCAGCTTACAGACATCCGGGGACTGCAATACCGTTTTGACGGTCCTGAAAACCGTTTCGGCTACCGCATGGTGTCAGGCATTTCCACGAAGGATGGGTTCCGGGTCCGCTTCGAATATGCTTCGGGGGGAAGGCTGGCAGGAATCATATCCTCACGGGGAGAATTCCTGAAAGTGGAAACCGACGAGTCGGGACGGGTACTCTGCGTATCCGTAAATCAGGACGGTGAGGAGGTGAAGCTGGTCCGCTACCGTTATGACGACCGGGGCGACATGGTGGAAACCATCGATGCGCTGGATGTCAGCAAGCATTTCGTCTATTCCGGTGGGCACCTGCTGGTACTGCTTACCAACCAAGGGGGTATGTCCTTCCATTGGGAATATGAAGGTAAGGGGGAGAATGCCCGCTGTGTGCATACATGGGGCGATGGAGGCGTAATGGAATATTTCATCCGTTACGGCAAGGGATATACCCATATCCGTAACGGGGAAAATGCCGAAACCGAATATTATTACGGTGAGGACAAACTCATCTATAAGATAGTGGATGCCAACGGAGGAATTACCCGTCACCAATACAACAGCTTTCAGGAGCTGGAGGTCACGGTCAATCCCGAAGGCTATACCCGTAAGACCGCCTACAACGAGTTCGGCCAGCCGGTCCGGATAACGGACGAGAACGGGGAGGACACCTTCCTGGACTATGACAACAACCGCAACCTCGTCTCGCTCTACACTCCTGGCGGAAAGAGGCTTTCATGGGACTATGACGGACTGGACCGCGTCGTCAGCCGGACCACACCGGGCGGAGAAACTGTGAAATATACCTACGAGGGAGGGGTATTGCGTACCATAACGGACGGACAGGGCCGGGTTTACACGCTCACGTTCAACGACAGGTACGACCTGGAGCTGCTGCAGTTTCCCAACGGGCTGTTCCGCCGGTGGGAGTACGACGGCAGGGGAAGGCTTGTGCAGGCGGTGGATGTGAAAGGCAACGTGACCCGTTATGCCTACGACCGGGCGGACAACCTGATACGGCTGGAAGAGCCGGACGGCAACGTGCACCGGTTTGAGTACGATGCCATGGGAAACATGATACATGCCAGCGACAACATCCGCGAGGTCAGGTTCACCTATGGGGCGCTGGGGGTGTTGAAAAGCCGCGAGCAGGACAGACACTGGATTACATTCGGCTACAACAGCGAGTTGCAGCTCCGGCGCATCGGCAATGAGGCGGGCGACAACTATTTCTTCGAGCTGGACGGGCTGGGACAGGTCGTTACGGAAACCGGCTTCGACGGCCTGCGGCGTGAATACGAGCGCGACGGTGCGGGCCGTGTCACCCGTGTGAACCGTCCCGGAGGAAAATGGACGGAATACCAGTATGATGGACTGGACAATATCCTGAAGGAGGAACAGTATGACGGGGAGGTCTCCCTCTACACGTACGACAAGGACGGCATGCTTGTCAAGGCGAAGAACAGCGAGAATCTGCTGGAGTTCACCCGTGACAGGAAGACGGGACAGGTCATCGGGGAAAAACAGGGAGAATACACCGTCAGCCGGACTTATGACGGCGAAGGCAACTGTACCCGCATCACCAGCAGTCTGGGAGCGGACATCCGTCATACCTATGACCGGGAAGGCAACCTGCAGACCATGCAGGCGGGCGAAGGCTGGCAGGCATCATGGGTGCGTGACAACACGGGGTTGGAGGTGCAGCGCACCTTCTCCGGTGGCGTAACAGTCTGCACCGAGCGCGACGGTTTCGGGCGCGAGGTGCGCAAGTCGGTACGGTCGGGCGGCATCGAACGTGGAGCGTATCGCTATGGGTGGGGCATTGCCAACCGACTGCTTTCCAAGGAGAACGAGCTGACCGGAATGGTCATGCGCTACGACTACGACCGTTTCGACTTCCTTATCCGGCAGGAAACCACCCAAGGCTCGGAAACGGACGTGATTTACCGCGTGCCGGACTTCGTGGGTAACCTCTTCGGGACTTCGGACAGAAAGGACCGCAAATACGGTGCCGGTGGAAAACTTTTGGAGGACCCGGATTGTTTCTACCACTACGACGATGAGGGAAACCTCATTTTCCGTGAGTTCAAGCGGTTGCAGGAAACGGGCGTAAGGTACGACCGGAAGCGCATGGAGAAGGAACGTGGCATCCGCTGTCTGGCTACAGGTACGGGATGGCTCTACGAGTGGGCTTCCAACGGAATGCTGAAGAAGGTCATACGACCGGACGGAAGACCGGTGGAGTTCCGTTACGATGCATTGGGACGACGCACCGCCAAGCAGTATTTCGGAAAGGTTACACGCTGGGTATGGGACGGAAACGTACCTATACATGAGTGGAGCTATAAAGCCGTTGGCTTACAATCGAACGAAGCAGGCACCCTTCCAAAAGAACTGGCAGAATATGTTACCACCTGGGTGTTCGAAGTAGGCACGTTTGTGCCAACGGCGAAGATACAGGACGGCAAGCAATACTCCATAGTGTCCGACTATTTGGGTACACCCTTCCAGATGTTCGACGAACATGGGAATAAGACTTGGGATTGTACATTGGATGTTTATGGAAAAGTAACTTCCTTTGAGGGGCGTTCTTTGAGTGATTGTCCATTCAGATTTCAAGGACAATATGAGGATGAAGAAACAGGATTATATTATAATCGATTCCGTTTCTACGATAGCAGTATTGGAAACTATATTAGTCAAGATCCAATAGGTTTGACAGGAAATAACCCGACACTTTATGCATATGTAAAAAATATAAATAATTGGACTGATGTTTTAGGATTAGCTCCAGAAAGAAAAGTGAATGGGATTTCAATTTTTGGAAAAGGGCAAACAACTGGTCCTGGGCATGCTCAATTGTCAGAAGAAATAGCTGACAAACTAGCTATGTCTGGAGAATTTACTGAAATTCATTTAAATAGGTCTTATGAGGCTATTACTGGGATATCAACGACACCCAAAAGAAGTCCTGACGTGACTGCTATTGACAAATATGGTAGAGTTCATGCTATTGAAATAGCCTCTGACTATGATATGAAAACGGAAGCAAAATTAAATGAGTTAAGTGCTAGGAATGTTGTTGCTCAAGGGCAATTACCTCCTAAAATGCAAGGCGAGGTTATTGTTATAAAAAAACCTTATGATGCTGATAAAATAAAAACTCAAATGGATGATTTGATTAAAAAAGTTCATTGATTATGGATGCACCTATTTATTTAAAGAAATATACAAAAGAGATAGACAATCTTCCTGGTTTCAAATACCAAAATTGGTTTAGTGATTTATCCTGGAAGGGACAATTATCTATAGATGATTGCTCTTTATTTTCTGTTTATTTTGAAGGGGTATTATGCGAAGATGGTTCAATTGCAAGTACGGATAAATCACCTTTAAGGGTTTATGCAAAAAGGCAAGGATACAATGAAAAGATTGTCTTATTTGATGAAGAACTATATGGATACACTCCATTATTAATTGAAAAAGTAGAATATTTCCAAAAATCAAAAATAAAAAAATATAAAAGAGAAGGTCATTTGTTCGAAGTTTTTATTTGGGCTAATTCCAGTATAGATTTTGAAGATGAGTTTCATTTTGACGAAAATAACAAAATAACATTATTAAATGGGAATAGTGTTGATATACAATTCCTTAAATCGAATGCATTTGATGCATTTGGGATAATACTAAGAAATGAGGAAAAACGATATATCAATTTATTGGAAATGGAATTGTCGTAGAGACAAACTACTAAAAAGTAAAGCAAAATATGTTATCCTCCCAGCGGATTTATAATCAGCCGATTATGCGTATTAGGATTTGTAATCCTTAAATTTTCCTCTGAAAGTATATGAAAATAAGTAAGATGCCAATCTTTATAAATCTACGATTGTTTGTTAATTAGTAAAAGGACTTAAAATAGAAAAGGTATAATCAAGCTGTCCAAGAACTTTTATCATAGCATAATGCACATAACAGGATATAAGTTTTTGGACAGCCTACTATCCTTATTAAAAATAACACCAAGACTGTACAAAGCATCACCCCACATCGCTCAACTCATGGTCCAAATCAAACCTCAACACATAAAAAACACCATTCTCCACATAGCCGAAACACCTGTTCCGCTGAGTGATTCTGAATTTCTTAATGCCTTTCTTCCATAGGTCATCTGAAAAGTAATGCTTACTTCTCCTATTCTT
>ERZ791801.1664-NODE-1664-length-13687-cov-16.334874_pt1 | contig 13687 bp, 10 predicted proteins | sample MGYA00510309_ERZ791801 | MGnify/ENA primary metagenome ERZ791801 (study PRJEB30046, sample SAMN00791979) | human gut metagenome | study: EMG produced TPA metagenomics assembly of the A metagenome-wide association study of gut microbiota in type 2...
CTATCTGTCGCATGAATTTTCAGTTTGTCACATGGGGGGCTTTTATTCTGCATTTAAAACAATCCCCCCTCTCATTTGTTGCTAAAACAATTTTTTTATTCATTATTTTAGTAACAAGTTCTGTGTTTAGGTGCAAAATGTGTACTTTTACGCAGGCAGTAATGCTTAATTGGTAAATGAACTTACAAAACAAGAAGAAAAAGTTGAGTATTCGTGTTGTCATACATCCTTGTAAAGCGAGCGCAGCGGGAGTTTACTCCCTTGCGATTCGCGTGCTGTACTGCCGTAAGAAGAAAGAATACTCTTTGGGGTGGCGGGTCCACGAGTCGAATTACCGGCGGGATGCCGACCGGGTGGTTTATTCGTCCGAGGGTATCCTCACCCGTAGGGAAGTGAGCCTCGTCAACCGTCTTATCAGGAACGAGAAAGAAGACCTGGTCAGGAACTACCGTCTGCTGGAGAGAACCGATCCCGGCTTTACGCTGGAGCGCCTCATGCTGAAACACCGGAAGGAGCAGTACGACCAGAGTGTGGATAAATTCATCCTGCAATACATCGATACCCTGCTCGAAGAGGGGAAGCAAAGCACTGCCGCTTCCTACACAAGCGGGCTGTACTCGCTGTTGCGCTTTTGCAGTTTGAGGAAAATCAACTTCAAAGACATTGACTATGTGTTCGTCACGGACTATATACACTACCTACGCATGCGCGGCATTTCGGAGAACAGCATCCACATGTACCTCAGCAATTTCCGGGCGGTGTACAATAAGGCACGCAAGCAAGGCATCAGGGTATGTGGCGAAAATCCCTTTGCCGGGCTGAACGTGCGCAGGCAGGAAACGGTGAAACGGGCGTTGAGCAAGGAAGAGATAGCGCTCATCGCTTCGGCCGACCTGCGGTGGTATCCCCAGTTGGAAGCGGCGCGCGACCTGTTCATGTTCAGTTTCTACTGCCGGGGCATGTCCTTCGTCGATGTAATCCACCTCAAGCACGACGGCATTGTGCGCGACACGATATTCTACACCCGCAGCAAAACCGGGCAACGGTTGCAGATAGGACTGCTGCCCGCCATGAAGGAGATTATTGAAAAATACAGGACATCCGGTCCGTACATTTTTCCTTATATCCACGGGCAGTCACCGCGAGATGCCTACACGCAATACCGCTACTCTTTGGGCACGGTCAACCGTTACCTCAAACGCTTGGGCACATTGCTCAACATAGGCATTCCGCTCACCACTTATGTGGCGCGGCACTCGTGGGCCACCATAGCCAAGAATGAAGGTATCCCGATATCCTTAATCAGTGAGGGACTGGGACATACGTCCGAAAAGACAACCCAAATCTACCTGAATTCCTTTGCGGTCGATACTCTGAACAAGGTCAATGAAAACGTGGCGGATGCCGTATCGGATTGTATTAAAAATGCAGGTGAAAAATTCATCTGTCTACATAACACAGATAAAACCTAAGAAACGACTCAAATAAACCGAACTTTTCTACTTGCTTTCGCTATATATACTTTGTCCCTGTTCTTTGATGTTGCAAAGGTAAAGGATATTTTTGGATATTGCGTTATCCAAATCCATCAATCAGTTATCCAAATTAACCAATCTGTTATCCAAAATTACAAAACGCTGAATATCAGTGTTTATTTTTGCTGCTTTTTTTAATTTCCTGCCTTAATTCGCTGGGTGAGCAGCCGAAATTGTTCTTGCAATACTTGTTGAAACCGGCTGCGGAGGTGAAGCCCAACTCGTATGCCACCTCTTTTATAGAGATGAAATCGTAATTGAGTCGGGATAGTATTTCCTTGTTTTTTTGTTTCTGAAGCCAGGATTGAACGGTTTCTCCAAACTCTTGCGTGAACTTGCGGTGAAGCTCGGAACCGCTCATGCCCAACAATTCTGCCAGCTCTTGTTTGCTGCGTACCCGGTCTTTGTGTTTGAGAACGGCTGCCTTGAAGTCTATCTCAATTCCCATTATAGGGTAGAGGAGTTGGATTATTTCGCTCTTTGTGTAGGCTGTGCGGAAGATGATGAACAACTCGCGTTCTTTGAGTTCGTGCAGGTGTTTGCAGTTGACGCCCGCCTGGAGATAGGACTCCAGCAGATGCAGGAACGTGTCCAAAGGGGCACGCACGGAAAGCGGTTCGAAGCATAGGGGTGTGTTCTGGACTTCATCTAAATAGCTGCTAAGCATGTGCTTGTCGCACAATGAGATTGCATCGTGAAAGAATGACAGACTGATGTATGTGCCCGGCTGGATAACCGTGCCCGTGTAATGGGATGAAAGGGGAATGAAGATGAATTCGCCCGCACGGACTCTTGTTTCTTCCTTGCTGTCTTTGGTGATGCTGACTTCGCCTGACAAAATAAATATCAGGTGGTTGGCCTTAATCTTTTGTTGCCGGTTGTCGAAATGTTCTCCCGAAGCAGCTTCTTTCAGTGCGAAACCGGCGTCTTCCTCGGTCTTGTAGTTCACGCATGAGGTGTGTTCTTTAATGTAGTTCAGCTTCATTTTATGTACTCGATTTAAAGTTAATAATTTCGTTGTTTTATCGCCATGTTTCATTATTTGTTTCAGAAAAACGGATGTATCGAAGCAAAGGCTTGATTGTCATTTTGTCATTTACAACGGCATGTTGAGTTTCTTTTGTTGGTGTTTAAAGGGGAAACTCTTCATTACTGCGTGTATTTTAAGGACAGAATGGTATCAGACCGAAGTCCCGATACATCCTCGTTTTTCTTTTTGTTTCAGGAAAATCGTTCATGCCGGATAGCATTGAAACGGTTTTCCTTTTTTAATTACTTGATTACTAATGAAATGTACATTAATAATCTGTTTTATGTAAACAGATGAAATTTCTAAAAGCAGCAAAAGGAAAATTAACCTCTATAAACAGGTAAAAGATTACGAATAAAACGAAAGAGAATATGCGAAAGAATTTTACGATTTTCATGATTACCCTACTTGTTTCGCTTCTATCCGGAACGGCTTCGGCGCAGCGTCTTGCAGTGAAAAGTAATTTGCTGTACGACATCACCTCTACCATTAATCTCGGAGTAGAGTATGAGGTAGCTCCCCGTTGGACGCTCGAAATGTCTGCCAACTACAATCCGTGGAGCTTCTCGGACAATAAGAAGATGAAGCTTTGGATGCTCCAGCCCGAAGCGCGCTATTGGCTGTGCAGCGGTTTCTCCGGTCACTTCTTCGGAGCACACCTGCTGGGCGGGGAGTTCAACTACGGCGGTATGCTTCCCTTTGGCATCACCCCTTCATCATCCGGGTTGGGCAGCAAGCGCTACCAAGGTTGGATGGCGGGAGCCGGAATAGGCTACGGATACAACTGGGTGCTGGGCAAGCGCTGGAATCTGGAAGCCACGTTAGGAGTGGGGTACATTCATTTCGGATACGACCGCTTCGAGTGCAAGACCTGCGGCGACAGGCTGGGCAGCGGCAGCAAGAACTACCTGGGCCCCACCAAGGCAGGCATCTCCCTTATCTATATAATAAAGTAACGAACCAAGAAGCGAAGATTATGAAATATTGTGTGCTATTATGTGGACTGCTGCTGATGCAGGCAGTCGGTTTATCGGCTAAGGAACGGGCACGGTTGCAGGCAGATGATGTGAACATCAGCCGCAGCGGCGACAGCGTGCACGTATCCTTCAGGCTGAAGGTAGAAAGATTGGCTAAGGATTACATTTTGAGAGTAACCCCGTTATTGTACGGGAAAGACGGGCAGCAGGCTGTGCTTCCGCCATTGGAGTACGGCAGCCGCACGGCACAGATTGTTGAGTGGAGAGAAAAAAGAGTGAAAGAAAAGCGGAAGTCTGCCTCTGCATACCACAAGGCGGGAGAAGCGGTTGCCTATACCTTCGTCCTTCCCTACGGGGAATGGATGAATGGCGCTTCCCTGCGTTTGGATGCAAAGAGCAAAGGGTGTTGCAGCGAAGAAATGCTGCCGCCCGTGCTCTTGGCAGAAGATGTGGCGCTTGCCACTCCTGCCGAACTGTTTGTGCCGGTGATACCCGAGACGAAACTCGTGACGGAAACGGTTGCCGACAAGCTGGCGCAGGAAAACGGTTTCCTCGCGCCGTGGACAGGTAGTATAGGCAGTAAAGAAGATATTGCCCGCTACAAGGATGAGGCCACGCTCATTGTCTATTTCCCGGTGGGCAAATGGGCTATACAGCCCGATTACGAAAACAATCTCAGCAGGTTGGATCATTTGTTGTCTGTTCTGAATAAGATTGCCGAATCGGACAATTCCCGCATAGCCAAGATACTCGTAGTAGGTTCGGCTTCGCCCGACGGTCCGTTAGACCTGAACAATCGCATTGCAGGTAAGCGTGCGCAGGCATTGGCGGATTACATTACGAACCGCACTTTACTTTCGGCTTCTTTCTTTGAAGTGAGCAATCACAGTGTGGCATGGGATTTCCTGCGCAGGTTGGTTGCAGACAGCGAAATGCCCGAGAAGCAGCAGATATTGGATATCATAGACACCACTCCTGTGTGGGATGCAGCTAAGAAAGTAGGCCGCCTGAGCCTGCTTATGAGGTTGAATCAGGGTAGGCCCTACAATTATATGAAACGGCATTTCTTCCCGAAACTTCGTAATGCGGGTTATATCAAAGTATTCTTTGAGGCACAGCCCGACCCCGAACTTGTAGGACTGAACACCGCTATCGACCTGCTCAACGGGAAACGCTACTCCGAAGCCTTGCATGTCCTTCAAGGAAATACGCATCCCAAGGCGGACAATCTTCGTGGAGTGTGCTATATGCTGACGGGCGACACCGAAAAAGCGCGTGCCTTGTTCCAAAAAGCTGCTGCCGCCGGTGTGTCCGAGGCGGAGAGCAATCTAAAGCAATTCCAATAAACGGCACAAATTATAACTAAACGATTAAATATCATTTTATTAACTATTTATTTAAAACAACAATGAAGAAGATTAATTTATTAGCAGTGGCTCTTGCAGCCTTCACTATGTTTTCATGCTCCAATGAGGAGATTGCCGATTTGGGCAGCAATGCTCCGGGCGAAAAGGCTACTCTTACTATCAAGGTAGAGGGAGCAGGTAATAACGTTGCGCAGTCGAGAGCGGCAGGTAGCGCCGGTACCACAACCGATGTTGTAATTAACGACTACATCGTATTCATTTTCCGTGACGGCGGTGCTTTGGACTGTCCGGCGTATTACAGTTCTTCCAATGCGACGGCTACGATAACCAACGGTACAACTGCTGCCAAGACGGCTTATGTAATAGCCAATACCGGTGCACTTGCCAACGGCCCTTTTGCTAATGTAACAACGGAAGCTGACCTTAAGGCTGCTACCGGTGATTTGATATCCGGTAACGCGGCTACCCAAACGAAAAATAACCTTTGGATGTCCGGTACAGATGATATCACTTTCTCCGGTACAGACGGTTCGGTCACTGTACAATTAGGTTTCGTTGCAGCCAAGATTGAACTTATCGTTAAGGACAACCGTACCAATCTCACCGGTGGCACTATTGAGATTACAGACGAAAACGTTGTATTGCTGTATGCAGGTAAAAGCGGAAAATTCTTTGGAACAACTGCTGACAAGGCAGCTCAAACTGCTTTCTATTCGGGCGATATCTCTTATCCGGATTTTCAAGCTGGTGTTGCCACGGAGTCCGCAGTTTTGAAAGATGCGGTAAGTGCAGCTTTCACAGCTAACGCTAATGGAGATGTATTCAATCACTTCTACACCTTTGGTAACGACGGTACGTCCAAACCGACAATTCTTGCCATTCAGTCTAAAAGAACGGTAGGTGGCGCTAATGAAACCATTTACTACCCGATTCAGTTCACCGTAGCCGATGCCGGAAACACTATCGAACCGGGTAATGCATACACGGTAACCCTTACCCTGAACGGTGATGTAAGTGCCGGTGGTGGCGGTGGTACTACCAATCCGGAGCAGCCGTTGGTTAAATCACAAATAACAGTTACTGTTACGGCAGCAACATGGCTTGCCAAGACCGTAAGCAAGGATTTTAATTAATATGATTGCAGACGTTCATCTTATTCTTTAAAGCTGCACCGAAAGGCGGGTATGTTTCCCGTACCCGCCTTTCTTTTCACTCATGCCATTGATAAAATTCAATAACTAAAAACAATACTAACCATCAACTAAAAACAATCCATGCAGAATAACAAATTCCATTATTGCCTGCACATACTGCCTATCTTGTTCTTTATGGCATTTGTGTCTGCAAGTTGCATCAAGGACGACCTTAGCGATTGTCCTGCTCCCCGCACTTCCGGATTTTCCTTGCAGGTAAAGGCTTTTGATGCCGACGGTGGAAGTCTCGGCAGTGAAACGATAAAAGACATCACACTCTATATATTCGATGCCGATAAGGCATTGCTCGATACCCGCAACGTTCTCCTGTCGGAAATCGTATTCCTGGACTATCCCGGACACGACAACCTGAAGCTGGTGGCGTGGGGCAATGGCAAACAAGGCGCCCAGTCGATGCCCGCATTGAAAGAGGGCGACCACTTAGAGACGGCATTCGTGTCGCTCATCCAAACCCGGACAACCTTACCCGTGGCAGGCTCGCCCGACGACCTGTTCTACGGCACTATAGATATAACCCCCGATGCCGACGCTTCTGCCAGGGAACTTCCCCTGCGCCGCAAAGTCTCCGGGGTAGCCATTACGGCACGCTACCTCCGAGAGTACGTAGGCAGCACCGAAGGCGAGTACCACTACATCGTGCGCAAAACCACCGACAAGCTCGACTTCTACGGCAAGCCCAACGGCACGGAAGTAAACTACCGCCCCCAGGCGGCATTCAATGACAACGGCGAATTCGTATCCTCTGCTTTCAATATATTCCCCACCGAAGCGGACATTAAGATAGACATCTACCACCGCGACGTGCTGAAAACCACCGTAATTGCCGACAGTAACGGTAACCCCCTGCGTGTGGCGGAAGGCAGGCTGCTCAATGTGCTGGTAGACTTCCGGGGAGTTGTAAGCGTAGACGTCAAAGTCACCGACTGGGGCAAACAGGAGATATGGAAAGAATTTTAATACCTGATAAAATTAAAAATAAAAGTCGATTTAGATGAGAAAGATAGCAATACTGTATCTGCTTGGAGCATTACTTGTTTCGGGTTGTGTACGCGATGAGTTCGATACCACGCGTGTGGTGGAAGGCGCAGCGGCGCGTATCAGTCTGAAGATAACATTGCCCGTTATGGGTGGTGGCACCGACACACGTGCAGTATCTGCCGATGTGGAAAAACGTCTGGACAACCTGTTCGTACTGGTATTCGACGGTGGGGGCAAAATAGTGACCAGACATAGATACACGGCACAAACCGGTGCTTCGCTTTCATCTTTGCTGATAGACACCCGTTCCGGTAAGGGCCATACGCTCTGCTTTGTAGCCAACGTCAAGGACGGTATGGACAGTCAGTTAATGGCGCTTACCTCTTACAATGCCCTCAAAGGACTTTTGGTGACGGCTACCGAATTAAATCTTGGTCAGAGTACCGATGTTCCACTCATAATGACGGCAATTATGGAGAATGTAAATGTGCAAGAGGGAGCAAACTCTATCAGCAACCCCGTACAGCTTCAATTCCTGGCGGCAAAAGTCACACTGACTCTTGTCGACAATACCCCCGACACTCAGGAAGTAACCATTATCGGTTGGGATGTGCAGGATGCTCCCACACGCAGCTACCTTTTCCCCGACGATAGTAAAGACGCCAATCCCAATCCGGAAACAGCAGGTGCCGATAAGGACGAATACTGGCTGACAACCGGAGTGGACTATCCTTTTGAGGAGGAAGACAAGCAGGCAGGAACTGCTACCCAAACGCTCTATGTCTTTGAAAACCGCCGTGGTGGGCGTATAGCCAGAACACTGCCAGCCGACCCGGATGAACAATACAGTAATATGGGGCTAAATGATAAAGACTCCCGCGGCAAGGCGTGGTATAAACCCAAGCGTGCCACTGCCATTGTTGTTACAGCCATGCACAAGGCAGATTTGGTAACAAGACAGATAAAGGCATTTATCTATTTAGGTCAGGACAACCACAGCGATTACAATATTCGGCGTGGGCATCATTATACCTTTACTGTAACGGTGAACGGTCTCAATGAGATTAAGATAGATTCGAATGTAGATTTTCTTGTGGGCGATTTTTTGGTGGATCATGGTGATAATCTGACAATGGATGCCCATCCGGATTTCCGCCCTATGCGTATTCAGGCTCCCAAAGGAACGGCAACCATGGAAATCCTGGATTCGCAGGGCAGGACTTACGACGACCCGTCGGGATTTGACGCTACCTGGCTCAAAATCTCTCCATTGAATTTGATGTATCATCAAGTGAAGCAACCCGGCAATATATGGCAGCAGGACGCAGACCCCGACAGCAAATTTGTGCGTCCTAAGTATATTCCGCACAAGAGTGTCAGAGCTAAGCTGGCAAGTAAAGGCGGATGGAATGCCATCCCTGCTGGAAAGGATAACGATGATGAAATGATCTTTGCCGATGCCACCCACCGCATGTGTTACAAGATTACCGACATACCGTTTACCGAGGTTACGGTTACAGCGCAAACCTTGTACGTCTATGCTGACGACTTCCTTGAAAGAGACGGAACCCGTAATGCACGGGTACGCTTCACATATCATAAAGACGGAGATGCCCCGGATAAGTTGGGAGTCATGACTTTTGATATTACTCAAAGGGGATATATCTCTTTTTATCTGGACGACAGCCATCCGGATGCCGGACTGTATATTTTAAATGAAGACGGGACGCCGAGCAATGTAAAGCGGAAAACGGTAGTCGAGAGATTTCATGAATATAGAATAATGATGAATCCGGGCATTCCAGCCAGAGTGCAATATACGGGCGGGGTGAGGTGGGGATTCTCCAGGACCCGTTTGTATAACAAGCCGGATTTTTTCCGTAATGGTAAATATATGACAGCAAACGCCGTTTATAATGATGTAGTCCGTAATGGTAATGAGCCGACGGAATTCGGGAAGAGGACAGACTCTTATCGCGAGATGTATGGTAATAGCAATAGCGACTTGGGTAATACAATAGATCCGATTCCACCCTATACGGGAAGCAATAGCGGAGCGCCTTACTATTATCCTGATCCGGAAGAAAGGGATATTTATCATCCGATTTTTAGAACCTCTGCTGCGCGGTATTGTCACGAGAAGAATCGCGACCTGAATGGAGACGGTATCATTGATGATTCTGAAACCTATTGGTATCTGCCTTCAGCACATGAATTAATAATGTGGGGCATTGCCGGAGCAATGAGGGATAGGTTTGCTAACCTCTCTTCTTCAGAGTCTGATAATGCTAATTCACAGATTCGTTCTGCTTATATGTCTGCATACAATGAACTTCTTCTGTCTTATCATAGTAAATATAGTCAGGCTTTTGTGCACTGTTTCAGAGAATTAGAGAAAACCATAACTAAATAGTGTAATAATTATATTGAATTGGAGTTACGATAAAGATGAGAAAGTCAGTGAAAATATTATTCGGATTATTTGTCTGCCTGGCGGCAACGACCGGTCATGCTCAGAAGGTAGTGAGTGAAAATGGGAAAGTTATTATAGACTCTTCGGCAATACCGCATGTGACAACTAAAAAAGCACGGACTACTACCGCTACATCCAGTTTGAAAGGACCGAACACAGCCGATGATATAGCGTCTGTGGTAAGTAATAGCTTGGTATATTATAAGTTTGAAGTCGGGCAGGTATCCACGGACAGGCTTTCGTGGAACGATGCTATACTTGCATGCGCAAATAAGACGGATACAGGTGGCGGTTGGCGTCTTCCTACCCAAAGGGAGTTGCAGTTAATACTTGTACTGTCTCCGGAGCTGGAACAGCTTGGACTTTTTAAAGCAGGTGAATTTTGGGCTGCTACAGAAGAGAGAGGGCAAAGTGGCAATGTAGGAACTCTAGCATATCGTGCTAGGGTGGATACGAGAGCAAAAGGTTATGAGCATGTATTGGGTACGATCGCGAAATATACTCTATGCTTTTATCGCTGCATCCGCGACCTCGACTGAAAGTGTTTATTTCACGCTTTAGACCTGTAATGTATTGATAATTAGAAACGAAAACAATAGTCAATATGAAAAAGATAATAATCCTGTATTTTTTCGGTGCACTGCTCCTGTCCGGGTGCATGCGCGATGAGTTCGATACCACACGTGTGGAAGAAGGCATCGCTGCGTGTGTTAGCCTGAGAATGCTGATGCCCGATATGACCGGTGCTGTCAGTGCAGGCGGCAGTACAGGCAATACACGCGGTGCACTCGGTTCCGGTTCCGACACCCGCACCGTTTCTTCCGATGTGGAGAACCGGCTGGACAACCTGCGTGTACTGATATTCAACGGTAGCGGCGAGGTCGTGACCAACCGCAAATACACGGCACAGCCCGATGGCCCATCGCTCTCGTCTCTTCAGATAGACACGTGGTCGGGCAGTAACCATACATTCTGCTTTGTGGCAAACAGTAAGGACGATATGGACAGTAGGCTGGCTGCCGTTACCTCTTACGACGCTCTCCGTGAATTCATGGTAACGGCGTCCGGTTTGGACTTCGGTCTGAACTCCACCGAGCCTCTTGTAATGACGGCAATCCGGGAACATGTAGACGTGCAGCCGGGCACCCATACCATCACAACCCCCGTACAGCTTCAATACCTGGCGGCAAAGCTCACGCTCACCGTCACCGACGCAACTCCCGCGGGGCAGGAAGTAACCATCATCGGCTGGGATGTGCAGGATGTTCCGGTGCGCAGCTACCTCTTTGAGGGCAATACCGACATTAATCCCAACCCGGATACCACTGCCGACGACAAAGATGAATATTGGCTGACAAGTGCCGTAGACTACCCCTTCGAAACGGAAGACAAACAGGCAAAGACCGTTTCCCAAACACTCTATCTCTTTGAGAACCGCCGGGGCGGACGTATAGCCAAAGCATTGCCCGGTGACCCCGGCAAGCAATATCCGGGCATGAAGCAAGACGATACCGACTCACGTGGCAAGGCATGGTTCAAACCCGGGCGCGCCACCGCCGTTGTCATTACTGCCATGCACACAACCGATGTCGAAGTGAAGCGGGTAAAGGCATATATCTACTTGGGCGAAGACAACCACAGCGATTACAACATTCGTCGCGGCCATCACTACACCTTTAACATTACAGTGCGTGGCGTTGACGATATCAAGGTAGATACGAATGTAGACTCTTCCGTAGGCGATTTCCTCATAGACTACGGCAGTAACCTGACCATGGACGCGCACCCCGATTTTCGTCCCATGCGCATGCACGCCGCAAACGGTACGGCCGTTGTGGAGATACTCGATTCGCAAGAACGGACCTGCAATGAACCGGGTTTTGATGCCGACTGGCTGAAAATCTCTCCCTTGAATCTGATGTATCACCAGGTGAAGCAGGCATCGCCCGACGATGTGTGGCAGCAGGCAGCCAACCCCGAAAGCAAGTTTGTGCGTCCCAAATATATTCCGCACAAAAGCATCCGGGCAAAGCTGGAAGCTGAAGGCAAGAGCGGCTGGCCTGCCGTTCCCTCAAATCAGGACGATGACGATAGCCTGCCCTTTACCGATGCCACCCACCGCATGTGCTACCGGATTACGGATATACCGTTTGCCGGGGCGTCCATAATCGACCGGACTTTCTACGTCTATGCCGACGAATTTTTGCAGAACGGCGGCAACCGTACCGCACGGGTGCGTTTCTCGTTCTATAAGGATGGGGGAAATGCGGATAAACCGGAAATACGGATTTTCATTATCAATCAGTCGGGTTATCTCTCTTTTTATACGGATGATAATCATAAGGGTGCAGGGCTGAATCTTTTGAATGAGGACGGAACGCCGGGCAGTGTGAAAAGGAAAATGGTCGTGGAAAGGTATCCGGAGTTCAACATGGTGATGAATCCGGGAATCGACCCATCGCTGCAGAACATAAGCACGATGCAATGGGGATTCTCCGACGATTATGTTTACAACAGTCCGGACAAATTCCGCAATGGCAAGTTCCTGACGGCAAATATGGTGTATACGGATGTGCAGCGTACGGATAACGAGGCAACCGGATTCGGAATGGCATCCGGTTCTTACCGGGAAATGTACGGAAGCGAGGTACGCAATACTAAAATCGGCGCTTATACCGGTACTGTTACCGGACCCTATTATTATCCGGACCCTGCCGCAGACATTTATCACCCGATATACAAGAGCTCCGCCGGACGGTATTGCCACGAGAAGAACCGCGACCTGAACGGTGACGGCATTATCGACGCATCCGAAACCAACTGGTATCTGCCTGCGCAGCAGGAGTTGCTTCTGATGCTTATTGCCCTGCCGCAAGACGAACGTAGCTTTGCAGGCAGCAGTTTTATCTCTTCTACCGAAACGGGGCCTCGTAATTATGGTTACGCAGCGGTTGGCATGAGGCAGGGTTATCCTTTTATATTCAGCAATACACAGGGTAAAATGGCGTCGGTGACTTATACCGTCCGTTGCGGCAGGGAACTGAGGTGATGTTGCATGTGAATGAATGTACGGTTATACGCAAATGAAACAGCAATGAGGATATGAGAAAAAGCATGAGAACATTATGGGTTGTGCTGTGCTGCCTGACGGTAGCGACAGGTTATGCCCAGGAAGTGGTGAAAGAGAACGGAAAAATCATTATAGACGCTTCTGCCATACGGCACACCAAGGTTAAGAAAGCGCGTGCCACGGACGGCACAAATGCCAGGCTCGGTACGGATGATGAAACCAATATCGGTTCGGCAGCGAGCGACGAGCAGGTGTATTACAGGTTTGAACTGTCTGCTGCCAGATTTTCCGCTACCTGGATTAATGCCGTAAACAAGTGCAGGAATCTTGCCGATGATGGCGGCGGCTGGCGTTTGCCCACACTAAAGGAAGCGATACTGATTTACATCCTGTGGCCGGAGCTACAGCAGGCAGGGCTGACGGGAGTGGCAGGAGGAACGGCTACCGAAGCGGGTGGGGGCGGAAACTCATACCCGTATGTACGTTATAGTGATACGGGAGCCATTGTGCTGGACGCGAAGAATGTTAGTACGGACAGATATTTTCGCTGCATCCGCGACCTTGATTGAAACTGTAGGTTCTGCTTTGTTGTCCGTGGCGGTTGGAAAAAGTAAAAGTATCCGGCTGGTATTGATAATAAGGCTTTTGCCTGAACTTTAGAATTGGAATTAGAATGATAACGAATTTAATAGAACCCGAAAACAGTCCCAATGTTATGAATAAAAAAGGTTTGTCCCGACTTTGTTCGTGTTTTTGTTTGTTTGCACACAGAGGGATATGCTACGGAATCGCTTGCGGAGGCGTCCTGTTTTTAGCGATTTTCGTAGCCGTTTTCGGTTTTCCTGTATGGGTGGCGGAGCTTTTCGAGAAGCGGATGGAGGCACGTAGGAAAAATAGAGTGGTGAACGCCGGCAGATGAATGATAATCGGTAAATGAATATTGAGTGAGAGCCGGTAGATAGATGAATGACAGATAACAAAAGTATTGATAGTTTTAATAATTGATAACCCGTAATGAAGAATCCTAAAAAAGAAACGCGTGA
>ERZ791801.1680-NODE-1680-length-13559-cov-5.840047_pt1 | contig 13559 bp, 10 predicted proteins | sample MGYA00510309_ERZ791801 | MGnify/ENA primary metagenome ERZ791801 (study PRJEB30046, sample SAMN00791979) | human gut metagenome | study: EMG produced TPA metagenomics assembly of the A metagenome-wide association study of gut microbiota in type 2...
CACAGCCGCCCCCGCCCCCAGCAGAAAGGTGCGCCGCCCCATGCGGCGGTTTTTGCGTCCTGTCTTTTTCCGGCTGCGCCGGGTCACAGCTCTTCCTCCTGCAATTTATACAGGGTCAGCGCCGCCCAGCCGCGGGCACAGGCCAGCAGCACGAACAGCAGGTTCGTCCAGAAGGCAAGCCCGGCCATGCCCGCATAGCGGGTGAGCAGCCAGAACACCGTGCGCAGCACCTCCGCCGCGCACACCAGCTGCAGCTGCCGCTGGATGGGCTTGCCGCGGCTGTACTCGATGCCCAGCAGGGCAGGCCACACCAGTGCCGAGCACAGGTCGCCCGCCCAGCCGCCGGCTGCCAGCTTGCTGAGCATCAGCAGCACGAACACCAGCGTGTAATTGCGCTTTTCGGCCGCCGGGGCACCTTTTTGTGCTGCCAGAAACAGCGCCGCGATGCCGGTCAGGCAGAACGCCACCAGTTCCAGCGCTGAAAAGTCCATGCCGCCCAGCACGGCAAAGCCGCCCAGCATGGAAACCGCCGCTGCGGCCAGCAGAAAGAAGTACCAGGTCTTGCGTGTGAATTTGAGCTTCATTGCGTTCCTCCCGCCCGGTGCAGCGTGCAGCGGGCCTGCTGAATTTTTCAAAGAATTAAAAATATTATAGCACAAAACCGCGCAGGTTGTGTTACAATAAGGAAAACTATTCCGGAGGTTTTCCATGAACGCTGTTGTTTCCATCGTCCTGCTGGCCGCCGTGCTGGGCGTGATCGTGTTTCTGCTCTCCCGGCGGGAAAACGGCCGCCGCAGTCAGTACGGCCCAGCCGGGCTGTCCGAGTTCCGCACCGACCTTGCACTGGACGAGTGCTTCGACCGGCTGGACGAACACAACGACTCCGACGTGTTCGTCTACGACTGCCGCCGGGAGCGGGACGGCGGCTTTTTGCTGCACCTGACCCTGCACCAGCCCACCCAGCAGCCGCTGGACACCCTGTACACCCTGCGGCTGGACCCCGGCCGCCAGACCGTGGTCACCCTGATCTTCATCCGGGAGGCCTTTGGCTACAAGGAGCCGCTGTTCCCGCAGGAGATGCTGGACGAATTCATGGCCCAGAAGCTGGACGCCCACCGCACCCGGTGATTTTTGCGGGCAAAGGGGCTTTTCATTTGCCGCAGAATTTGTTATACTAAATAATGGCGCTGCGGCATAATGGCGCTGCGGCGCTCTGCGGGCTAGTAGCTCAGTTGGTCAGAGCTGGCGGCTCATAACCGCTTGGTCCCGGGTTCAAGTCCTGGCTGGCCCATACAAAAAAGAAGCACGGAGGTTTCGGTCTTCGTGCTTCTTTTTTGTATGCCGACTGCTGATTGGCAATCGGTGCAAAAACTATATTCAGGCAAGCATCCTGCCCTCCAGATAGGAGCAGCGGAGGTAGTCGGGATTGTTATAGTAAACGTTGGAATTGAAGTCAGAGATCTCATCCGTGATAAAAGAGGAAAAAATATCCAGAATGCCTTGTGCGGCATCGTCGTTTTTCATAGTAGACAGTACCAAGCCCTGATACAGCATTCCGATGGAAGTAGTCGAAGGAACCGTATAGCGGCATTCCGAAACCGTGTCGAATGTTCCCTCTGCAATCTGGAAGTCCTCGATCAGTTCATCCGAAACCTGCTCAAAGGAAAGGCAGTGGTTGACTTCGGCAAGCCGGAGCTGCCGCTCGATATCGGCTTTGGAAAAGCAAGCGATCACATCCTGCCGATGATTTTTCGTCTTACGGGCAATGTACTCGATCAGACTGCAAACATAGAAAACGTCATTTTCCTGCTTTTCAGTCATGGATATGTTCACTCCTTTCAAACGTCAGGCAACGCAGAGCATTGACGGTAGAGATGCCGCTTCCAAAAAAGGGACGTTCCACGGAACGTCCCTTTGATTGCCTGTGCTTACCGGAACACTGCCACGACATAGGCGGTGCCGTTGTAGTCGATGAAGGCCGCGCCCATTTCGTTGTGACCGACTGCGTCATCCAGCAGCTCTGCCGCCGCGCTGTCATCCAGCAGGAGCGCCACCGTTACATCCTTCGGGACACCATAGCACCCGGACCAGTATAGGAAGTCGTTCAGATCATCCGTATGGCTCATGTTGCTGTCCGCATCCAGCGCCACGGTGTACACCAGATCCAGGCCGCTGACCCGCAGGCTGTCCGGTTCCTGTACAAACCATTCTGCCACCGCTTTGGCCGTGTTATCCAGCTCCTGTGTATGGACAACGCCCAGCTGCTGCGCCAGCTCTGCGGCTTTTTCAGCGTCCGTGCCGGTGTTCACGCTCCCCAGCCCGCTGCAGGCCGTAAGCACACCAAGCGCCAGCACCCCAGCCAGCAGGCAGACAAGCAGATTTTTCCAGTGTTTCATCTTGATCAGCTCCTTTCACGCTGCATCCGTCCCCGCCGCCCCAGACCGGCAGGGCCTTTTTGTTCATGATATCATGCTTCCGGGCAAAAAACAAGGCCGCTGCCTGCAAACGGCAGCGGCCTTGTCCGGTTTTTATTTTGCGTACTCGACAGCGCGGCTCTCGCGGATGACGTTGACCTTGATCTGGCCGGGGTAATCCAGCGTATCTTCGATCTTCTTGGCGATGGAGCGTGCCAGCAGGATGACCTGATCGTCGCTGATGACGTCGGGCTTGACCATGATGCGCACTTCGCGGCCTGCCTGCACGGCAAAGGCCTGCTCCACGCCCTCAAAGCTGGAAGAGATCTCCTCCAGATTTTCCAGACGCTTGACGTAGCTTTCCACATTCTCGCGGCGGGCACCCGGGCGGGCGGCGCTGATGGCGTCGGCAGCCTGGATGATGAAGGCCAGCGGGGTCTTGGGCTCCACATCGCCGTGGTGGGCCTCAATGGCGTGGATAATCTGGGTGTTTTCCTTGTACTTGCGGCAAATGTCCACGCCGATCTGGACGTGGCTGCCCTCGATCTCGTGATCCAGTGCCTTGCCGATGTCATGCAGCAGACCGGCGCGGCGTGCCATGGTCACGTTGACCCCCATCTCGCCTGCCAGCAGGCCGGCCACCCAAGCCACTTCCATGCTGTGGGTCAGGGCGTTCTGGCCAAAGCTGGTACGGTACTTCAACCGGCCGATCAGCTTGATCAGGTCGGGGTGCAGGCCGTGGATGCCCAGCTCCATCACCGCACGCTCGCCCTCGCGCTTCATCTGCAGTTCCAGATCGTGGCGGCACTTTTCCACCGTCTCCTCGATGCGGGCAGGGTGGATACGGCCATCGCCGATCAGGCGCTCCAGCGTCATGCGGGCCACCTCGCGGCGGGTCTGGTCGAAGGAGGACAGGGTAATGGCCTCCGGGGTATCGTCGATGATCAGATCCACGCCGGTAGCGGTCTCCAGTGCGCGGATGTTGCGGCCCTCGCGGCCGATGATGCGGCCCTTCATCTCATCGCTGGGCAGCGGCACCACGCTGACGGTGGTCTCGCTGCAATGGTCGGCAGCGCAGCGGCTGACGGCCTGTCCGATGAGGTTGCGGGCGATGTTATCGCAGTTTTCCTTCAGGTCGGTCTCGTAGGCGGCAACGCGCACGGCCTTTTCGTGGGTCAGCTCCTCGTCCACCTTATGCAGCAGCACCTCGCGGGCGTCCTCCTGGCTCAGGCCGGCCAGCGTTTCCAGACGCTCCATCTCCTTGGCGCGCAGGGCGTCGATCTCGGCCAGACGGGCGTCGGCCTCGGCGGTACGCTTCTTCAGGTCCTCTTCCTTGCGCTCCAGGGCTTCGGTCTTGCGGTCCAGGGCATTTTCCTTCTGGTCAATGCGGTTTTCCTGACGGCTGATCTCAGCACGGCGCTGTTTGATCTCCTTGTCGGCCTCTGCCTTCTGGGCATCGACCTCGGCCTTCAGCTTGAAGGCCTCGTCCTTGGCTTCCAGAACCGCTTCCTTGCGCTTCTGGTCTGCGGTCTTGATCGCTTCGTTCACCAGGCGGGTCGCCTCGGCTTCGGCGCTGCCGATCTGTGCTTCGGCGGTCTTTTTCCGGTTGTTGTAACCAACAAAATAGCCCGCAGCTGCACCGACAACACCCACGATCAGGGCCACGATCACTTCGATCGCGGTCATCGTGTTCACTCTCCTTTGTTCTGATTTTTCATTCAGGTTCAAACAAGCAGGAGACGCTGTGCGGCAGGCTGTGGGCAACGATTTATAAGGGAGCCTTCCATGCAAAAAGTGACAACAAAAATCACACGCGCAGGCAGACCCTGCACGGGCATTGCGGCTTTTTTCTATCCGGTTCTGGCTTATATAAAACAGGCGCGCTTCGCCTGTGGAGAAACTCCGGTCACGGGGACGACCTGCACACAGCGTCTTTTATTCCATACTACTAATTATATTACGAAACATTTGCACGCTTGTCAAGGGAAAACCGGCTCCCGCCGCATATTTTTTGTGCACATGGCCGATTTTATGCCGCAAAAACCCCGGTGCATCTGCATACACCGGGGCTCATTCTGCATCATTATTCCAGATACATCCTCCGCAGGCGCATCCGCCGGGCGGGAGTCAGGCCGTACTCCCGGGCCAGATACTCCTCCGCGCTGCCGCACGCTTCCCGGATGACCTGCAGCACATAGGGTGCCGCACCCGGATCCACGCCCGCCTGTGTGCAGAACCGCATCCGCTTGGATGGGTCGGCGGCGATTTCTTCCGCGTGGCCCGCCAGAAGGGCGTCGATCTCGGCCTTGCGGCAGACATTCGTCTGCACAAAGTCCGCGCAGATCGTCTCGTCGGACGCACCCAGCGCCAGCAGGATCAGCATGGCGGCCACGCCGGTGCGGTCCTTGCCGGCAGAGCAGTGGAACAGGATGGGCGTCTCGCCGGCTTCCAGCGCCCGGAACAGCTCTTTGAACGCCTTGTTGCCGGTGAGCATCTGCCGGTACATCAGCTGGGTGAGGCTCATCCCGGCGGGGGCGTTCTGCACCAGCCGCTGGATGTCGTTGGGAGAAAAATCGATCTCCTGCCCGGTGGCGTCCCGCAGGCCGCAGATCTGCACCAGCCGTGCGCCGTCCGGCACATAGTCCGGCAGCTTGGCGGCCTCTGCGCCGCTGCGCAGGTCAAGGATGAGCCGCAGCCCCAGCCCGTCCAGCCGGGCGCGGTCGGCTTCGGTGGTCAGCCGCCCGGTGGGGAAACCCCGGTAGATCTGCCCCCACTTTACGGTCTTGCCCTCGTCGGCGCGGTAACCGCCCAGCTCCCGGAAGTTGTTGCCGCCCGCAAAGGGCAGCTGGGTGCCCGGGACGGGATGCTCCGGGGCAGCCTTTGCGGCGGCGCTGGAAAGCACCGGTGCGGTGTAGAAGGGCTTTGCGGGCCGTCCCCGGCGGGGTGGCAGGCTGGCGGTGCTGCCCAGAACCTCTAACAGGTAGCTGCGCAGCAGGTCGATATAGGCAGAGCTGGTGTCACGCCGCTGCACCAGCGACACGCACAGCGGGGGCATATCCTCCAGCAGCACGTCCCGCACCCGGTCCAGTTCCCGGCGGGCACCGGGCTCGTAGCGGGTCAGGCAGGTGCACAGCTGCTCCTGCACCAGATAATAGGCCTGGTAAAAGCTGGGGCCGATCTCGGCGTTGGGCGCAAACCCGGCCCGGGCACAGGCCGACCACAGCGGACTGAACAGGTCCTGCCGCAGGCTGGGCAGCAGCACCCGCTGCCCCCGCAGGTCGGCCAGCGGGATGCTCTCCCGGTCCCAGAAGGGGTGACCGCGGGGCACCAGCAGGCAGGCAGGGTCGGCCCGCAGGGTGGTGCGGGCCAGTACCGGGGCCGCACAGCCCAGGTCGATGACCAGACCGGCGTCCAGCTCGCCCTGCTCCACGGCATCGGCCACAGCGTCGTTGTCCAGCAGGCGGAACCGCATCTCCACATGAGGGTACTGCTGGCGGAACTTGTCCAGCTGCGTTTCCAGCCCAGGCAGGTAGTCCGGCACCAGCGCCACGCTGATGCCGATGTGCACCGGCTGGGCCGACTGGATCTCGGCCCGCAGGGCGGCCTGCATCTGCTGGAACTGCTCCACCACCGGGGTGGCATGGCGCTGCAGGCTCATGCCGCGGTCGGTGAGGGTGAGCTTGTGGTGGGCACTGAGGAACAGCGGCCCGCAAAGTTCCGCTTCCAGCGCAGAGATGCTCTGCCGCAGCGCCTGCCGCGACAAAAACAGCCGCTGTGCGGCCCGGGTATAATTCATTTCTTCGCACAATACCAGAAAGTAGTGCAGCTGGCGGATGTCCATGGTTTCCTCCTGCGGATGTTTGTCATAAATAAAGAATACCGCCTTTTCCGGCAATTGTAAAGCCGGTGGATCTTCTTCCCGGTCACATTTTTTGCTGCGCTCTGCATTCCGCCGTATCACGCCGTCACATGGACCGCATTTTCCCGGACGGCATCAATGGTTTCCATCAGCTCACCACCCATTTTGCCGTCAAACAGGCGGGTGAACAGAATGGGCTGGTCGAAAGGCGGTTTCATCAGAACGGCTTTGCTTTCCACATAGCCGTTCTGTTCGATGTAATGGATAACTTTCTGCACGAAAGCGATCTGCTTTGCATTCAGTGATTCATCGTTGATGAACTTGGAGAATGCCTGCATTGCAGCTTCGTGGTCAAGTTTTGCCACCTTGCGCACCAGCAGACCAAACGGGGTATCTTTGAACTCCCGGGCATAATCTTCTTTGCTGCCCAGCTCGCTGGTGAAGATGTGTTCCAGCTCAATGTAATCGCCCTGTGAGAGCGGGATGTTCTGGGTCAGTTTGTGGATGGCCAGTGTATCGTTGCGGTGCTCCATGATGTAGCGATTCACCCGCTCCCGGTATTCCCCAAAGTCATAACCGGAGTCCAGCGCCTTGCCCTCGGTCTGTTCCAACACCGGGTCGGCAAGGGCGGTGTAGATTGGCTTTTGCCCTTCCACACCGTCCACCAGAAACTTGACCAGCTCCCGCAGCTCCTGCCGCATTTCCTCAAAGCGGAGCAAATCGTGGGAGGTCAGGAACTCGTCCGTCTGCACTTCTCGGATGAGCGGCAGCTTGGCCTGCACCTGCGGGATGGTGGCTTTCTGTTCCAGCAGAGCGGCGGTGTTTTTCAGCTGCCGCTGTGCCCGCGTCAGGCCGGGTAGACCTTCCAGCTCACAGAGCAGCAGACCGTATACAAAATTATCGAACCGCTTGGCAGCCTCGTCCTTATCGTCCAGCGAGATAAGCGGTGCAACTTCCCGCATTAAGGTGCCCTTGTCCGTTTCGGACAGGGCGGTGAACGCTTCCGGTTTCTGGTAGTGTTCCACGGCCTTCCGGTGCAGGCGCACAGAGACCAGTTCCGGGTTCAGTGCGCCCACCTCAGCCCGACAGGTTTCGGTGAGGACGTTGCGCCAGCTCTGGTATTTTTCATCCGTGTATGCACCATCCTGCAGTGCGGCGGCAATGCGCACCTGTTTGCAGAAAATGCTTTCGGACAGGCTCTTGGTGTCGGTGCTCTCGTAGCCGTTGGGCTTTTGGCGGAAGAACTCAAAGTTACCGCAATAGTCGAAAATCAAAAAGCGCCGCTTGCCGGTATATTCGCCGTCGATGGCATCCACGCAGGCAAGGGACGGGCAGAGCCGGGTGCCCCGGCCGATCATCTGCCAGAATTTCGTTTTGCTGCGCACCTTTTTGAAAAAGACAAGGTTGACGCACTCCGGCACATCGATGCCGGTGTCCATCATGTCTACCGAAACGGCAATGAACGGCGGCTTGTCCGGCTGTTTGAAATCGTCAATGATGGACTGCGCATAAGCATCGTCACAGACGACCCGCTGGATGAAGCCGGGATACTGCTGTTCCAGCTGCGGATACAGCTTGCAAAACCGTTCCCGGATAAATTCCGCATGGAGCTTGTTCTGGGCAAAGATAATGGTCTTGCCGATGCGGTCGCCGCCCGCCACCTTGATGCCCCGCTCCATCAGGTCTTGCAGAACGGTGTCCACGGTGTTGGCGTTGAAGATGAACTTGTTCAGTTTTTCGGACGGGATAAAGCTGGGCAGGGTATCGTCCTCGGCAAAATCGTCCTCGTAGCGCGCCTTATCCTCCGTTGAAAGCTGATCGTAGTGGATGCCCTCTTCTGTGAATTTCGTCTTGACCTCGTAGTTGTAGTAAGGCACCAGCACATGGTCGGTGTAGACCGCCGTGTCGTAATCGTAGGCGTAGGTGGGGATGCCGTGCTCCATCTCAAAAAAGTCGTAGGTATTACGGTCCACATCGGTTTTCGGGGTGGCGGTCAGACCCACCAGAATGGCATCAAAATAGTCAAAGATGGCCCGGTATTTCTTGAAAATGCTGCGGTGGCTCTCGTCCACGATGATGAGGTCAAAGTGGGCCGGGGAAAACAGCGGCACGCCGTCCTTGGTCTTGGCGTTGTCGATGACGTTGAGCATGGTGGGGTAGGTGGAGAACACGATGCGTGCCGCCTTGTCGTCCTTGGAGGAGCACAGGTTGCACAGAGACTGGTCAGGCAGATACTTTTTGAAGTCATCCTTGGCCTGCTTGACCAGCGCGGTGCGGTCGGCCAGAAACAGCACATTTGTCACATGACCGCCCCGGCTCAGCACGTCGGTCAGGCTGGACGCTGTACGGGTCTTGCCGGTGCCGGTGGCCATGACCAGCAGATTGCGCCGGAATCCCTGCGTGATGTGGGCGCACACCGCACGGATGGCGTTTTTCTGGTAGTAGCGGTCGGTGATCTTATCGTCGATTTCAATGGTGTCCAGCGGCTTTTTCTCGGTGCGGCGGTTCATCAGCTTTTGCAGATCATCCTTGCAGAACACGCCGCTCACCGGCCGCTGCGGGCCGCTTGCTTCGTCCCAGAAATAGGTGGCGTAGCCGTTGGTGGTAAACAGCATCGGGCGGCGGCCGAATTTCTGTTCCAGACAGTCCGCATAGAGCTGCGCCTGCTTGCGCCCGATGTTGGGGTCTTTGGTGCTGCGCTTGGCCTCGATAACCGCCAGCGGCTTGCCATCCTTGCCCATGAGAACGTAATCCGCATAGCCCTTCTGCCCCAGCACGCCGTTCATGTTGTCCACTTCGTATTCTACCCGCACATCGGCATCTGCCCCGGTAAACTTCCAGCCCATGGCCTTGAGGTCGATGTCGATGATCTTCCGCCGCGTTTCGGCCTCGGTCAGGTCAGCGGCGGTAAACGTGCGGCACTGCTGGTTCTGCTGTTTGCCCGCTGTGTATGCCGCCGAAAGGCTCTCCACCTGCTTGCGCAAGGCTTCCAACTCGGCATCTTTCTGGGTCAGCAGGCTTTCCTGTTCCCGGATCTTCTTTTCGTCCAGCTCCACTTTCTCGCCGGGGATGGCTGTTTCATCAAAGGAGCGCTCCACATAGTCCGTGCCGTAACAGTAATCCACCCACTGGATGAAATCGAACAGCCCCCGCAGGCTGAACACCGCATCCGCCGCCGACACGCTGTGCCCGGTATGTACCGCCAGATTGCCTGCCTTCACGATGCTGGGCAGTACGCTCCACACATCCTTGTCCACCGCAAAACGGAAGCTTTCCTCATGCAGCAGGGACTGCAGATTGTCCTTATAAGGCATCGTGATAGTCTTGTCCGCCGCATACACCCACTTCACCGCCAGCTCCAACGCCTTCCGACAGCCCACTGCGCACATCGCCGGGGAGGTGGCGAACACTTTCTCGGCTTCGATGGCGGCAGAGGAAAAGAGGGAATATTCGGGCTTTAAAGCAAACCAAGAGAAGTTGGACATGGGAAGGCTCCTTTCAACTTATCTCACGAAAAATCGTATGATATAGTTTCTGTAAAATTAATAGAATCTGCATCATTTGCAATTAGCATTCTAACCGTTTCAAACAAAAGTGACATTGCCATAAATGATGTTCCAGAAAATCGTTCATAATCATCTAATGTTTCAACTGTTAAATCACAATTACTTATTGCAAGCTCTCCATGAACGAATTTTGATCGAAGCGAATACATTTTCTTTATTTCATCTTTTGAAATCATTGGAAAAATTTTATTTATTCTTTTTTGCAGTGTGTAAGAAATTCCAGATTTTCCGGGAGAATAAATGCTTTCCAATCCAATGATAGAATAAATCAGTCCCTCATGATATTGACGGTTAAATACATATGTGAGTGCCGAAAATGCACTTGGGGATTTATCACGATTTCCACATAAACTTGTGTGATTTTTAATCCACATCAATGCTTTCTTATAGCTTACATCAACCTTTTTTATTGTTTTGTATTCTTTTAGAGTTCCAATTGGAATTATTTCTTTGACATAATTTTCGCTTGAATAATAAATTTCATTGATATACACTTCTGTATTCCACACATGCATATGAGGTTGTGTAAAAACAAAAGCCATTACAAGTGCCAGATTTAATTTTGCAATGTATTCTTCATAAAAACTATCAAAATAATCCCACTCACGCTCTGAAACATCGCAGTTCGGAAAGATGATTTTATTAGTATCAAGATCAACATTAGAAGATATTATCATATCAAACGTCATTGCCGCTTTATAACTACTATGCATTTCCAGCAAATTTTTATACTCGTTTTTTAATTTATCATCCGTTGAATTTTGTTTTACTTTTTCTTCTGCTTCTTTTAGTTCTATGTTTTTCTCATAATGTGGAATGATAATCGCTTTCGATGTTATATCAACCATTTCATGGTATATATTCCATCGAAATGACAAGTCATCCACACATTTCTCTATAGCATTTTTAAACCCTTCCGTATCCTCATCACCTTGAATAATGTGCATTGTTATGGCTATTCGCGTCATATAATCCTCACTTGCTCTCATATTCATATGATTGACACTTAATAAACTCCCTCCGTCACGGCTTACGCCGTGCCACCTCCCTCAGGGAGGGAGGCTTTTCGGCACCGCAACGTCAAAGGCTCCCTCTCAGAGGGAGCTGTCACCGAAGGTGACTGAGGGAGTTACCCAAAATATTCCTGCATCAGTGCTTTTTTCATCAGTTCCAGTTTCTCAAGGCTCTGCTGCACGGTCTGCTTCTGCTGGTCTACGCACTCCACAAAGGCGGCAAAGTCGTTTTGGAGGGAGAGAGGGGGAGTTAAAACTGGCAATGCCTTTAACTGCCGCATATTGATACTGGCAATTCCTGTTGTTTGCTTGGCACATCCTAAAAAGTAACGTTTTGCCTTTTGATGCTGTAAATATTCCGCAAAAAAAGAAGGTAAAAGTTCATTTTCATTTAGCCGCACACGAAAAATATGGTTTTGATGAATCGAGTTTTCCAATGGCTTTTTAATAATGGCACCTCTACCCACTTTATCAGGGTCGCCGCCCTCGGTCATCAGAATATCATCAGGTAGCAGGCGATATTGCTCAATTTCTTGTCTTGTCGCTAAAATGGTTTTAACTGTTGTCCAATCGATGTATCCGTTTTTCACGTTCGAGACTGCCATATAAGGCACTTCCTGCAAGTCTGTTTCCGTGGTTTTTCGTCCTTTTGTGATGCCAGAAACAATATCCGCCAAACATTCCAATGGTTTTTCCGACCATCCTAGCGAATTCAGTAGCATATCTCCAAACATCTCCACAAAACGCGCCTTTATCAACTCGTCCAGCTTGGCAAGCTGCTGTTTGCGCAGAGAAATCAGCTCTTCTAACTTCTTGAACTTTTCTGCAATTCCTTTTTGTTGGTTGATATCAGGTAACGGAACTTCAATATTTTCTACAATCGTTTTTGATATTTCCTTGAATGTTGCGCCCCGTCCCAAAGAATTCAGATAGTTGGTTTTTGATTTCAAGAAAAAATACAGATATTCGTTATAAATTTTCTCTGAGCAGATGAGATTTTTGAAGCCTTGATTGCAACACATTTCACATCCGGCGATTGCAGTTTTTCCAATCGGAGCGCGCGACGATAAAATTACTGTCCCTGCTGGAAAACTCGACAGTCCAGTTTTCTCTTTTCCCTCTTCCGTGATGTGACGGACAGAATCTGTAATATAAAACGACTCATTATTCAATTCAGCCGGAGTAATCCACTTGATACTACCATCCCAATACGACGCAACCGATGTCTTGGGTGTTGACCCTGACACAACGGTACAAATCTCTCCCAACTTTGCCATCACACCATCTCCTCCCTCTCCCACAGTTCACTCTGATTTCTCGTCATCTTTTTCCGTTGCCACGCTCTCAATCATTCCGGCAACTGTCTGCCCCAACAGCATGGTACTTGCATTCTCGGCAGTGACCACCGGGCGGCCAGTTTTGGATTCAATCTCTTTCCGGGCATTTCCGGCCACCGCGCCGCCCTGCTTGGCAACGACACGGTTTTCTTCCAGCCCCTGCGGGTTCTGGGCATTCGTCAACTCCGTTGTAGTGGCTTCTGCCAGCATATTCAAGGCAAGTTCCAGCGTGCTCATGTTATCACGCAGATTTTCCTTTTTCAGCCCCTTGAAGTTTTTATACTGCCGCGTGCTCATGCCAGACCATGCTTTGGTCACTTCGTCCGTCAGAATGGCATACTCCTGCCCCTCTTTCACGCCGTGCACCTTCCATGCATCGGTCAGTTCTTTTCGGGCACGGATGGTTTGCAGACGCTGATTGATCCACTCCGGGGAATAGCCTTTTTGAGCATAGGTGTCGAGAGCACGCTCGATGGTCAGTTCCGGGTCGATGATTTCCTCAATGCGCTCCCGGCCGACCATTGCCAGCCACATCTTGAACGGTTCTGCCTTTTTGGAGGGCACCGACTGGATGATGCGCAAGAGCTGTTCCGTGTTGGCAACATCGGTCAAACGGCGTTTTCCGTCTGCCGCTTTCATTTTCAACTGACTACAATTTGTAGTCAGTTCACTGCCCTCATTTTTCAGTCTGGTTTTCAGAACACTCCAATATTTTGCGGCACGTCGATTGTCCGTCTGCTCTGTCAGAACCGCTACCACATCCACCACCGAAAAATACCATTCTTCCTGTGTTTCATCCCACGCGGTGCGAATCGGGCGGTCCTCAAACAGTTGCAGCTTATCATTTTCTGTCATCGTATTTTTCTCCATCACACCATTTCCTCCAACTCTGCCAACCCCTTGGTGATCTCCATTTCCAGCTCGTGCAGGTCGGCAAGAATCTCCTGCGTGGAGGGATACTCCACCGGCACATACTCGGTCTCCTTGTACTTGTTGATGGACAGATCGTACCCGTTGGCGGCAATTTCTTCTTTGGGCACAAAGAAACTCTGCTCGGTGCGCTTGCGGTCAGTTTCGGCATCAAGGTTCTGAAACCGGGCGATGATGTCCGGGATGTCGTTTTCCTTCACCTCGGTGCGCTTGTCGTCCAGCGAGAAGCCGTCGGCTTTCATATCGTAGAACCACACCCTGTCGGTGCCGCCCGCGCCGGTCTTGGTAAACACCAGCACCGCCGTGGACACGCCTGCGTAGGGCTTGAACACGCCGGAGGGCATGGAAATGACCGCCCGCAGCTGGTGGTTTTCAATCAGTTCTTTTCGGATGCTCTGGTGCGCCTTGCTGGAACCGAACAGCACGCCGTCCGGCACGAT
>ERZ791801.1690-NODE-1690-length-13507-cov-31.981787_pt1 | contig 13507 bp, 8 predicted proteins | sample MGYA00510309_ERZ791801 | MGnify/ENA primary metagenome ERZ791801 (study PRJEB30046, sample SAMN00791979) | human gut metagenome | study: EMG produced TPA metagenomics assembly of the A metagenome-wide association study of gut microbiota in type 2...
TTAAATTTTTCACGACTATGAAGAAAATGTTTTTCTTTGCATTGGCTGCAGCTGGTATGCTGACAGCATGTTCAAATGATGACACTCTCGGTGGAAATGGCGAGCAGAACGTATCTGAACAGCAGATTCGTCTCGGCGTTGCTTCGTCTAAGGTTCAGACCCGTGGTACTGGTACCGTAGGTGGTATGACTGACGCTGAGAACGTATGGGCAGGCCAGACTCTCTGGGTGTACATGCTCCAGAAGGGTAGCATGGATCTTGCTGTCTACAAGTCTCCGGCTGTTGGTAGTACAGCAGCTGCTGAATCAAAGGTGTTCGACAACAAGGAGTTCAAGGCTCCTAATACAGCTGACAATACAAAATCTGGTTTGGCTACTACAGCTGATGGCACTATCGCTTACTACCCAGTTAGCGGCAGATACGACTTCTGGGGTTATCGCGTTGACGATGCTGCAGTAGGAGGTAAACCTACCGTAAAGATTGTAAACGACAATGGTGATGAGGTTGCTGCAGACCAGGCTACAAAGCGTGTTGTTGATATTGAGATCGATGGTTCACAGGACATCATGGCAGGCAAGGCAGTTCCTTCTACTGATGAGGTTACTGCTCTTGGTGGCTATGCTGACAACTTCTACTCTGCTTATGCTGCACGTAAGGGCGTTCAGCCGAACATCACATTCAACCACCTCCTCACACGTTTCACATTCGAGGTACGTGCAGGATCTAAGGCAACAGCGGGTCTCCCAACAAATGGCAATACAGACGCTGTTAAGGTAACTGGTGTTTCTGTAGACTCAAAGACAACTGGTACTCTTACAGTAGCTTACACAGGCGAGACTAAGGCAGCTGCAGATCTCCTTACTTTCACAGGCGATGCTTCTCCTCTCACTTTGAAGCAACGTTCTACTACAGCAGCAGACAACAACGAAGCACTCGTTGCTCTTGAGCCTGTTACTTTGACATGGACAGATGATGCTGCAACAATAGGTGATGTTCTTAAGGTAGGCGAGGCTCTCCTCGTTGCTCCTGGTGAGACAGAGTATCCTCTTACAATCGCTCTTTCTCAGGATGTTCTTCAGAAGGTTGGTGATCCTAAGGTTACTATGCCTCTCGAGCAGAAGGCTACTATCAAGATGGACGGTACAAAGAAATTTGAGCCGGGTAAGTCTTACAAGGTTACTATCACTGTTTACGGTCTTGAGGACATCAGAGTTACAGCTACTCTCGTACCTTGGGCTGATGGTGGTTCAATCGATATCGATGACGACCGCGATCCGAACAACGGCAAGTACACTGAGCCTACTGTAACTCCTGCTCCTTAATACAGAGCATCTGATAAGAATCTCTATTTGAGTATGCAACCGCGTAAGGGGGCATATATAAAGCGTAGGGGCTTGCCCCTGCAGAAAGGGATTGAAGATATATAAACTCTCTTCCTCGCTGCAAAAGGCGAGGAAGAGACGAGTGTTTCAACAGTCCCAATGAATAAACGTTTTTTTAGAAAAACAATAAATTCAACAAACAAATGAATAAGCATATATTCTTAATGGGAATGGCTGCTGCCATGTTTATGACCAGCTGCACAAACGAGGATGACCTCGCTGGCGGTAGCAACAATCAGCGATTGAACTCTGATGTGCCTATCGTGCTTTCTGCTGGTCAGCAGGCAAACAAGACCCGCGCAGCGCTCGGCAATGTTGTTGATGGCAAATATGACGGCACATTCGATACACCTGCCGACAAGAACCTCGGCTTCTTCTGTCTTGCTACTGGCAGGATTGCAGCTAAGCAGGAAATTACTTGGCAGGACGGCAATGACAACCCTAACTTCCTTTGGTTGAAGAATATTCAGGCTAAGGCTGTGACTACTGACGATGTCCACTTAGGTAGGCGTGTTACAAACCTTCAGCTCTTCGACGAGAATGGTGGCACAACACCAGCTAATCACTATTACCCGATGGGTAGCCAGTATAGCTATACATTCTATGGCTATTATCCTTACTCAGCGAATGTGGAGCACAACGGCAATAAGTACAGCGTGAAGGTAACAGGTCTGGACGGTACAACCGATCTTATCTGGGGTAAGTCGTTCGTAAAACCAGATGATCCTGACAAGGCGGACGCTTACAGCGCAAAGTATCTGCGCGACAAGAAGAAGAGCGTAGAGGCTAACGGTGGAACATGGAATGAGAAGACACACAAGGAGAACCGTCCGCAGCTCACCTTCGTGCACAAGCTCATGAAGTTCAACATCATCCTCCAAAAGGGTAGCGGCGAAAATACCCGTATTGCAAAGCTGGGTATCAAGTCGGCTAAGCTCCTCAATGTGGCTGACGCAGGTACACTTACTATTGCTGACCTCGACAATCGTCTCGATGCTTTGACTGACGATGTTAAGGGTAAGGAAGGCGAGTTTGTTGTCGATTGGACTACTGCCAAGAACCATAACACTGAGGACAATGCCTTCAAGTTGAAGGACAAGGACGGCAATGTTATCGGCGACCAAGCTAACGGTCCGTACCTCGGCGACAACGTAAGTGTTACTGTTGGTGACGGCTTCCTCATCCCAGTGCCAAAGAAGACTGGTACTAACGATGACGGCTCTTACAAGTATGAAGACAATGGCTACCTTGGTACAGACGCTGCAGAATTAGCTAACAAGGGTATCTTCCGCTTGCGTGTAAAGTACTACCTCGAAGACGCACCCGACAAGGTGTATAAGGCAGCACAGTACGAGATTAAGCCAGTATTCAAGACTACTGCTGGTGTTGCGGTCGATGGTGAGCCTTGGCAAGCTGGTTACGAGTATGACATCGTAATCTCAGTTTCTGACCCAGAGCTGATTCAGACATATGGCGAGCTCACTCCGTGGAAGAAGCGCGTAATCGAACTCGAATAAGCATTATAATTATAGAGCGGGTGTGGCGTTAAGCCATACCCACTCTTAATGATTTCTCAGACAAAAACACTCCAACACCCAACAAACACCCTAAAACATACAACCGGTGTAGCCCACGGCAGGGCAGCACCCACTAAAGTAGAAATATCAAAGCCCCACAATATATAAAGCAACACGCTGGTGCAGCGCGATGCCGCACCTTTAAACATAACATAGTAAAAATGAAGAAATTACTCTTGACATTCTTGATGCTCTCGGCAGTGTTCTCCGCTCGGGCGCAGAAGCTCGCCGTCAACACCGATGTGCTTATGGATGCGTGCATGGTACCAAGCGTCGGTTTGGAGATGACGGTCGGCAACTGGTCGACCCTCGGACTCAATGTGCTCGGATGTAATAAGCCGTATGGCAAGAACATAAAGTTGTTGGCAGCACAGCCCGAATACAGGTACTACTTCTCAGGACGTCCGATGCACAGCTTATTCGTTGGCGTTGGAGGCGTAGGCGCAATTTACAATGCTTCTATAAAGGGAAAAGTGTACAAAGGAATAGCTTACGGTGGTGGCATCACCTTTGGTTACGTAATGAATGTCACGAAGCGACTCTTTATCGACTTCCACGCCGGAGTGGCTGCCGTGGGCTACAATCGTAAGGAATACTTCGCAGGAGATAACTACGGCGACTATGTGGTTGGCGGACTCAACAAACCGAACGCATCAGGATATTACCTCATGCCACAACGTATAGGCATCTCAGTGGCTTACATCCTCAAATAATATAATAACACACAATAACAATGAAACGAAACTTTTTACGACATATATGCTTCGCGCTGATAGCTATACTGCTTGTCACCTTCACCGCTACGGCTGCCGTTCTGCAGCAAGACGACGGAGGTTCGCGTAAGGTGAAGATCAAGGTGTACTTGAAGATGGGTAAGAAGGGCGAGCCAAAGCCTGCAAAGACAGTGCAGTATTGTACATCATTCCGCTCTATCAATAAGGCTCTTGATGCAGCCAATCGTATCAACGTGGCTAACACGAAGGTGTTCAGTGGCGATTCGAAAGCATTGGAGAAAGAACTACGTTCGCTCGGCATAGCATTCAAGCTCTCTAAGTCGAATGGTGAGATTGAGGAGTTCCTCATGAGCGGTCAGGGCGTTGTAGTATTCGACGAGGAGTACGGTGCAAAGGCAGTAGAGATAAAGTCGGGACAGGACAAGTTCACGGTGACGCTTGAGAGTAGCGACCAAATTCTTGATGAGACCGTTGTCGATGGTAAGTATCGCAACACCAACCCTACGATGAAGCCCGTGCCAGGTATGGACACCGGCGATAGAGTGACGTTCAATGTCAACTTCACCATCCCAGAGGGTTACACCACAGAGAAGTCGCGCATCATCTGCCAGCCGATGGCTGTCGACTGTCAGACCGAAGACACTATAGCCTATCTGCAGCCCATAATACTTGAGGGCGCAGAGTATCATAAGAAGCAGGATAAGCGTATGGGCTTCAACTATATGAAGAACGATTCGGTGGCTCGTGGCTATGACCCATCGTACGTTTTGGAGCGCGATAAGGAGGTGGCTTATAGTACCAATGTCACCTTTAAGAAGCCCGATAAGGAGAAGACCTACCGAGGAAGCTATCGCGTTGTGCTCGAGGACTATCACCATCGCACATGGGATAGCGGCGAGATGACAACCGGCTCATGCCTTGCATTCAAGCCATTGAAGTTCCTCGACTTCTCAGTGACGGCTGCCGAGATGCCACTCACAAGCGAGTTCCAGGAGGCAGCGGAGGAGAATATGGCTAACGTGACCCGCGACTTGCGACTGAAGTTCGCAGTTGGTAAGGACGTGTTGCTCAACGACTCGATGAACATAGTAGAGCAACAAGCTATCGTAAAGGAGCTGAAGTCGTACGGCGATCTGCTTTGGGACGTACAGGTACAGGGCGGTGCTTCGCCAGAGGGTAGTGTGGAGCTCAACACCCGACTTGCTACACAACGTGCGGCTGTGGCTCGCAACATCTTGAAGCGCCACTTGAGCTCGGACATACGTGTGTCGACACTCGAACCACGCGTGTTTACATGGGACGACGTGCTTGAGCAAGTTGGCAAGAATGGCAATCAGGAGGTGTACGACGCAGTGAAGAACACCATCGAGACATACAAACCGAACGAGGTGTTTGGCATGTTGAAGCTACAGCCGTTCTTCGAGAGCGACATCGCACCTATTCTTGAGAATCTGCGTATCATGGTTGTGAAGTATCGTTACGAGATAAAGCATATTATGAACGCAGAAGAGGCAGTGGAGAACTACTTCGCACACAAGCGCGAATATATCTCGGGCGAGAAGAAGATGTCGAACGGTGACTACTTCAACCTCTTGGCTACAGTAACCGATAGCTTAGAGCTCGACACCATCACAACACTTGCTTACAAGCACGTCATTGCGCAGTCGGACTATACACGTCTGAAGCTTGCCCCATACGTGGCTAACCAGATGGCACTGATGGCAAGTCGCAGAGGTATGCCCGATGTGAACATCCTGAAGCCGTTCATCGACTTCCGTAAGGGTGTGAACCAAATGGATATGAGCGACCGCTATAACCCCGTGAAGATAAACCGCGAGCAGCTGGTGCTCAACCAAGCCGTGATGTACTTCCAGGAGGCAAAGCTCGACACCGCGATGTTCTTCATTGAGATGTTGGAGAAAAAGAATGTGCAGCTGCAGGCTACAAAGCGCTTACGTATGCTCATCACATTCCAGCAAGGCTACCCGTTCTATATACAGGGCTTGATAACCGACCCAGAGCAGGTGGCAAAGATAAAGGAAGCAGAACGCTACGTGTTCAGTACGGGCGACGACAACCGTGCTATCATCTACACCGAGCTGCACGGATACCTTAACAAATCGCGCAAAGAATGTGAGGCTCTTATCGACCGTATGCCCGACGATAACCCGAAGAAGTGGTATCTGAAAGGCATTATATGGGCTGACGAGTGGGGACGTGAACCGCAGATAGATGACTACTCGGCAGCGAACAGCGGTTTTAAAGAACTCACAGAAGAAGAGGAGAACGAACTGCTGCGCACCGACCCCGAGAAGGCGGAAGAGTACTACAAGCAGCTTGACGAGTATAAAAAGAAGAACACCGGACCGCAGCTTGACGTAAGCAAGGTGCCGTTCTACCTCGCCTACTTCCAGCATAGTTTCGATTTGGAACCTAAGTTCATACGCCTGTATCGCAACGAGGGCAATGTGAACGACGACATCCGTAAGAAGTCGAAGTATATGCGAAAAGATATTCCGGCTTATCGAAAGAAGTTCGAGATACTCAAAGCCTACACCGACCGTAAGAAGGCTGAGGAAAGCGGAGCTGTAAGTGAGACAAAGGAAGAAGTGCAGTCGGCAGATAACAAGGATAACACCGCTGACGATAACAAATAAGACCAAGAACAATGAGCATTAACATCATACGCCTTTACGCAACAGCGATTTGTCTGATAGGTGGCTTGAGCTGTAGTGTAGCAAGAACGACAACGTTCAGTGTCGCTCCACGTGCTATCACACAGGTGCCCGACTCACTATGGGACGAGTCGGGCGAGGAAGACACCATCGGCAAAACTCGCCACAACTACGCTACGGAGTTCAATGCCCTCAAGTACGTGCTTGAGGACCGCTATCGTGGCTATGACGACACCTTCAGAAAGAAGTGGTACGACCACCTCTTCTTAGGCTTCGGCGGAGGATTGCATAAAGACTTGGAATATGCAGGATATAACCTCTCGCCAATCACGATGGCGCACGTGAGTGTGGGTAAGCAGTTCAACCCTTACCATACTGTGCGCCTCACAGCCGGATTGGGATTTGGCTACTATGAGGGTAACAAGAAGAACTATAAACAGTGGCAAGGTTCTGTCGACTGGATATATAGTCTGTCGACGTTGATGGACGGCTATCGTCCGTCTCGACTGCTCGATGTGTCAACAGTGTTTGGCTTTGGCGTGCGTCACAACACAACAAACATTGTTGACTACCATCGCACACGATACGAAATACGTGGAGGTGTGCAGGGAAAGATATTCACCGGTCCGCAAGGATACCTCACAATAGAGCCGTATGTAGGTATCAAGTCAAGACACCTGTATAATAAGTTCGGAGGCTTCTATGGCGTAAACATCGGTATGGTGTACTATCTGCACAACAACCTCTCTATCGAGGATCGTATGCGCTACATGAAGAACCGCCCTGAATATGTGGACAGCACAATGCAGTGGCATCCGCAGAAATGGCGTACACCATGGTTTGCCGAGCTCTCAGGAGGTATGGCATGGTGCGTGGGAGGTAAAGGTGTGAGCCCAAAGATGGGACACTCTACGAAGATGTCTGTAGGTAGATGGTTCTCGCCGTCGGTAGGTGTGCGCCTTAGTTTAGGACTCACCTCCGCCACATGGGACAAAACCCATGAGGCAATGGGCGAACAGGACGAGGATAGACGCGCTATGCTAAGCATACCAGTGCAAGACGATGCTGTGGTCGACCTGCATGACATGACCGCCGATGCAACGGCAGAGGCTCTCATCAATCCGTTAGGATTTATGAAGAACTACTCTTTCGACCAACCATTCAACGTGGCGTTGGCATTCGGTGGCGGTCTTAGTTGGATTATGCGAGAGCAGAAGACCCATCTGCGCACCATCAGTACGTTCTACACGGCAGGCTTACACCTCTCGTATAACCTCAGCAACGACTTGCAGGTGTTCCTCGAACCGAGCTTCACCAACTATAACTACCGAATACCGTATCGCAACATAGACGCAGTGAAGCGTTTCAACGCCCAAAGAGTAGTGGTTCGTCTTGGTTTCACAGCCTATACACGTGCTACAAACTATCGTATGAGGAAGCAAGATGACTATGAGGCACCACGCATTCCGCTTAGCTTCGGTTTGGGCGCGGGTACGATGCTGTTCAACACCAAGAAGACATACGAGGGCGCAGCGTTCAACTATAATGCACAGGCCTTCGTTGAAGGACATTTCGGTAAGGTGCATGGCGTACGTGCTTCGTTCGAATACTTGTCTATCAATGGCGTTGCGCCGGACAGCTATACCGGCACAACCGAGTATGGTACAGAATACACCACTACCGGACTCTTCAAGAACAACTACAAGCGAGGTTTCGTGGCGCTCAACTATTTGCTGAATGTTACCAACCTCTGCTCAGGCTATCAGAGTAATCGTATGTTTGAAGCGGAGTTGTTCGCTGGTCCTGCATTGCTACTGTCGTTAGGCAATAGCACAGAACCTGATGGTTCGATAAAGGTGAATAGTTCGCACACCATGTCGTACTCACAAAGAAAGTACAACACCCGCCCGCTTATGGGTGCCAATGGAGGTATCAAGATAAAGATGAACGTGGCTAAGCACATCGCTGTGACGCTCACACCGCAGCTCTACGTAGTGCGTTATGACCCGAATATGCTTGGCGTTAATATGATGAAGCTGCGCACGTTCCAGACACTCAACCTCGGTGTGCAGTACACACTATAATCGGTGTGCAGTACGTATTATAAGTAAATAATAGGGCGGAGGAACAAACACCTCTGCCACTCTTAAAGCTATACAAGATATGAACATGAGAAAAATCGCTATAGGCTTGCTCGCTTTCGCACTTGTTGCGCCTTCGATTGCTTCAGTCTCGCTGAAAGACAAGAAGGAGAAGAAACCGAAGACCGAAAAGAAAGCAAAGGTGGACAATAAGACAAAGACCGGCAAAGCGTCAAGTTCCAATTCGCCACGCAAGGTGCAGACCATCAACGATGTAGAAGCCGCAATTTTGGGTATAGAGAAGATTGTGTCGCACACACTCGTTGAGGTGGAACCTATTGTGCAGCAGATTTGCGAGTCGCAACAGACCAAGAAAAGCGTGTGCCCACGTATCTACGTAGGCGCAGCCAATGCCTTTTGGCTCAAATCGGGTGTCAGCGATACCACATACGCTTTGAAATACATCGACAAAGCAATAGAACTCGACCCTCATTATAGTCCAGCCTATATGCTCAAGGGCGACATCTACAAGTGGGCTGACGATACTACAGTAGCTGTAAACTACTATAAGAAGGCGATAGAGATGGCTCCCAACGACTTCAGGACGTATCGTAAGTATGCATCATTTGTAGAGGCAGGTTTGGACAAGGTGACAGAGCGTGCGTTTGCGGGCGATACAGAGGCTCAAGAAGAAGTACGTAGACGTAGAGCAAAGCTGGAAAATATATACGCAATGGCTAAGGAAGCCAATCCTACATTCCCCTATAATCGTGATTGTGCACGTTTGTATGCTGCATACGGTCTTACTACAAATGAGATTCAAAAGGGCGTTCAGTTGTATGATGAAGCTCAAAAGGACTCTTTAGAGGCTGACGACTATACTTCACAGGCCCGAATGGTATATACCTTTGTGGACAATGCCGATGGTAACACAAAGTTGCAGCTCTATACGCGCATTATGAATATTTGCGATAGTGGTTTGGTTAGATATCCTGCATACTATTATATCCTCTCCACTGGTGCGGATTGGGCGAACAGAGCGTATGATCTTGTAAAGAAGCAGCAAGGTGATGCTCTTTATGAGTATAAGAAGTTGTTCGCTTCAAGGGCATTGGAGTATAGTGAAACTTTGATCGCAAGCAAAGACACAGCTATTACTGATTTGAATTACTTGAATTATGGTAAGGCACTTATTAATAACAATAAGTTAAATCAGGGAATAGATGTGTTGAAGGAATTGCTAAAGAGCCCGACAATTAAAGATGATCAGGTAGCTTCTGCAATGGGTGTTATCAGTAATACCTATAAGGATATGGGCGAATACGATAAGGCAGAAACGGCTTATCAAGAGTATATCAATACTGTTGAGAGCAATGGTAAGCTGAACTATTTCCATCTGCAGAACTATGCTGCGATGTATAAGGATAAGGCGGAAGAGTGTGTCGGAATGGAGCAGGTGGCAGCTTATAAGAAAGCCTTTGATATATATGGACAGGCTGCAGAACGATTCCCTGATTATGCAGACTATGGCTATATCAATCAGCTTCAGTTGAGCCCGTTAATTGACCCTGATCAAGAGGCAGGCGTTGGATTGCAACCTGCTTTGCAGCTGTATAATAGCGTTTCTGCAAATGCTTCTTGGCAGTTGATGGCAACTCGTTATTTGGTAGGCTACTACTTCAATGTGAAGAAGAGCAAGGAGTTGGCTCGTAAATACTTTATGCGTTGGCACGAACTCGACCCAGACAACGAGACAGTCAAGCGAAACATCGCAATCTTGTATAAGGTTAAACTATAAGATGAAGATATAACTTTGCATCAGATATTAGGCTATGGCAGCAATGTCATAGCCTTTTTTGTTCATTCGGAAAACCCTTTTTTATATAGATGCAATATATCATAGTAAAGTATCAGTACGCGAAAAAATCTACCATATCTCCCAGTGTCGCTGCAACTTACAGATTACGAGCATGTTAAAGGCTGGCAGATATGCTTCCGAGAGCTATATCTGCCAGCCTATCTACCAGACATCTACCATTCATCTATCATTCTATCCGTTGTCTAATCTGCTACGTCGTTCTCATTAGTCTTCTGCGGCAACATTGTTGTCCTGCTGCGGCAACATTGTTGTTCTGCTGCGGCAATATTGTTGTCCTGCTGCGGCAACATTGTTGTTCTGCTGCGGCAATATGAGAAAGGCATGAAGCAATATAAGGGAGATGTATTATTTACAGGACAACAATAAAAATTAATTGCTTCATGCCGTGTTTTCAGAATAATAATTGTAACTTTGTAAAGTAGCATTAAACTTATTGTATTATGGGAGGACTGAAAGATAGATACATACGTTTTGATTGGGCTATCAAGCGCTTGCTCCGTCAGAAAGCCAACTTCGACGTGTTGGAAGGTTTCCTTACCGTGTTTATCGGTGAGGAGGTGAAGATTGTGGAGATACTCGAGAGTGAGGGCAATCAGCAAACGCAAGACGATAAGTTCAACCGTGTGGACATCAAAGCACGAAACTCGAAGGGTGAGATAATACTTGTAGAGGTGCAGAACACGAGCGAGCTTTATTATCTGGAACGCATCCTGTATGGCGTGGCGAAAGCCATCACCGAGCACATCCATCTCGGTGATACATACAAGGAGGTGAAGAAGGTGTATTCTATAAGCATCCTCTATTTCGATATCGGTAAGGGTGCCGACTACCTGTATGTAGGACAGAACAAGTTCATCGGTGTGCATACAAACGACCAGCTCGTCATAACCGCTAAGGAGAAAGGTGCTTTAGTGCAGAAGAGTCCAGCAGAGATATTCCCCGAGTACATTCTTGTGCGTGTCAACGAGTTCGACAAGGTAGCAGTGACTCCGTTGGAGGAGTGGGTTGCTTACTTGAAGAGTGGAGTAATAAAGGAAAACACCACTGCTCCTGGATTGCAGGAGGCACGCAAAAAACTTCAGTATTACTCGATGACCGATGCCGAGCGCTATGCTTATGATGAGCACCTCAACGCTGTGATGATACAGAATGATGTGCTTGGCAATGCACGCGAAGAGGGACTTACGCAGGGTCGTGCCGAGGGTCGTGCAGAAGCAAAGAAGGATATTGTTAAATCTATGTTGAGCAATGGTCTGTCGGTAGAGCAGGCTGCAAAATATAGTGGTCTGACTGTAGAAGAAGTAGAAAGTATAAAGTAAAATCACGATATGGGAGAATATATAGTATCGGCGCGTAAGTACCGCCCGATGACATTCGACTCGGTGGTGGGGCAGGCTGCTCTCACCGCTACGTTGAAGAATGCCGTGAAGAGTGGCAAATTGGCACACGCCTACCTGTTCTGCGGACCGCGCGGAGTAGGCAAGACGACGTGTGCACGCATCTTCGCGAAGGCAATCAACTGCATGAACCCTACTACGGATGGCGAGGCATGTGGCGAGTGCGAAAGCTGCAAAGCGTTTGCTGAAGGACGCTCGTACAACATCTTCGAGCTTGACGCAGCCAGCAACAACTCCGTGGAGCACATCAAGTCGCTCATGGAGCAGACACGCATACCGCCACAGGTGGGCAAGTACAAGGTGTTCATCATCGATGAGGTGCACATGCTTTCGCAGGTAGCGTTCAACGCTTTCCTGAAAACACTGGAGGAACCGCCTGCACACGTGGTGTTCATTCTTGCCACAACCGAGAAGCATAAGATTTTGCCAACCATCCTCTCGCGTTGTCAGATTTACGACTTCGAGCGCATGAGCGTGGAGAACACCATCAACCACCTGAAGTATGTGGCAGAGAAGGAAGGCATCACCTACGAGGAAGAGGCTTTGGCACTCATCGCCGAGAAAGCTGACGGCGGTATGCGCGATGCTCTTTCTATCTTCGACCAGACGGCAAGCTTCTGCCAGGGCAACATCACATACGCAAAGGTGATTGAGGACCTAAACGAGCTCGATACCGACAACTACTTCAAGTTCGTCGACTATGCGTTGGCGAACAAGGTGAGCGAGTGCATGGTGCTCCTCAACTCGATAATAGAGAAAGGCTTCGACGGTGGTAATCTTATCAACGGACTCGCTTCGCACGTGCGCAACGTGCTCATGGCTAAGGATGCGCAGACGCTGAAGCTCCTAGAGGTGAGCGAGAAACAGCGTGAGAAGTACAGCGCACAGGCAAAGGCGTGCCCCACGCAGTTCCTCTACAAGGCACTGAAGCTGATGAACCAGTGCGACCTAAGCTACCGCCAGAGCAGCAACAAACGTCTGCTCGTAGAGCTCACGCTCATCCAGGTGGCACAGATCACGCAGCCGGAGGATGCCGACAGTGCGGGGCGTAGCCCCAAGCAGCTGAAAACCCTGTTCAAACTTCTTGATTTCACCCGGACGAAAGTGGCTCAGCAGGTGGCTGCTCCGGTAAGCCATGCCTCGGTGAGCCATGTTTCAGCTGAGGCTCCTCCTTCGCAGACCGCCGCATCGGGTTCGGCAGCCGTCTCCGACAAGTTGTCTGCGGGCGTACCACGCTTGAAGCTCTCGTCGCTCGGCATGACCTTCCAAAGCTTGCAGCGCAAGGATGCGGTGGCGGCAAAGAAAGAGGCGGAAGAGACAAACAAGGATGAGAACGAGCAGTTCACGCAGGAGTTCCTCGATCTGCAATGGCTCTCTATGTGCAACCGTATGCCGCAGAAGATGGTGGGGCTTGCTTCCCGAATGAAGAACATGCAACCGCGTATCACCACCTTCCCCGATATTGAGGTGCTGGTAGACAACCAGATATTGCTTGACCAGGTGAACGAGATAAAAGGTCGCATACGCGTCACGCTCGCCAAGGCACTGCACAACGGAAATGTGTCAATATCGCTCCGCCTCGCCGAGGCAGAAGAGATAAGCCGCCGAAAGACAAAGAAAGAGGTGTACGACGAGCTGATGCAGCAAAAGGAAGTGCGAGCGTTCGTCGAATCGTTAGGGCTCGAACTTGTTTAAAAGTAAAAAAGTAAAAAGATAGGAGGTATGGGCATCTTGCCCATACCACGCTGCCCACAAAAGTGTTTAAAAGGTAAAATATTTAAA
>ERZ791801.1720-NODE-1720-length-13320-cov-3.440030_pt1 | contig 13320 bp, 16 predicted proteins | sample MGYA00510309_ERZ791801 | MGnify/ENA primary metagenome ERZ791801 (study PRJEB30046, sample SAMN00791979) | human gut metagenome | study: EMG produced TPA metagenomics assembly of the A metagenome-wide association study of gut microbiota in type 2...
TGGATAGTATGAACGAAGTCAAGGAACAGGAAATTGAGCGGCTAAAAAAGGTAGTCCAGGAAAAAGATGAGGAATTGTCGAAGGTAACTCAGGAAAAGGATGAAAAAAATAATGAAATCGCTCGTTTAAAAGCCTTGCTTGCAGCAAAAGAAAACAACTAATTAGCACAGCAGGAGAAATTATCATCTAGAGCGGGCGCAGGAAGCGCCCGCTTAAATTTTACACTTAGGAAAACAATGCTTTTACTTCATCCAGTGAAACCTGATAATGTGTAATCTTTGCGGTTTTCTTCTTTACAAGAACAGCAACCTTTATATCCAGATACTTCTCCGTGTAGGAATTGCTCGGTATAAATTCTTTGCCTATCTTTTCTGCATAATTTTCATTATAAACGGTTTCTTCTTTTGTCTTCACTCCGTTTTCTTTGGCAAATTGAATCCGTTTTTGCTCCGGCAGTTCATTCCATTTTTTCATGATTTTATGCATTTGTGTAACCTGCGCATCACGCGTGTCCTCGCTCTGCGTTTCCCCCTGCGCCATTTTGAATGCTTCCTGTGCTTTATCTTCATTTGCCTTTGTCTTATCCAATGACACTTCAAATAAAACACTGACACCTTTGTACTTCGGATTTGCCGAAATCTCTCCTGTCTTTTTATCGTAACAGAAATTTTGAGCACCCGGTGTCTGGTCACTCACACCTAAATAAACACCATAATTTGCAAAAATATCGAGATTATCACACTCATAAATATAATAGCGGATACCATCAATTAACTGGCTTTCCGAACTTCCGCCCATGACAAAAAGATTATACTGCCACGGTGCCTTTCCCTTTACAAAAGGCGATGCAATCATCCGTTCATCCTTTTTCTTTGTTTTTTCTACTGCCACAACATAATACGATTTTTCCTTCGATACACCGGAATTAATCTCCTCGTCAAGCAATTTCTTTCCACTCACTTTTCCGAGATAACTAATTTTATAGTCACCTGATTTTTTTGTCACAATCTGCTGCGATAATTTCTCAAATTTTTCTGACAATTTGTCTTGTCCCATCTGCTGTGCAGCCTCATTTGCTGTCAGTAAACGAGTCGCCGCATACACAGTCGTTGTGCCAACAAGCAGGCACAACGCAATCACCGCTGCTTTCACAAAATGATTGCCATTAAAATGTCTATTCCGTTTCTGCAAAACCGCCTCATAAATTTTCTCTTTGTCTTCTTGTGAACATTCTATTTTCTGATAAGCCTCTTTAATTTCCATTTCTATTCCTCCCTTACATCTTCTAATTCCTGTTTTAACAACTTTTTTGCCTTCTGCAAATAGGTTCGTATCGTAGATTCCGGCTTATTCAACAATTTTGCGATTTGCACACTATTGTAGCCTTCATAAAAATACAGATAGACAACGGATTTATATTTTACGGGAAGATTGAAAACAAGTTCTAACATCTCAATTTCATATTCGTCTTCACATTGCGAGCTTACTTCCTCTTCCTGCCAGCTGCGTTTTTTTCGCCACCAATGTTTTAGCATGTTTTTGCAAACATTTCCTGCTGTCACAAGAAGCCACCCTTTCACATAATTTTCTTCATCAATTTTATCCATTGCCTGATATAAGCGGCAAAAAGTTTCTTGTACCGCATCCTCCGTATCCATCTTGTTTTTCATATAGGAAAAACAAAGCCGGTACACATCCTGCATGTAGGCATCATATATCTTTCGAAATCTTTTTTCTTTATCGACGTCGTATAAAGCCACTTTCATTCCTCCTTTCGCTTAATATACAATTGGCAATGGATTTCCGTCGAGTTTTTTTCTTATTTTTATGCTTAAACTAATCCTGATTTTTCGGAACTGTCAAAAGCGTAAGCGCAAATGGCAGAATCGCACAGAAAAACAAACCAATTAGTGCTACCAAATAGTGACGGAAGAAAATAAATAAAACAACATATAAAATTAACAGGAAACACTGCAGCGCAAGAAGCAGTGTTTTTACCTGCCTGTATTTTTTCTCATCCAGATTTTTTTCCAGTTCAAAACCATTCATTAAGGTTCCTTTTTCCTGACTTGTTACCGCCGTATGAACCGCACTGATAATAAGTGCCAACGTACCAATCACATAAATTGCTACTGCTCCATGCCATTCCATACAAACACCCCCGTTATTTAAAATAAAATCCGGCAATTAAATTTTCTGTATCCAGAGAAATCGTATACACAATCTGACGCTTGCCATAGTCAACAGCCACTTGATAAACCTTCAAAACCTGTCCTGCCTGAATAGTTTGCGTCACACTTAATAACTTCTCATTTTCTGCTTTTTCAATCATCTGTGAAGAAGCTATTTTTTGTGCATCTTCCCAATTTTTCTTAGAAAATGCCGCCTGCATTTTCACATCACACCGAGCAATAAATTTTTCATATACATCATCCGAAAAATCGGTAATTGCCTCTCGTACAACATCAGGAATTTTTTCTATTTTCTGAGTTTCAACATTCTTTGTCAACTGCTGCCCGCTGTTTTTTTCGTGCGAGTGTGCAAACCAAACACCTGCTGCCACACAAGCAAACAAAACAAGCACTGCCACGCTGCCAATTAAGATTCTTTTCCCCTTTTGCATGCCCCGCCCATCTTCGTTAAACTCACTAACAAACTGCTCCGGTGTTCCCCACTCCTGCCTTATCTCCTCCCAGCTCTTTCCTCCTTCTTTCGCGCTCGCAATGTCTGACTCAAGCTGGCGCAGTATCTCTCGTTTTTTGTCCGCTTTGCAATGCAGGAGCCGCTTTATCTGTCGTAAAAATTGTTGTTCTGTCATTTGCCGTTCCCCCTTAATAATTCATCCACTTTCTTTTCAAACAAAGTCCAATACTCCTTTTGAAACAAAAGTCTCTCTCTCCCCTTCTTTGTTATTTCGTAATATTTCTTGGGTGCCTTGCCATCTTTCGGCTCAGACCAGCTGCTTTTTGCAAAATCATTGTCCTCCAAGCGGTATAAAATCGGATATAGCGTTCCTTCTTTTAAAGCAAAAAAATCCTCGCTCGTCCCTTTTAAGGTTTGTATCATCTCATACCCATACATACTCTTTTTTGCCAAAAGTTCAAGAACCAGCATCTCTAATACACCCTTTTTTAACTGTTGTTCAAAACTCGCCGTATGCCCTCACCTCTTAACTATTTAGTATTACTAAATACATTGTATCGCTTAGGTTTGGTTCTGTCAAGTTTGAAAATAAGCTTCCAGTATGAAAGCAACAACTTTTACCCTTGTAAATGCTTTTCATATTTTCCAACCACAGACATCCCATCTTTTACAATTACAAATGCATGCTCATCCACTTCTTTTAATTCCCGCTTTAAATGAGCACATTCATATTTGGACAAAACAACAATAACCATATATGTATTTTCTTCGGTATAACCGCCTTTTGCTTCCCACCAGGTCGCATCGCGGTGATATTCATTGACAATGTAATCAATAATCTTCAAAGGCTTCTTTTTGGTGAATATTACCACTTCCGTGTTAATATTCTGCGTATGAGCCCGATCCGTCATCAACATACTTACTGCCGAATATATAATGCTATATACTGCCGTAGGAAGTCCGAACAATACTGCACAAACAATATAAATAACTGCATTTACCGACAGTGACACTTTGCCAACACTAAATCCTTTAAACCGTTTGGTAAAAATCATACCAACAATATCCAAACCACCACTTGATCCACCGGATTGCAATGCTATCCCAATTCCTGTTCCTCCAAAAATTCCACCAATTATGCTTGCAGTAAGGGAATCCCTTACAATTGGTATCGCCGGTATCGGAATCAAACTAAGAAACAATGTTTGACTCACCACACAAACCAATGTCCGAAAGAAAAATTTCTTACCGACAAATACATAGGCAAGTACAAACAATGGAATATTCAAAAGCATGTTAATAATACCCGCAATATCCGTTGTCCCGGATGCCAAATGAATATAACGCACCAATACCGTACGAATCACCTGACTAATTCCCAAAACACCACCATTATAAAGATTTGCCGGTACGATAAAAAGATTAATACCCGCTGAAAAAATCAACATACCGACCACTGCAACCACATTTCGCTGCCAAAATTCCCGCTTTGTATTCATATCATCGCCTCTTTTCTCAAAATGTATGTTTTGCGCCGCATTTCTTTCTCTTATTTTAACAAATTCTTTCTATTTTTGCTAGTTATGAACTTATAACCTTGAATAAATATGGTGGGTGTAATTGCCAATCCCAGAATAGTTGCATACTCTATTCCACTTAATGGAGTTACCTCAAAAAGTGTCTGCAATCCCGGCAGAAAAAGCACTGCAGCAAGTAGTAATGTTCCCGCTGCAAAAGCGCACCATAGCCAAAGAGATGGCTCACAAATTTTCCTGTAAGAATACCTTCCTCCGGGTTTCTCGGCTTTTGCTTTAATAGTTCGGGATCCGATGGCTCCATTCCAATGGCAAGTGCCGGCAGCAAATCTGTCAACAAATTTATAAAGAGAAGATGAACCGGTTTGAATGGTGATGGGAGTGCCGCTGCCGCCAAATCATTTTTTTGGAAAATGCCTATCTTTTCCGCAATTGCCTCTGCTGTTACTTTATGATCTCCGGTAATCATAACTGTGCGAATTCCAGCCTTTGCCAATCCGGCTTTTTGTGCCATTATCAAAAGACAGCTCTCTGTGGGATCTCCAATTTCCTTTTTCATTTGAACGGAGGCGTCATTTTGTTTTGTGTCAGCGTTCCTGTCTTATCCGAACAGATTACTGACACACACCCGAGGCTTTCCACCGCTTTTAATTCCTTAATAATAGCATTCTCCTCTGCCATTTTCCTTGTTCCCATGGCCTGCACAATCGTAACAATAGAACTAAGTGCCTCCGGAATTGCCGCCACAGCAAGAGCCACAGCAAACATTAATGAATCCAGTATTGGCTGTTTTTGACAAATTCTCAGCACAAACACTATTGTGGAAATAATCATGATTACAATAGCAAGCTTTTTCCCAAAATCACCTAAACTTTCCTGCAAAGGTGTTTTCCTCTCTTGAGTGGCATTCATGAGTTCCGCAATCTTTCCCATCTCCGTTTTCATTCCTGTCGCCGTTACTAACACCGTCGCACGTCCCTGTGCAACCAATGTACCGGAATATCCCCTGGTACAATCTCTTTAGAAAAGATTTTCATTTTTTTACCATCACGAAGTACTTTTGCATGTGGTGACGAAAGTGCCTTGAGAGAATCAAGTGACTTTTCTTCCCTGGTCATCCGGTAAATTTCTTTCATCTTTTCTTTCCTTTCTCTGATTAATAACAATTTCAAAGTTCGCAGCCCGCCTCAATAAAAAAAGACTTTTTGTGCATGCGAAACACATGCACAAAAAGTCTTGTTCAACAAATCTAATTTGTTCCGTAAATTCCGGATTCTTTCAAATCGTACTGACGAAATCTACACCTCGCCTTTTGGCGTGGAACTACTCCCTCTTTGCGGGTTGTTCTTATCTTATCACATATTCTTTTCCTTGTAAACAGTTGCAATGAAGCCCTACATCAATTCTTTTCCATCCGCAAAAGCATTTCCTACAATTTCTGTAACTTTCACATACTTATTATTAAAAGGGTCAAATGAAATCGGCTCAACTTTTGCAACGTCAACCTCACCGTCCGGTGTAAGAGCACTTTCATCCACGCTGACATTTACAATCTCGCCTACCATGTGACCGCTTTTCTCGTCATAGCTGACAAGCTTACATTCTACACAAACAGCCAGTTCGTTAATAACAGGGGCATCAACAAACTCAGCCTTGCTTACCGTGAAGCCTGCCTTTGCCAGTTTATCTAGTGTGTCATTTGCAGAAGCAAGTCCTACATAATCACATTCTTTCACGTGTGCAGCATCTGCCATGCTGATGGTAAACGCCTTCTTTTTCAAAATATTTTCCGTTGATTTGTGACGGGCACTAATACACATGGTTACTTCAGAGCCACCACTAATACCGCCCCAGGCAGCATTCATAGCATCCGGTGTACCGTCTTCTCCGTAACTTGCCAGAATAAATACCGGCTGTGGATACGTGTAAGGTTTTGCTCCAAAATTTTTTCTCATAACAGTTCCTTCCTTTCTTAAGATATTTATTGATTGAAATTCCATAAAAGTTTATGGAATGACAACTCATTCTTATTCATACCACACACAGCGGACAGCATATACTTTACTGCCATAATCCGACAGTTTTGTAAGCTTATTCTCCAGTGGGTCCATACAAATATACTCTCCATCTTTTGTCCCCACAATTAAAATAAAATGGTGATAGCTTGTGAGTGTCTGCCTATGAACCTTCACAATCGGATAATGATTTTGCTTCAGGCACTCATCTATATGAGCAGCCGAAACATCCGAATAAACCTTCGTGTGAAATCCATTGATGGCATCAAGCAGCCCCCATTGAAGATTTCCCTCGCCGTCATATACCTGATTATCTGATAATAACTGATTCAATTCACCGGGCGTCAATGCATTGTCGCTCGCTGATATCGCCGTGGCAATACTTGTAATAATACAGCCGGACGATTCCATATCAAACTTAGACTCTCCTAACTTATCGTCTTTCCACCGGTCATCATCCTGACGGTATGCTTTCAATTTTTCATTCACTGGATAGGTACTGCCGCAGCGAACCTCAACACCGCCTCTGTTTTTCATATACTGCCATGCCAAAAGTGCACCGGCAGCCACCACAATTACAAGTATCACAATTGCAATAATTCTCTTTTTCATCTTAGTTTCTCCTCCCAGACTTTTTCATAACTTCACATAAAAAGGGAAAAAACCAAATGTCTTTCCCCCTTGAAAGTGTCAATCTTATTTCTTATAATCCTTTGGAACGGTTGTATGCAGCACAAATCATATTTGAGTTTTTAATCAAAATGTGCATTGCAAAAAACGGTCCGATACCACACAGGAAAGCACCAAAAATGCACCACATCAATACGGTCGTACCGTTTTCCTGGAAATTTAAATTGTAACGAACGGCGTTTGCCGCTAAACGATTTCCCAATTTGTAGTACCAGTAATAGGCATAAATACCGCAGGTAATGAATGACAGTAAAATAAATGCAACAAGTCCCGAAGTCTGCTCGCCATCTCCCTCGCAGGCAATATTAACTTCCTCAGCCAATTTGTAAATGAAGTAATAACCGTATATGCCACAGGTAACCAGTGAAAGTAAAATGTATGTAACAAGCGAGCGGTCTTCTTTTAATCTGCCGCCGGAATATGGTGGAGGTGTACTTCCCGTTCCTCCTTGGAAATTCTGCTTCACATCTTCAAAAGCATTTCCTAATTCCTGTTCACTTTTGTTAAACACATCCTCTGCTGCCTGTTTTACCTTTTCTCCTGTTGAACACGGTTTACCACAAGACGGACAGAATTTTGTTCCATCCGGGACTTGTGCACCGCAATTTGCACAAAACATATGTCTCCTCCTTTAGCTTAAAATTTTTTGAATGAGTAAAACCATACATCCCTTTGCCGGTTCAAACACAACCACCTGATGGTCCCCCCATATCATTCTATACAAATAAACAATAACATATAACGCTATCATTGTAAATATAAAACCTTTGTAAAACACTGGTTTTATGCGCTTTTTCAATAGAATGACAAGTAATATAACCGGTGGCGTAAAAAATAAAGGATGAAAATAAAATGCCCGTGCAAAATCCAGATGAAAAACTGCCATCCACGCTCTGGACATTCCGCATCCTGCACACGAAATCCCGGTCAGAAATTTAATCGGGCACGTGATGCCAAAGCCCTCTAAAACTAAGTATAACAACACAACCGCCGCAATTGCTGAAATAATCTGAAACCGGTTTTCTTTCTTCTCCAACTTACAGCTCCTTCCTAATGCTTTCCTCCTGATATTTTGTCATAATATCTGCGTTTGTCTTCATACATCCTTTTATCCGCTTCTCGCAGCAGATTTTCAAATGGCTCTTTCGCATTCTTCCGGTAAGCAAATCCATACGCCATACTAACTTCCTTCAATTCAAGATATACAAGCATTTTATCAATTTTTTCATTCACTGCATTTAAATCCACATCAAACAGCACAATCACAAACTCATCACCGCCCACGCGGTACACATTCTCATTGCCAAAGCAGGCAAACAAAACTTCTGCCGCATCACACAAATATTTATCTCCTGCCTCGTGCCCTTTCGTGTCATTTTTCTTTTTCAGTCCATTCAAATCACACATAATGAGGGCAATCGACTGATTTTTGGCAAAGTCTCCATCATAGGCAAACGACAGTGCTTTTCGGCTCCGGCAGCCGGTAAGCTGGTCACGCAGCGCATTTTCCTCAACTTCTCTGGCATAATTTCGGATACGAATCATCATGGAAATGACAAACTCCATCATATTTATCATAGTAGAAATATTGTCCATCAATTCCACCGGCGGATTATCCACTCCATAAAAACCAATGTATTTACCATTAACTTCAATTGGCCCTGTCACCAAAGTCCGAATTCCCTGTGGTTTCAAAATATGATACAGTGACTCACTCACTTTCCGATACTCCTCTATATCATGTATCATAATGTTGTGTGATTTTTCATACTCTAAAAACCACGCATCCAGCATTCCCTCATAAGGCACCCGCTGTAAATTATCAATTTGCTCGGATACACCTTCTCTACACCACTCGTAGGTATTTCGAAATGTACCATCTAAATTATCTTCAAAAATATATGCCCGGTCGGAATCCAGATTTTCACAAATATACTTTATAATCTGCTGTATAATATAATCCGGTGACTCCGCCGATGATGCATATCGTATCATATCTGTGATAAATTTTTCATAATTCCTTTTCATTCCGGCACTTCCTATCTTGTGTATTTATAAATCAGTTCCCGTATCTAAAACGGCCTCCATTTCATCAATATGCTCCAAGAACAAATCATCAATTTCCGCATCAAAATGCGTTCCCCGGCTTTCCTTCATAATCGCCATCGCTTTTTCCTTGGAAAATCCATCTTTATAGTGGCGTTTGGAACGCAGCGCATCATATACATCTGCCACCGCCATAATTCGTGCAGAAAGCGGTATCTCCTCACCGCGAATTCCACACGAATAGCCGCTGCCATCATATTTCTCATGGTGGTACAGTGCCATATCATGTGCAATCTGATAATAAGCATCGGATTCCATTCCCTGAATTGTATTCTCTAATATTTTGGCTCCTTCCGCCGGATGCGTCTTCATAATGGCAAATTCTTCATCCGTAAGTTTTCCTTCCTTCTGCAAAATACGGTCCGGGATAGCAATCTTTCCAATATCGTGCAGACGTGCGGCTGCCGCCGTCATCTCTGCATATTCATCCGTAATTTTATCGGCAAATCTCGCATCTTTTTTCATCACATTGACAAGTACCGTCACTAAATTTCCAGTATTTTTAATATGAAGTCCGGTAATTCCATCCCTCGCCTCAATCATCGCTGCAAAACTGGCAATGATATCACGCTGAATTTTGACTACCTCTTTGGTCTTAACATCCAAGTCATGCTGCAAACGCTCCGTATAATAATAGTTGTCCGTAATTTCTGTAATGACAATCATTCGCCCATAATATTTATCATCGCGGTAAATACCATGCTTGGATACTTCATATACACATTTTTCACTATTTTTGTGTTCTAGAAGTGAACATTCATCTAAAAATAAATTTTCTGACTTCGCAGCAAGATTTTCTAAATATTGTAACCCCTCACTCCGCTCTTTCTGCAACTTTTCCAATATCTTTTCTGCCTCCGGGTTCGTGTAAACCAACCCGCCATAAATATTGAGAACAATTAAGCCATTGGACATATACTCCACCGCTTCCTGTTGTGCCAGACGCAGCGTGTCAAATAACTTATACTTGCGAATGAGCCGCTGAAACAAAAACACTGCCACCAGATACGCCAATGTTGTCGAATCATATCCGTCTGTCAGTTTAAACAAAAACAATACCAGACAAAGGAACGTAAGCAGCACCATAACAAGCAGTACCGTTACCTGCTTGCGCATAATTTCTGATTTGTCTTTCCGATATTTCTGAACGCACACGTAAAAGGTAGAAAAAACGAAATATAGTACAAGAATAATATACAAGTTGTAAAACAATCCATGTCCCAGTACCAAATGCGGAAAAAGTCCCTCTTTTGTATAAGAAATGGATGAATAAAAAAGCGAATGATGTTCATTGGTAAATACCAATGCCGCCACAAACACGCTTATGCCAAAAAATAAATTTACCTTTTTTTTACTAAGTTTTACCCCGCAATACTCCATTACAAAGAGGTACATAATAAATATAATGAACGGTTTTCCTAAATATGTAAATTTCAAAGACTGCATTGCCAGTTCTTTGGTCGCCGCCTGCATTTCCAGCGTATACCCGGCAATATTAAATACCGTCGCATATAAAAGCATCACAAGAAGCGTCTGAATCCGCGAACTGTGCTGTCTGCTTACATATAAAATTTCAAAAAACAGTGCTGCCATTCCCACATACTGAATTACCAGTAAAATCCAATACATAAAACCCCCTCTTTCCTGCACCAGTTTTATCTATCGTTTTCCCTCTTTTGAAATAAAAATCCCGGTGCTGTTTTTCCAATTATCAAAATAACAATTACTCCGATGATAATGTTTGGCAGCATATAAGAACCATTGTAGATTAAGCTATAGTAAGCAACGCTCCAACCCTTTGGTGCATAACTTCCCCACAAAAGCCATCCGGATAAAAAGCTGCACAGAAAGCGCAGTGCTCCGCATATCGCCGTTCCAACTGCCGCACCTATAAGCTTATTCTTAAATAGCGGAAGAAAAAGCCCTGCCAGTCCAAGTACCGTAAAGGCAAAAAGATAATCTAACAGTACACATCCAATCATCGCAGGAATCGTAGCGCAGTACATTACATTACTAAAGCCTAATATAAGCTGGATGATACCATGTACGGCTGCCGTAAATGTTCCCCACTTCACTCCATGACGAAGTCCCATAATGACTAACGGAATCATTTCCAGTGTAATGCTTCCGCCCATCGGCATATCATAAAGTTTAATATAACTAAGGACAAACGCCATGGCAATCATTAATGCCCCTTCAACTAACAAAAAAGTTTTCTTCGATGTATCTGTATTCATAATAATTCCTCTTTTCCGCGTACACGCAACTTAATAACTTTATTCTAACAAGCATGAGAAAAAATGGCAAGTTTTGCCTTTTCTATAGTCTGCGGTAATTTTCAAGAAGTTTACGCAAATCACTGATTTCTTCCAATAAGTGTTTCCCGATATCCGTATCCTTTACAAACATACGCTGCAAATCTTTTTCGATAATCTCAGAAGAGGATTCAATATCCGTATTATTCATCAAGGCGTCTTCCACTGAAGTAAATGGGGTATGCGCTTTCAGCCTTAACCCATGCGAATTAAAAATCAAGGTATAGCCGGCAATCCCTGTCGCTTTATTCATGGAGCGGCAGAAACCGCCATCAATTACAAACAGCCTTCCTTTTGCCCTGACCGGATTTTCCCCTTCAATGGCATGGACCGGTGTATGTCCATTGATGATATGGGAATCGTCATCATAAAGCCCAAATTCATGAAGAATCTGGCAGCAAAAACTTTCATCATAATACTTGCTGTAATAAGGATTTGACTCCTCTGTCCACAAACTTTCTTCATCCACATATTCACGTTCGAAAGTCTTAAGTTTTCTTCCACACAAAGGCGACTTTTCTCCGCCCCACAAAAACCACATGAAATCAATATCATCTTTGTCCGGGTTGTCCAAATAAGCGGCTCTTGCTTTTTCCTCGCACTTATCCAACAACGCTTTTCCATGATAATATTTTCCATCAATGCACAATTTATCAAAGGCTCCATTTTTATCAACCGGAACACACCCGTGATAAATTAAATTTCCGTTGTATACATTGTACATACTTCCTTTTTCATACAGAAAACGAATATGTTTTTGCAGACGCTGGCTCGACACAAAATTCCGGTGCAGTTTCCGCAAAATTTCCGTTTCTTCCTCTGTTAATTCATAAGGATTTTCTAAATCTACGGTTGGAAACACATTGGTATTCATAGTGACCCATTCGCCCTCAATCATAACCTTATTTTTTGTATCATCCATTTGCCCCAATAACAGCCTGTCACTCATCTCATACTCCGGATGTGCCTTTATCAACCGCCCCTCTAACTTAAAAAGGATAACGGTAACCGCTGCTAATGCTGCCTTTATGCCATCCTCAATTCCATACGTTTTCATACCAAAAAGAATCAGCTGCCTTAAGCTGATTCCATAGGCATTTTCTAAAATTTCAACATTATCATATTTGAGGTTATTACGAATCACACTGCATATGCACGCATCATTTCCGCAGGCAGCACCCATCCATAAGATATCATGATTTCCCCACTCAATATCCAGTGAATGATAATCATACAATAAATCCAGTATTTTGTCCGCACTCCCGCCTCGGTCAAAAATATCTCCGACAATGTGAAGGTGGTCAACAGCCAGTCGCTTAATCAACTGTGACAACGCGATAATAAATTCATCTGCATCCTCTAACTCAATAATCGTCTGCAATATCTGCTTATGATACCGAATCTGATTTGCATCCTCATCTTCCTGCGCATGCAGCAGCTCATCGATAATATAAGCATAGTCCTCCGGCAGTGCCTTCCTCACTTTTGACCTTGTATACTTCGACGACAATAACTTGGCAACCATAATTAAATGATTCAATGTCATGGCATACCAGTTGCCATCAATTCTGTTCGTTTCCCCGAGCAGCGTCATTTTTTCTCTCGGATAATAAATCAGCGTACACAGTTCCTGTCTGTCAAACTCCGATAAGGTATCTTTAAAAATCAAGTCCACTTTTTCTTTGATTACTCCGGAACAGTTATTCATAATATGCAAAAATGCTTCATATTCACCATGAATATCACTTAAGAAAAACTCCGTCCCTTTCGGCAGGTTTGTAATGGCCGTTAAATTTACGATTTCCCGGATTACCGCCTGACTTGATGAATAGTTTTGTTTTAATAGTTTTAAATATTTTGTGTTTTCCTTTCCGTTATACACATGCTCCATCAATCTATTTCCTCGTCTTTCAAATAAATTCCCCAATTGATTATATCATAACAGAAGATGTTATTTTTATGCAAGGAAAAAGAACGTTTGTGTCAAGTGTTTGTTGGCACTTTTTTTGTTTTCCG
>ERZ791801.1725-NODE-1725-length-13292-cov-11.803052_pt1 | contig 13292 bp, 11 predicted proteins | sample MGYA00510309_ERZ791801 | MGnify/ENA primary metagenome ERZ791801 (study PRJEB30046, sample SAMN00791979) | human gut metagenome | study: EMG produced TPA metagenomics assembly of the A metagenome-wide association study of gut microbiota in type 2...
AAAGTCGGGGCTTTGTGCGTAAAAGAAAGAAGGGGTGCATTTTGACACACCTTCTACATCATTTTTAGAAGTGGTGCCACCAGAAAGTGAACTCGTGTTGTATCTCTATTGATAGTCAACCTTTTATATTTTCTTAAATTTGGAATCCCACACGATTTAGCACACGATTATTTTTCATCGTTCTGCTCGCTATTTGCATGATTTCTGTTGTAAAGGTAGGAAAAAGTCGGGAAATGAGGGCTATTTTGAGAGTCGAAATTAGCAGAAAAGGCCTTTTTGTCCTGTACACAAGGCTAAAATACCACACTCTTGTTTTGTGTTTTCATTTTGTCCGAAATTATTGCTTTTTTTCAGACAAAACAGATTTTGAGGATGCAATGGGGTATTATTTCAACACAATAAACTAATGAAAAAAATGGCTTGTGTCACTCTTAGATAGACGTTACGGCATGTTGGTTGATGATATATGCAGAATAAACTAGTAACTGTACAACAGAATACACTAATGGTTTATCGTGGGAGAATTTACAATTTGAACACTTTATCCTTAAATTTCAGAAGGGTCATTTCTTTATTTTGTTTCCATTATGCATTAATAATAGTGCATAATAGAAATAAAACAGAGTATTGAGATGAATTGAGGATATTTCTGTTCCATCAACAAAACGAAAATACGCTGTTTCTGTTTTGCACACAAAACAAAAGAGGCTTTTATCACTAACTTGCAAAGCAAATCACTCCCAATATATTCCTCTACTCATTTAGGTGACTTGCGCGGTAGAAAGGTATTATTATTTCTGAAATCGGTATCTATAAACTTAAAAATTAGAAAGATTGCTATATATCCAAACTTTTTCCTATTTTTGTAACTGCCGTAACTGTTACGGACGTAACAAAAATAAAGAGCATGAAGTTTTATAACAGAACAAGCGAATTAGCAGAGTTGAAACGGATACAAAACTTATCGTTCAGCGACCACTCCCGTCTGACTGTAGTAACAGGAAGAAGAAGGATTGGCAAAACTAGCCTTATCATGAAGTCGGTTGAGGATTTGCCGACAGTATATTTGTTTGTTGGTCGTAAAAGTGAAGCAACGCTCTGTTCTGAGTTTATTCCGATCATCAGTCAATCGCTTGATACGTTTGTTCCGGCTGAAATACGCACCTTCCGGTCTTTGTTTCAATATTTAATGGAGTTGGCTTCGCAAAAATCGTTCAATCTTGTCATTGACGAATTTCAGGAGTTCTATAACATCAATGAATCGGTATATAGCGATATGCAGAATATATGGGACACCTATCGGAAGAAATCAAAAATGAATCTGATTGTATCCGGCTCTATTTATTCGTTGATGCAGAAAATATTCCAAAACAATAAAGAGCCTCTATTCGGCAGAGCGGACAATATCATCAAATTATCGGCATTCGATTTGACCACGCTAAAAGAAATTATGCGTGATTATAATCCCAATTACACCAATGATGACTTACTTGCGCTCTATACCTTTACAGGTGGAGTTCCCAAGTATGTTGAGTTATTTTGCGATAACATCACATTGAGTATAGATGAAATGATTTCATTTATGGTTCGGGAAAACTCTCCCTTTACCGATGAAGGGAAAAACCTATTGATAGAAGAGTTCGGAAAAAATTATGCGACCTATTTCTCTATCCTAAGTGCCATCTCGGGAGGTATCAATACACAACCCGAAATAGAAGCTGCATTAGGAGATAAAAGTATTGGTGGACAAATCAAGCGATTGATAGAGGACTACAATATCATTGTTCGCCAACGTCCAATATTGGCAAAAGAAGGCAGTCAAGCTGTCCGATACGAAATACAGGATAACTTTATCCGTTTTTGGTTCAATTATTTCGACCGTCATCGCTCACTGATAGAGATAAAGAACTTTATCGGCTTACAGACTATCATCAAAGCTGACTATCCAACTTATTCCGGTATCATGTTGGAAAGATACTTCAAACAGCAGCTTGCCGAAAGTTTCCAATACCGCGCCATTGGCTCATGGTGGGAGCCTAAAGGCAGTCAGAATGAAATAGATATTATTGCTCTGAAATTAGAGAAAAACCAAGCGATAGCAGCCGAAGTAAAAAGACAAAAAAAGAACTTCAAGCCTGAACTACTGACAGCAAAGGTGGAGCATCTTAAGAACAAGCTGTTGCCAAAGTATCAAGTGGAGATGGTTTGTTTGGGGTTGGAGGATATGTAGATTTTCCAAAATTCAAGCGACTTTTATTTAGTATAAGTATAATAATAACATCGTAACTAATAAACAATATGGATCCAGTTTCAATACTTGCAATTAAGCCAATGATTGATGGCATCGTTTCTAAAATCGTGATTCCTAAATTAGAAAAATTAGCGACACGAGTAGGGTTAGAATATAACAAATTACTTGTTCCTAAAGGGGAACATTTTTCTGAATACCTTTATAGAACGTACAAAAGATATAGTGTTATCAATACTTTGGTATTAAGAAACAATCAACGTTCTCTTAAAGATCTTTATGTCCCATTAACACTTAGCATAGACAAAACAGCAGAAAAGAGAAGTCTTAAAATAGAAGGATATCCGCAATCTATTATAAACGAATATCAAAAGGTATTGGTTACAGATACAGCTGGGATGGGCAAGTCGACGTTGGCCAAACGGATGTTTTTGGATATTATTGATAATGGTTATGGCATACCAATTTTTATAGAATTAAGAAGATTGTCTAAAGAAAGAAGTCTTTTATACGAAATACAGCAACAACTAAACTCTCTGTCAAAGGAATTCGACGCACAATTAATGCTCGATTTTTTGCAATTAGGAGGATTCATCTTTTTTTTGGATGGATACGATGAAATTGCCTTAAGTGAAAGAGATATAGTAACACAGGATTTACAGGATTTTGTCTCAAAAGCGAGCGAAAACATATACATATTAACTTCTAGACCTGAAACTGCATTATCTAGCTTTGGCGATTTTCAAAAGACCACAATAGAACCCTTGAAGAAAAAAGAAGCATATGAACTATTAAGAAAATATGATAATCAAGGAGAGACATCTCGTAGTTTAATTGACAAACTGAAAAGCCCTGAATATTCTATGATAGAAGACTTTCTTAAAAATCCATTATTAGTATCTTTGTTATTTGCAGCTTATGATTATAAACAAACAATTCCTTTAAAAAAACACATTTTTTACCGTCAAGTATATGATGCTCATTTTGATAGCCATGATTTATCAAAAGGAGATGGGTTTATTCATGAGAAAAAGTCAAATTTGGATATTGATGACTTTGATAAGGTTCTCAGATTTATTGGTTTTGAATGTCTCAAGCGTCAAAAAATTGAATTCGCTAAAGATGAACTATTAGATATTGTTGAAAATGCAAAAAGATTCTGTGTCGGTTTGCGTTTTAGCGCCTCTGATTTTTTGGATGATTTGTTAAAATCCGTTCCTCTTTTTTGCAAGGATGGAACGTATTACAAGTGGGCTCACAAGTCTTTGCAAGAATATTTCGCTGCTCAATTTATATTTAAAGATATAAAAGAAAATCAAGATAAAATATTGTCGGCGATATATGAGAGCTCTAATATGGAAAAATATTACAATATGTTAGACATATATTATGATATTGATATTTTTAGTTTCAGAAAGAATATACTACTTCCCCTATTGAAAGATTATAATCTGTATTTTGGAAAGAAAGAGTCATCAGATGATATTAATGTTCAAAAAGGACTTTTGTTTAATAGAGATACTTATATAATTGTTCTTGATAAAGATGAAGGTTTTTCTAAAACTATAGAACTTGTCCGAAGCGAATTTGAAGTAATAGCTCCACGGAGGGCTGTAACTATACAGCATAAAGAGTGCTACATATATTGTATTGAATCAGGATGTACAGGAGCTCAAAAAAGAATATTACTTAATATATTATTTAATAAAAAAAACGATTTTATAAAGAATTATTCACGATCAAGAAGTTTAGATAATATTTTGATATTAGAAAAAAGCAAACCTTATCATGTTACTCCTGAAATAACTAACCCTCTTAATGTCTTTAGTTTATGGAAAGAGGTTAATTATTTAATCTCATCCGTTGGTAGCAGATCGGATGGATTATATATAGAGATAGAAGATTGTAGGGATGAAATTGAAAAAATAAAAGAAGAAATTCATTTGAAAGACAACCCGGATGGTCTATTAATTGGTTTGTGACAATTGTTTAAAAAGAATCTATTTTGCGAAGTGCTTTATTCAACAAGAAGTTGCCTTTTAGTTAATATTTTTGTAGATTGAATTTGTACATATTGTTTTCCCTTTTTAGATTTGTTAAACACCTCTCCTATGGAAAGGCTGAATAAAGCAATGCTTTTAGGAGATTTACTCTTTTCGTGGACGAAAAGGAAGAAATTTTCTAAAACCCGAAGGGCTTGGCATTGATGTTTCAGCCTTGGAATATACCTTGTTTTACAAATATAAAAAGGATTATCCCTGCCGAAACCCTCGCCTTGGCTTCTTCTTTTTTCTTTTTAGTGGTATTTGTTGTTCTTCGTTGTTGCTTGGTTCAGGAGTAAGCAAACCTAATGCAGAGGATAAACCCAAATCAGGGAGATTGAAAGATTGTTTATCTTCTTTCTTATTTCCCTGATCTACAGACTGTATATTTGAAAGGTTATCATCTTGTTTATATGCAACCTTGTTTTCAGTCGGTTCGCCCTGCTTATCTGCATACAAGCCAGTTTGCATATTGGTGTTTTTTCTTTCATTGGAAATCTGGCGTTCTTGCATATTGAGTTGGTCGGAGATACTGCCGTTCTTCATCGTGTTGCAGTATTCAAAGGTTTCAGTTAGTTGGCGTTGGTAGCTGAATAGTTTATCAAATCCCTGTTCTGCTTGTTGGAACAGGTTCTTCCTATCAAAACCGCCCTGAACCGTTCCTTTCGTGGTATTCTTGTGGTTGGTAAGCGGAGATAACTTCTTTTTGTTGGATTGGTCTTTACGGCTCACAATCAAATGACAGTGCATATTCAGTTCATTGTTCGACCTATCCCGGCTGAAATGTATCTTGCCGTAAAACTTTATATCTTCTGGCGATAGTCCTTTGTTGAAATTCTTAGCATATTCGGGAATAACGACTTCCCGGATGTAGCGCTTCATGGCTTCCGCTTGTTCCTGTTCGGTGTTACCCATTGCCCGAAGTTCCTTTTCTGATGGGCTGACATGGATAGCATAAAACTTGGCATCTGTCTTTAATAGCTGACCGATATTACTATCTATGTCTTTTATAACTTGTGATTTGTAGATATTATCGTCTGTCAGATTGAAAAAGCCCTCTGTATAGATTCCCTGCTCCATGCGTTCCATATCCTCATGTTCCAAATAATTACATAGCTTTCTGCTACTGCCTGCATTATTATATGTACCTTTGGACGGTGGCGGGAAATCTATATTCATGGGTTACTCGTTTATCAGGTTGTTAATCTCGGTTCTTAGGTTCTCTTTGCGTTTACCGTCCATTACTCCGCAGGTTGCCAGTTCCGAATAAAGGGAAATCAGTTTCAATAGCTTCTGATTGTTTCTTTGTTGTATCTGAGTTTGGCTATTAATCGTCTTGGAATGGCTGTCAATAGTAGCGGATAGTTTATCAAGGTTTGCGGACTGGTTATTAATTACTACTGCTATTTTGCCGAAATGCTCGTCCAACTTTTTCAGAACATTGACAAGGTTATCTTTTGAGGTGCTTATTTCTAAATTTACTTTTTCCGTCAGGATTCCGACAGCCGTATCGAACTTAACGGCTATTGAATGGCTTGTCCGTATCATCGGGTTGAGTTGCTCTTCTTCGTAGTGACGAATGAAACGGATAATATCGTCTTGCCGTTTGTTAATTTTGGATAGTTCTGATTTTACCGATTCGGGAGCATCGGCAGGGTTGATATGCGCTTTCTCCAAATACAGGAATGCCAGCTTTACAACTTCACTCTTTTTCAGCGAATAGCGTTTACATATCTTTTCTACTAAACGACTTGTTTCCTTGTCTATGGAAACAGTTGTATATATAATCTTTTGGGCTTCATCTTTCATGATAATTACTTTTTAATGGAATTTCATGTTATTAAAAGTCTGATAATTAGCGATAAATACAAAAGGCTAATTATTGGACTAATTATAGCGGTTTATGCTAAACCGCTAATGTCGAAGGCTTTGCCCCGCAGGGCAAGAGAAAGAACAGGACGAAGTCCAGTTCCCTCTTGCTTAATTTAGCGAAACGAACAGAGCCGGCAGGCGAAGTTGTTTCCGCTAAATGCGGAGCTATTTACAGGAGGCGTAAACCAAAAGCAAGCCTCCTTCATTTGCTCTATTCTGCTTAAATCATAGAAAGCAGAATCATTCCTCTTTTTCGTCTTTTTTATCCTTGTCTTTGGGCTTTGGGTGCTTCTTTTCAAAGTCCTGATAGGTTTGAAAATCCATGTGCGCTCGCACAAACTCCCGAACATCAGAAGTACGGTAATAGGTTTTGTGGGCTATCATAAAGAAAGGTAGTTTTTTACAGGAACGATACCGCTGTAATGTTCGGTAAGATACTTTCAGGAGAAAGGCTAAATCTTGGTTATCGAGCAGTTTCTCGTCTTCGCTAAATACTTCTTTGGTGTTGATGAGCGATTTCAGGTCTTGACCTATATCGTTCAATTTCTTGGATAACTTTTGCATCCACATTTCAAAATCTTCGTTATTGATATACATTTTACTTCGTTTTACAGATTAATACTACTTGTGTACAATGCATTGACGAAGCAAAATTCGGCAGAACGAAGCAATAAAATAGGGGGACTGGTACACTCACTCCCCCCCCCCCCCCCTGAAATAATTTGTATCTATCTGATATACAATCTACATTATTTTCATCTTTCAAAATTAATTATAGCCTTCGTCTTTGCTTTTTTGAGTAATAGCATCTTTTATCCTGTCTAAAAACTCGGTGATTTTGCTAGGCTTACGTTTTATAACCGCTTCTTCTTTTTTGTGGATATCCCCGAAACTAATATTGAACATCTTTTCAAATATACGTGCCACATCGGTAAGGAACAATTCTTTCCTGTTAGAGTGAAAAATACCACCTGTCAAATAAAAAAGCCCACAAACCAATTCCATTATATCAACAAGTTTAATCTTATCCTGATTCAGGTATAAGGGCGATTTCCAGTCGGCTTCTATGTTGATGAAATATTTAGGATATTGCATCTGGCGGTATATCAATTCCAGTTCTTTGCTTGTCAGTAATAGCACTTTATCCGAATAGACAATTTTCAATATGTCCTTTTTTGCTCCATATGAAAGTTCCAATGACCTTATCATTTCAAACTCTACTTGTGTCGTATTGAGCATGCGGATACGTTTTATATTATCATTTTCCGTATCCAAATACATGATTAGCTCTTCGACAAACTCTTTATACATTTTCTTTAGTTCCACATCTGAATCAGAATTGCTTTTATATAAAGGGTCTGATAAAACTACATATAGTTCGGTGTCAAGAATATCCCACATAACTAAATATTTATCAGATCTATAAAACCTTACTTTGCCATTTATTCCGTTTAAGATATGCCAATGATAGTACCAACAGTACGAGTACATATAGCTGTTCGGCAGTTCAATATACGGCAAGCGGAATGTTTGGAGAGCAGGATAACATGAACAGATAGAGCAAGTAGATAGCTATGTTAATCATTTGAAACAGAAATGCTATCTTCGTATTGCCCGTGCCGATGACCGTATTGCAATAGGTGTAGGCAGGAACGGAAATAATAAACGTGGAAAGCATTACACAAAACGGATAAAATGCAGTCTGAATAACCGCCGTATCTTTCGTAAATAATCCTAACAGGCTATCCGAAAAGATAAATGCCAGCAATATAAGCGGAATCCCTATCGCATAATCCAGATTAATGACACGCAGACAAGTCTGCATAACCTGTTCCGATTTCTTTGCTCCGATAAGATTGCTTACCAATGAAATATTGGTGGTTGCAAACGAATTGACAATCACAAAAAAGAGCATGGAAATACTTCTAACGACATTTGCGGAAGCCAGTTCGCATTCTCCTAAATGCTCAATCGCCACGAAAAACAGAAACCACGGAGCAATGCAGAAAAATTGCCTGATCATAGTCCAAACGGATATACTAAGCAGGTGTAACGATAGTTTTAAATCAAACACAGCATGTATTCCATATCGTTTTTTATCTACATGTTTCCACATATAAATAATGAGGAATACCAACCCGACCAATCCTGCAAGGGAAGAGCCGATAGCCGCCCCGCTGATTTCCAATCGGGGAAATCCTGCCTTACCAAAAATCAGCAAATAGTTGAAAGCAATATTGCACACTACCATAACAATGGAGTTGGCGGTAAGAATCTTCGTATTTGTCGTTCCGATGAAAAAGGCGCGTATTGCCAACAAAGGAAAAGCAAATAGAAAGCTATAATCTCGCCACTCGATATAGCGTACAGTCGCCTGATATATATTCTCAGAAGTAATAAGCAAACGAAGCAAAGCGGGGGAAAATAGTTTCGATAATGCGAAAACGACAATGGCAAAGAGGGATAAAAAGATTAAAGCCTGATAGAATACTTTGCCGACTTCCGTATATTTTCCCTCACCGTTGCGTCTGGCGATAACGACTTGTGTCCCAAGACTGAATCCAAATCCGAGCATATAAATGGCGGAATAGTACATTGCTGCCAATGCCGAAGCCCCTAAATCTATTTGGCTGACGTGCCCCAAGAAAATGGAATCAGTTAAATTAATCAACTGTTCCATGAGCAGGCTCACCATAATGGGCAGATTGATAAGCCAGATTTGTTTATATGTATAATTCATTTGTTTTTATGAAACGGCATGCCTGAACAGCACTATGAAAGTGCTGCAAGCAAATCATTAATAATTTTTATTGATTAAACTCTGTGGTAGGTACGGGTACAACGACTTAATGCCGGAGAGATGCTCCCCGACAAATCCGGAGCTAGATAGCTATATACAGAGTTGCCACTTCATAAATTAGACAATAGATTGAATTACATGTGCAAAGATAGGGATTTTGTCGGAAACAATGGTTAATATTGAATTTTTCGCTACATTCCTACTTTAAACACCAACAACTAAGCCATTACCTGAAACTTAACGCCACCACATCCCATTTCTCAAAACCGTTTCCTTCTTCATTTATATTTGTCGGCAGAACGTATAAAATCGAATAAATATGGATATTATCGCAATAGAAAAAAGAATCTTTTGATTCTTTCAAAAAGAAACTGGAACGGATAGCTTCATTAGTTCCGAAACAACCTTCTGTTAATACTCTGTTTATAGAGCAAGAGTGGATAGAGGGCAAAGAACTGGCTTCTTCTCTGAATCTGCCGCTTCGCCGGCTACAACATCTTCGGGAAAGTGGTACACTATCATTCTCTACCATCGGGAAGAAAATCTATTACCGAATTTCCGAAGTTAAACTCCTGTTGGAACAAGGCAAAATCAATTCTAAATAGCTTTTCCATGCAACTATATACTAATCAAGATAGCCGGGAACTATTGCAAGCGTTAAACAATGCTTTGCCTTATATCGAACACGTCCTGAAAACGCATAAGCCGTTATTTGATGGTGAACGTTATCTGACAAGCGAGGAACTCTGTTCTATTCTTAAAATATCTCGACGCACTTTACAGGATTACCGGAATAACGGAGTTTTGCCATTTATTCAGTTACCGGGAAAGGTTCTGTTTCGTGAGGCTGATATCAGAAAGGTTTTGAAGGAACGGTTTCGTCCCGCTTATGATAGTTCTTTATAAGGGTGGTTCTTTGGTTATCTGAACGGCTGAACATTCGTGAGAATGAGTCAGCTGTTTTCTCTTTTATCCAACTTACTTCGCAAAACTTTCTTTTACGCCTTGCATATCCCGGAGAATACTTTGGTCTAACACTTTTGCATAACGTTGTGTCATTCGGGTGTTGGTGTGTCCCACCATTTTCGCTATGTTTTCCAACGATACATTGTTCGCCAGCGTAACCACCGAGCAGAACGTATGGCGTCCTGTATGCGTGGAGAGCTTCTTCTTAATTCCGCAGCAATCGGCAATTTCTTTGAGTAGGCTAGGCCAGCAGCGCTTTGCCACCTTGCGGTGGTAAGTTTCCACTAACCTGCCCCCGAACCGTACGTACATGTCTCCATGTATACGGCTCTCCATTGTCAACATAACTCTAGTTTCCATAGCTTTTGTGGATTAATGCATCACAGTCGTGACAGACCGCTAATGTTTTACGATGTCGTTTAATCATCATGGTATTCCATCTTGTATCAGCTTTCAGTTGATTGATGTTACGTACGTGATACATCACAAGGTCTCCCATTTTTCCACATAGTTCACATCTTCTCTCTTTGAGCCTTTCCACAAGTGTGGGGGCAGGAAGATACATCGTGTTCGGTATATTGTCGTAATGGTTATCCTCATAGATGTCTGTGAAACGTTTGCATCTGAACCCACCGTTATACCATACTCTTTGTTTCTCGTTTCCTTTATTATCCTTATAAGGGATAACCACATCCGTCCCGTCCCTATACTTTTCGAGTATTTGTCCGAAGGTTCTTTTGTGTTTTCGACCGAGCGTTTTAAGCATGCTGTACTTCATGAAATAATTAAACTTCCACCCCCAATAACTGATGTTGTCCGCAATGGAATAGTAGTTGTAGAATCCCCGCAATTCAAGATTGTATTGCGCCAGAATATCTGCGTCTTGTCTATTTACCATATACTTACGAGACGAAGGCTTAAGAGTCTCTTTCCTATTAACTTGTGTGATACGCACGGCATCATAGGATTGAAGGCGCTTAAGTACGGTTTCGTAAGATACATTCAACACAATTGTTCCCAGCCACGGACGGCGTTGTAGCCCACTCCGTGTGCGTGTATGATCCATAGAACGGCGTGCCATGATTTCATATCCAAGGTATTTTGCAGGTTCTTGTGCATTGGTGATTAAAGTCTTCTCCTGCGACATCTCCAGTTTGAGCTTTTCTCTCATGAAAGTCGTAATGTCGGCTTTGACAATCTTGCATTCCTCCTTGCTGCCAATCATTCCAATAAGGAAGTCATCAGCATACCTTACATACTTCAATCTTTTGAATGTATCATCCATGTCCCTTGTTGCTGGAATATCCAACATTTGCTTGCGCAGCCGGGCAATTTTTGATTTCAGTTCAGCTTTACGGTTTTCATCCGTTTCGTCTTCCAGTTTCCATCGTAATGCATTTCTCTTATTCCGATTACGTTGATATTCACAGGTTAGCCTCCGTCCTTTGCCTTTATTGAAATTTTCGGCATACTCCTTTATATACTTGTCGAACTTATCAAGGTAGATATTAGCCAATATAGGGCTGATGATGCCACCTTGTGGTGTTCCCGAGTAAGTATTGTTGTATGTCCATTTCTCCATATAGCCTGCATTTAAGAATTTGCGGATTAAACGCAGGAACCGTTCATCGGAGATGCGTTCTCTGAGGATATCGATCATAATATTATGGTCAATATTATCAAAGAAGCCTTTTATGTCACCTTCAATAAACCATCGCGTCCCTTTGAATGTAACCTTAATGTCTCTCAATGCAGTGTGGCAACTTCTGTTTGGACGGAAACCATGCGAGGTGTCCTCAAAGTGTCCATCGTAAATGGCTTCCAGAATCATATGTACCACTTCCTGCACGAGTTTATCCTCAAAAGAGGGAATGCCTAGCGGGCGTTTCTTTCCATTCTTTTTAGGAATGTATACTCGACGGGCAGGATGGGGCTGATAAGATTCATCCCTCAGACTTGCCACTATTTTCTGTATGCGGTCAATGCTCATTCGGTCGATGGTTCTACCATCGCTGCCGGGCGTCATATTACCTTGATTGGCATATTTACGCTGATAGGCTATGAAGAATATTTCCTCATTAAACAGAATTCGGTAGAGCCTTTCATATCGGTAATCCGAATCTTTACTATGTTCGCATAAAGCGTTTAATACTTGCTGTGGATCTCTCATACGTCTCACACGTTTTCCTTAGTTTGTATTAAGTTGACAACTGCTTCCCTTGGCCATGTACAAGGCGTTACCTTGCTCGGACTACTACGGAAGCTCCGTTTCCATATCGGGTATTCAGTATCTTCATACATAGCCCATGTTTTCATAGGCATCCCGACTTAGGAAATCCCCGTTTAGTTTCGTAATGACTATTAGCGCGACAGACTGTCGGATGCGACTTTCGTTCTTTTCTCCGCTTATTGCGGTTGTGCCGTAGCGATGTTCTATGCTTCCCCTCCGTACCTGAAAAGTCGAAGTGCTACGGTGTGACAATACAACTGCCTTGCGTCACAGGTCCAACATGCCCCACTGAACTATCATTCAACCAGTATAGGCTTCATCCTCGTGCCTGTCTTTCTCCCCAGCGATGCACTCGCCCTTGGCAATTAAAGCGGCCATGCTGCAACCGACATGCGACACTCCCCATTGGGTTTTCCCTACGGATAAGTCGGTTGGGAGTAGACTTAGAACCTAGTCTAGTCTCTTGCTAAAGAGACATTCATTACGCAACCTTTACGGGCGCACGATAACTATTCATCTTTTGATTGCTTAATACAGGGAGTAAAATGCCTCTCTTCTGGCAAAGTGGATGATCTTTATACTTCTCAATAATCCCCAATGGAACATCAAGCAATGGCACGTTACACATGATTCCGGTTTTATGCCTTTCCTTTCGTATCCATAGGTTTCCGTCATTATCAGCAATGATATGTTCTTCTTTTAATTCGGATACATCTATGAAGGCGAGTCCAGTCCAGCATTGCACTAAGAACACATCCCTCACTAGTTCTAATCGTGGAATATCAAATTCCTTCGTGCGTAGTGTTTCCAGTTCTTCTTTAGTCAGAAACTCTTTGTTTACTTCTTTTTCATGGAAACGGATATTGCCGAATGGGTTCTTTTGTATCCAATCGTAGTTTACCGCAATGTTTAGTACTTTCTTTACTACTTTCATGTAGCGAATAACCGTATTCTCCTGTAATCCCTTTTCGGCTTTCAGAAAGTGGATGTAATCATGAATCATGCCGTTGGTGACTTCTTTTAGCGGAATATCTTTTCGCTGATACTGGTTTTGGCTCATTTCCCGAAAATACTTCAAACGTAAGCTTCCGGTAAAGTGCGTATTGCAAAATAAAAGAATTAGTCCCGACTCGG
>ERZ791801.1726-NODE-1726-length-13281-cov-31.724936_pt1 | contig 13281 bp, 8 predicted proteins | sample MGYA00510309_ERZ791801 | MGnify/ENA primary metagenome ERZ791801 (study PRJEB30046, sample SAMN00791979) | human gut metagenome | study: EMG produced TPA metagenomics assembly of the A metagenome-wide association study of gut microbiota in type 2...
GGTCGGAAAACGAAAGTAGGAAGAAAACTGCTTCGTTTTCCTCCTACTCGATTTAGCAATCCCGATAAAGGAAAAATTGTGGTGGTTCGAATCCGCCTAAGACAACTAAAAAGGAGGCTCAAAAAGCCTCCTTTTTAGTTTATGTAATGCGATTACTTCACTTGCACTTTGCTTGTGTGAACGCCGTCGGCAGACACCGCTTTCACGATGTATATGCCGTGAGGCAGTCCGCGCAGAGCATCTTCAACCGACGAGCCGCTCTTCTCCGCAACCTTGCTTCCTGCGAGGTTGTACACCATCAGACGAGCCTTCTCTGCTGTAGTAACGGTTTGTATAGCCGTCGTTTCGATACCGTATGTCACGTCGTCGATGTAGTATGTGGCAGTGTTGTCGCATCCGCGTGTGCTGGTGAATCGGAATCCCATGAAGAACACGTCTGCAATCTGCTGTCCTGTGAGGTCGATGCTGTACGGGAACCACTTTCCGCTCTCGTCCTTTGTGCATGGCATCTTGCATTCTGCGAGCGGCTGCACGTAGAGAGAGCCTTCAGCGATGTCGATGTAGCAGAGTTCGAGCAGGTCGGGCTGGTTGTCCTTCAGATAGTCGCCACGCACCTTGAACGTGAATACCTTTGTAGTAGAGTTCTTGAAGTCGAGCGGCGGCGTTACGAGCATCATCTGTGCCGGTGTGCCCGTGCCAGCCTCCATCTTCGAGTCGTACGGTGTCACCTTAGCCACCTTCTCGTTAGGCGACTCCGCATCGTAGTCGAGGAATGAGAATCCCCACCATGCGCGTGTTCCCTTCAGTGCCGAGTTTGTCCAGCCTTCGATGTCGAGCGGCTTGTTGCGCTCTATGTTGTCGAACTTCTCGTCGAGCACGCTGAGCGCATTCTCCTCGCTGAGCACGAGGTCTACGCCTTCCTTCTGTTCTTCGGGCGTTTCGCCGGTCGCAACGCCTTCTATGGCAACCTCTACATCCTCCATTCCGAGTGCTGAGAAGACGAGTGCTGTAGAGTATGTGCCTTCCTTCTTAGGCTGGAACGTAACCTTCAGCGTGTTCTTCATGTTGCGTATGAGCATGGTGTTGTTGAGCACGAACGCTCCTGCATCCTTCACCTTTACGTAGGTGTAGTCGGGCATGTTTGCCGTTGTCACCTCTATGGTCTGCTCGCTCTTTTCGTTAATCTTCGCTTCGAACTTCTCCAGCTTCTGCGGGTTGAGCGTTATCGTCGGCGGGTTCTGCTCGTCGATGGCGTATGCGCTGAAGGCGATAGACTTGTCGTAGTCCTCTATGCTTGGGCAGGTAACGAGTACGTATGCTCTGTGTACAGCCACATCTGTCGGCGTGTACGTGATGACGATGTCGGTCTCTGTAGATCCCTTCTCTATCTTTGTCTTTGAGAGCGCGAACTGGTCAGCGTTCTTACCTGCCAACTCGAAGAAGGTAGGCTGGGTCATGTTCTTCACCGACACGTGCAGCGTAGCCACCTCCACGGTCTGTCCCAGCTTGCCTGCAGTCTGCTCTATCTTCTCCGGGCTGATTGTTATGGCTGGCTTTCCTACCGGCTGCTGCTCGGCGATGTCCTCTATGCCGCGCGGACCGATGATGAGTGTCTTGCTCGATGTGAACAGACCGGTGAGTGTGATGTCGGCTGCAGGAATACTCTTGCCGATGAGCGTTGTGCCCTTGAAGATGCGCACCTTCGCCTCCTCAGCACCGTCCGTTACTACCGGTTGTGCCATGCCTTCAGCGAAGACAGCACCTTCTGCCACGTCCTTGAACTTCAGGTTCTTCACCTTCACGAGCTGCTGTATGTAACTTGTCGGGTTGGCTTTCAGCTGTGCGAGTGTTGCCTCTACCGGGGTCACGGCGTTGCCCTTTGACACTACTGTGCCGAGGTCAGCACCGAGAGCCATAGCGCTGGTCGTGCCGAATGCGCTCTGCACACCGAGTATGGTGCCCGTTATCTTGTCGCCCACCTCGTAGTCGGTCTTGGTGAGCATCTCGTAGTCGTCGCTCAGAGCTATAGCAGCCGTCTCGTCCTGCAGGTAGAACACCGGTCGGCTTCCGCCACGGTCTACGAACGTAACCGTAGCCTCGCCCGTATATTTGTACGTCATTCCTGCCTCGGGGTCTTCACTGTAAAGTGCCTTGATAGAGGCTATCTCCGGAATATAGTTGCCCGTCCACGAGAGTTTTATCTGCACATCCTCCGCTCCCTCGCTCTTGAGTATCAGAGTGGCGTGCTGCTCGCCGTCGGTATATGTCACCTTTATCTTCAGTTCGGCACCACCGGCGCTCATCGCGTCGTCAGCCGCGATAGTGGCAGGCTCTACGCTCACAGCCTCCGAAGACGACTCTACGGTGATGTCGCCCTTGAGGTTCTCGCCCGTCACCTTTACCGTCTCCTCGTGTGTGTCGCCACTGTACACCTCGCCCAGCACGAAAGTCTTCTTCGATACGCCCAGCTTCGGCGTAGTGTCAACACCAGCCTCACCGAACAGTCCGGCGTATGTGTCTGAAACGCGCACCGAAGCCACGTACATCTCCGGCGAAGTGACAGAGGAGGTTGTTCCCTGGCGCAGTTCGAGGCCCTGCAGACCATAGCTGCCCAGTCCGCTGCCGGTCTTGTTCACGCCGTCGATGACGGCACTTGCCATGTTCAGCTTAGGCTCCTGCTTGAAGTCGGTAGGGTTCACGTACAGATAGATGTTGTCCTGTCTCGGGTTGGCTGCGTTTATCTCGTATCGCAGCACAACGAGATAGGTCTGGTTGAGTTTCAGCGGAGAGGTTGCGAACACAGGGTTGTTTGCTCCGCGCTCTATGCCCACCTTCACCTCGTCGGCGTTGTCGCCTTCGCCAATGTACAGTCGTCCCAGCTCGGTAGGCGCAATACCTCCGGCTATCTCTGATGCCTTCGTTCTGGGCACGAACGACATAACATAAACGTTGCCCTTCGGTTGAGCCTCCACGTTGATGAGAGCAGAGAAGTAGAGGTTGCCACTCTTCACGCCGTCGGCGTTGTCGGTGAACTTCACCATGAGGTCCTCGCCCTGCTTTGCAGATCCTATCTTCACACACTTAGCCGGTGCGTTGTCGTTGTAGCCGGCGTATGTGAGTTGCTTGTCGAGCACCTGGATGGGGTCTTCAGCATTCTTGCCATAGCGCACCCAGCCACCTTGCTCGTGGAGGTTGCCAGCCGGATAGTTGAAGTCGTCACTGAAACTGACTTGCGCTGCAACCGTCTCAGGTAGGCAGCACATCATTACGAATAGCATTGAAATCAATGAATGCCATGTCTTAAAGGAATAGAGCTGTTTCATGTCATTGAATGTTTAGTGTTTTATTATAGTATATCTGATTTTTAAATTAATTTTTGCAAATATACTATTTTTTTAGATATGTAAAGTAAATTTCTGATATAAATATCAAATAGTATGGTATTTTTGTGTTGTTTGTTACAAATGTAACGCTAAAAAGGTTATGTGCTATCAGTGTGAGACTCTTCTCTGTGGATAGCACCAACCGTGGGTATAGTATAACAGCTTGGTTTGTGCAGCGGAGACTGCTCACCAACCAAGCTGTTGTGTCTGTAGAATTTACTTGAGGTACTCAGCGAGTTTTGCAACGGCGCGTGCGCGGTGCGATATGCCGTTCTTGATGTCCATGCCGAGCTGTGCGAACGACTCGTTGTAGCCCTCCGGCACGAAGATGGGGTCGTAGCCGAAGCCCTCTGTGCCCTGCTTCTCGCGCGATATGGTGCCGTGCACGATACCCTCGAAGAGCGTGTAGTCGGCTACGTCGCAGCGGCGTGCCAGAGCTATCACGGTGCGGAACTGCGCACGGCGGTCGTCGCTGTCGCCCAAGCGTGCGAGCAGCTTCTGCATGTTGGCTTCCGAGTTGTGGTCGGTGCCCTCGGCGTAGCGTGCGGAGCGCACGCCCGGCTCGCCTCCAAGCTCCGGCACTTCGAGTCCGGTGTCATCGGCGAAGCAGTCGTAACCGTAGTTGTCCACTACGTAGCGTGCCTTCTGTATGGCATTACCCTCAAGCGTGTTGGCTGTCTCGGGTATGTCGGCGTGGCAGTTGATGTCTTCGAGCGAGAGCACCTCGAAGCGGTTGCCGAGTATGGCGCGTATCTCCGAGAGCTTGTGCTTGTTATTGGTGGCGAAGACGATAGCCTTATTCTTCGGGGCTTGTTGTGATTTGTTCATGTTCTTTTGCCTTTTCTTTCTTTACCTTAACCTTTATCTGGTCGAATCCCTCGCCGTACACGCCGATAACGCTGCTCTGCGACACGAAGGCGCGCGGGTCAATCATCTTGATGAGGCGGAAGATGAGCACCGACTCGCTCTTCTTGGCGAGTAGACAGATCACCTTCATCTCCTTGCCCGTGTACCAGCCGTGACCGTCGAGAATGGTCAGCGTGTGGTCGGTCTTCTTCGTTATGGCACTGGCTATCTCGTTGTACTTATGCGAGAATATGAAGAACTGCACCGATTGGCGTTGGACGCTCATCACGTAGTCGAGCATGGTACATTCGATGACCATCGTACACAGACCGAACACTACCATCTGGCAGCGTTGTGGGAACGGACCGAAAGAGTCGATGGCGAGACAACTACCGATGATAACGAGGTCGACCATGATAAGACCCTTGCCGAGCGATACATTATAGTGTTTGTTCACTACGGCAGCGATGATGTCTGTTCCACCCGTGCTGCCGTTGTTCAAGAACACTATTGCCAGTGACGTGCCGGTGAGCATACATCCTATGATGAGCGACATGAAGTCGTTGCCCTCGCCCATAAGCTTGTAGAAGGTGCCGTCGGGCATCTCCACTATCTTCTGTGCCAGGTCGAGCATCACGGTTATGACTATCGTGGCATAGATGGTTTTGGCAAGGAATTTTATTCCAAGCTCCTTCAGTGCTGCCACGATGAGCACAGCATTAATTATGAAAAATGTCCATTGAACTGGAAATTTTGTGGCATAGAATACGATGGCTCCGATACCTGCGATGCCTCCGGTTACGATTTCGTAAGGCAGCAGGAATACGGTGAACCCGAAGGTGTACAACATTAACCCGAGAGTGATGTTAAAATAGTCCTTCGCTTCTTGCCAGATAATTTTGCGGTCGATCATCATAGGAGTTACAGTTATTACATTATTATTTTAATGTATATAAGAAAAAGGAGTCGTCCGTATTACTTTATGACGACATTTACGATCTTCTTAGGTACGACAATCACCTTCACGACTGTCTTTCCGTCGAGGTATTTCGCGCTCTGCTCGTCGGTGAGCACTGCAGCCTGAATCTCGTCGTTGGTGGCATCGGCTGCGAACTTCTTCTGGAAGCGTGCCTTGCCGTTGAACGACACTGTGAGCTGTACCTCGCTCTCCACGAGATACTGCGGGTTGAACACAGGCCATGCTGCATCGCATACGGTTGTAGCGTTGCCTAAGGCGTGCCACAGTTCCTCTGCTATGTGCGGAGCGAACGGCGCGATGAGCACAACGAGCTGCTCGAGCACCTGCTTTGAGCGGCACTTCTGCTGTGCCAGCTCGCCCACGGCAATCATAAATGCCGAGATAGAGGTGTTGTACGAGAAGTTCTCGATGTCCTCTGTCACCTTCTTGATGAGCTTGTGCAGGCTCTTGAGGTTGTCGGCTGTAGGCTCTACGTCTGTCGGCAGGAACTCGTCGGTGCGGTTCTCGTAGAACAGTGCCCAGAACTTCTTGAGGAAGCGGAAGCAGCCGTCGATGCCGTTGGTGTCCCAAGGCTTGCTTGCCTCTACCGGACCGAGGAACATCTCGTACAGACGCAGTGTGTCGGCGCCGTACTTCTCCACAATCATGTCGGGGTTAACGACGTTGAACATCGACTTCGACATCTTCTCTACAGCCCAGCCGCAGATATACTTGCCGTCCTCGAGCACGAACTCGGCGTTGGCATACTCCGGTCGCCATGCCTTGAACGCCTCGATGTCGAGCACGTCGGCGCTCACGATGTTCACGTCTACGTGTATCGGTGTGACGTCGTAGTCCTTGCGCAGGTTGTACGATACGAAGACGGGGGCTTTAGAGTGGTCGTCCGAGTTTACGCGGTACACGAAGTTGGAGCGACCCTGAATCATGCCCTGGTTGACGAGTTTCTGATACGGTTCCTCCTTGCACGACACACCGATGTCGAAGAGGAACTTGTTCCAGAAGCGCGAGTAGATGAGGTGACCCGTAGCGTGCTCGCAACCTCCTACGTAGAGGTCTACGTTCTGCCAGTAGTTGTCGGCATCCTTGCCCACGAGGCATGTGTCGTTGTGCGGATCCATATAGCGCAGATAGTAAGCCGACGAACCGGCGAAGCCCGGCATAGTGTTCAGCTCGAGTGGGAAGACGGTCTTGTTGTCCACGAGTGCCTTGTCTACCACCTGGCGTTTCTCCACGTCCCACGCCCACATCTTGGCGCGTCCCAATGGCGGCTCGCCGGTTTCTGTAGGCTTGTATGTCTCAATCTCGGGCAGCAGCAGCGGCAGACAGTCCTCCGGCACCATCTGCGGCATACCGTCCTTGTAGTAAACCGGGAACGGCTCGCCCCAGTAGCGTTGGCGCGAGAAGATAGCGTCGCGCAGACGGTAGTTCACCTTCACGCGGCCCATGCCCTTCTCCGTAACGAACTGCTTTGTCTTTGCGATAGCCTCCTTAACGCTCAAACCATTAAGTGAGAAGCCGTCGAGTGTCTCCTTGCCTGCAGCAGGCGAGTTGCACACGATGCCCTCCTTGGCGTCGAAGCTCTCCTCCGACACGTCAGCACCCTCGATGAGCGGAATGATAGGCAGGTTGAAGTGCTTGGCGAAGGCATAGTCGCGCGAGTCGTGCGCCGGAACAGCCATGATGGCTCCCGTGCCGTAGCCTGCAAGCACGTATTCTGAGATCCAGATAGGAATGTTCTCGCCGGTGAACGGGTTCACGGCATACGAGCCGCTGAACACGCCCGTCACGTTGCGGTTTGCCATGCGGTCGAGCTCTGTGCGCTTCTTCACGTACGCTAAGTACTCGTCCACCTCAGCCTTATGCTCTGCGGTGGTGAGCTGCGCCACGAGTTCGCTCTCCGGCGCCAGCACCATGAACGTAACGCCGAAGATAGTGTCGGCGCGAGTGGTGAAGATAGTGAAGTCGAAGTCCTGACCAGCCACCTTGAACTGCATCTCCGTGCCCTCACTTCTGCCTATCCAGTTCTTCTGTGTCTCCTTGATAGAGTCGCTCCAGTTGACGGTGTCGAGACCGTCGAGCAGACGCTGCGAGTAAGCCGATGTGCGCAGACACCACTGCTGCATCTTCTTCTGCACGACAGGGAAGCCGCCACGCTCGCTCACGCCGTTCACCACCTCGTCGTTGGCAAGCACGGTGCCCAAACCGGCGCACCAGTTCACCATCGTCTCGCCGAGGTAAGCTATGCGGTAGTTCATGAGCGTCTTCTGCTTCTCCACGTCGCTCATGGCACGCCACTCTTCAGCCGTAAACTCCAGATGCTCGCTCTCGGCAACGTCCAGCCCCTCGGTGCCCTTCTCGTTGAAGTGCTCCACGAGCTTCTCTATCGGCTCTGCCTTCTGGCAAGAGTTGCAGAAGAACGAGCCGAACATCTTCTCGAACGCCCACTGAGTCCAGTGGTAGTACTTCGGGTCGCAGGTGCGTATCTCGCGATCCCAGTCGAACGAGAAGCCGATGTTGTCGAGCTGCTGACGGTAGCGTGCGATGTTAGCCACGGTAGTCACCTCAGGGTGCTGACCGGTCTGTATAGCATACTGCTCAGCCGGCAGTCCGTATGCGTCGTAGCCCATAGGGTTGAGCACGTTGAAGCCCTTCAAACGCTTGTAGCGTGCGTAGATGTCCGATGCGATATAGCCAAGCGGATGGCCTACGTGCAGACCGGCTCCCGACGGGTATGGGAACATGTTGAGTACGTAGAACTTCTCCTTTGCAGAGTCCTCGGTGGTGTGGTAAGTCTTGTCCTTCACCCACTGGCTCTGCCATCTCTTTTCTATTTCTCTGAAGTTATATTCCATTGTTTTTATACTGTTTTTATGCAAAGTTACGACTTTTACTTTATATATATGTGTGTTTGCGTCTTAAAAATTTGATATACAGTGCATATCTCAGGGGGTGCAGCAGTCTCTGCTGCACCAACAAAGCAAACGGTGCCATCTCCAGGGGGTGCAGCAGTCTCTGCTGCACCAACAAATTAAACGGTGCATTTCTGCTCTGTTGGTGCACTTGAGACAAGTGCACCCCCTATAGTACCACTATTTTTTTGACAGTTCCGTCGCTGTAGCGCACGATGTTCACGCCATTCTTTGGTGTCGAGATGCGTTGTCCGTCTGCGGTGTAGCGTGCCACCTCGTGGCGGTTGCCGTCTGCGGTTGTGTGGTTGATGGCAGTAGGGCGTTGTCGTGGTGTGATGACGATGGGGTTGTCGTCGTAGCCCTCGCGCAGGTGGAGGTTCTCTACTGAGCACACCTCTGTCGACTGCTCGCCAATCCATCCGCACATCTGCAGCACGCCAGTCTGCACACGTATGAAGTCGGCGTGTGTGAGCTTCACCGGATTGCCGTTGCCGTCTACCGCCCAGTCGAGGTCGAACGTGTTGTACATCTTGTCGTCCGTCGGTGCCGCATCGGCGTAGCCATACGCATCGGCAGCGTAGCGGTAGCTGATCCAGTTCTGCGGATTGTCGCTGTCCGTTCCGTCGCCGCCGCGGTTGATGGTGTTGTCGGGCAGTCGCGAGCCACGGAACGTCAGCCTGTCGGCATCTATCCACGTGGGGTAGTACGACTGTGTGTGGAACGTCAGCTTCATCATGTAGCCCACGGTGTCGCACACGGCACCGTTGCGGTCGGTCCACTCGGCGCGGAACGGTATGTAGCGGTCGTACACGGAGTAGGGCTGTGTGTGTTCGCCTTGCTCGGCATCGGGTCGCTGGTAGGTGATGGTGACGTTCTGCGTGGCGGTGGTGTAGTACTCCGACCCTGCCAGCTCGTACCACTCGGCTGTCTCGGGCGATGTGCCCACGCCGGCGTACACGATGCCCGGCTCTATCGATCCGCCGATGGTGGCTGCGCCGTACACGGGGTCGGCGGCAGCGTAGTAGGCGTTGCCGAGGATGCGCAGGTCGGAGCCACGTGTGTTGGCTATCGGCTCTGTGAAACCGAAGGTGATGTAGCCGCCGAAGGCTCCGAGCGATACGGGCAGCTGGTCAGCGAGTTGTGCTTCGCACGCCTGCAGCCGGTCGGCTTCGCTCATCGTGGCGTCGATGGCGGGCAGCTTGCCCACGAACTGACCTGGTGCAGGGCAGTATTCGAGCACCTTCACGTGTTGTGTTGTCTGTGCCGCTGCCAGCAATGGCGCGGCGAGGAGTATCATTGTTGTTTTCATATTCTTGTTTGTTGTTCTCCCACGGATGTATTCTTCGTATGTTCTCCCACAGATTTCACGGAATTCACAGAATAGACTGGTAGAGGATGTTCTCCCACAGATTTCACAGATTCTCACAGATGTTGTGTTTTTGGAGTTCTGTGAATTCTGTGTGTTCTGTGGGACCTTCCACGCCCCAGTGAATCTGTGTAAATCTGTGCAATCTGTGGGAGGGTTGTTTTGGTTGCGTGAGGTCTACCCTCCTACAGAATAGACTGGCAGAGGGTGTTCTCCCACAGAATTCACGGAATTCACAGAACAGACTGGCAGAGTATGTTCTTTCACAGATTCTCACAGATGGTGCGTGTTTGGAATTCTGTGAATTCTGTGAATTCTGTGGGACCTCCCACGCCCCTAGTGATTCTGTGAAAATCCGTGCAATCTGTGGGAGGATTGTTTTGGTTGCGTGGGTATGGCAGGGATGCCATACCCTCCTATAGGGCTACGAAGGCAGAGGGGTTCACGCCGCGCAGCAGGTAGCGGTTGAGCAGTGTGCCGGTGGGGCTGAACTCGTAGACATAGCCGTTGGTGGCGTAGGCGCGGGCATCCGATGCGTACATGTGGGCAGAGCGGGGCGATATGTACAGCGCGTAGGGCGACTGCATGGCAGCTATCACGGAGTCGGCAGCAGCGTAGCCGGCGAGACCCTCGGAGGCAGAGAGCGACGGCAGGGCGATGGTGTGCGTGGAGAAGGCGTACTCGCCCGTCAGGTGCGAGTAGGCAGAGCCGAGACAGTAGAACCTGCCCTGCGCAGCGCAGCAGTACGTCGACGGGAAGTCGAAGACGCGGAACTCCTCCGATGCCATGTTCAGCACCACGGTGTGCGGCGGCGTGTTGTACATGTCGCCCGCAGCATTGATGCAGAGCCACTCGCGCCACTGCGCCACCTTGCCGTACAGGTTCTTGCAGCCCGTGTCGATGCGTCGCAGCTCGCGCATGGTCTGCGCGTCGACCACCGATATGGTCTGCTCGTAGCCGTGGTCCTGCGTCTGTGTGGAGTAGCCGCCCGTGTTGGCTATGTAGAGTCTGCCGTCGTAGTAGGCGATGCCCTCCGGCTCGTAGCCCACGTGGCAGGTGTCGACCACGAGCTTCGTCGTGAGGTCTATCTTCGCCACATATCCGTGGTCGGCGTACGACGTGACGTAAAGGTAGCCGCGGTGGTCGGTAGCCATGCGCCGGTTGTTGGGTATGTTCTCCGTGGCAGCGATAGCGGTGCCGTCGGGGCGTATGTACTGCACTATGTTCGACCAGTTGACGGAGATGGCTATCAGTGTGTCGTTCACCTGTAGTATGTCGTTGGCCGTGTCGCCGAGTCGCTCGCCAGGGTTCTGCTGCCGGAACCAGTGGTTGGTGAGCACGCCGTGGTTGAGCAGCGAGAGCGACGCGTTGTTCATGCCCCACAGACCCTCGCAGAGAATCAGCAGGCGATCGGCGCTGGCGGTGGGCTTACCGCCAATGGGCTTGTCGTCGGCAGGCTCCAGCGAGCACGAGGCGAGCAGCCACACGCACAGCACGGCGCAAGCACCGAGCCGGAAGCGTTGCAACGCACTGAGCGTTATGTGTTTCGGACGCAGGAACATAAGTATGCGGTTGAGATATTTCACTTGAAAAAATGTGTGTATATAGGTGCAAAGATACTATATTTATGTCAATAAATGTGTAAAAAGTAACATTTTGATGAATAATTTGTTATTATTTCAATTTTTATCTTTAACTTTGCCGACTGTTACATAATTACATAGAGCCGTAGGACATTACGGCATACGTTGGATGACTTCTTATTTTTTTAGTATAAACTGCATAAAAAATTACTGGGATTTTAAAAAAGAGATTATGAAGAAAGGTATCTATGAGCAGCCTCGTATCACTATCTACGAGGTAGAGACCACAGCCATACTTGCAGGCAGTGGCGAAGTACCGAGCGAAAAGTCGGGCTTCAGATTAGACAGAGAGAGCGAGGAGCTGACAAGCGGTGACGGCGACGACGTTTGGGAGTAATACTTTTATTTGTATCAACACAGAAAAACAATCAATCAACATGAAGAAGATATTGTATTCAGTATTTATGCTGGCTACAATGGTGCTTGCTGCGTGCAGCGACGACACCACCGAGCCAGCCGTAAAGCGTGGAATGGTGCTCAAGGCTAATGTTGAGGACACCGACACACGTGCCACAATCACCGATAACGAGGGTAAATGGAAGTTCGCCTTTGCTACTAATGACTTGGTGAAGGTAGGTAATAATGAGGTGGAGAGCTACTACACTTTTAAGAATAACGGTACCGTATTCGAAAGCACCGATGCCCTGCAGACTACTAAAGCTGCCACTTGGTGTGCTTACTTCCCCGGCGAGATAATCGAGCTGGCCAATCAGTCGGGAGAGTTCGCTGACGTTGCCAAAAACTACGCATTGGCTGGCGAGACCGCGACGGCTACAACCGGCTCTGATGGCTTGACCGTAACGATGAAGGCGAAGGCAGCTGTGCTGTGTATCGTAGGCGTGAAGGATGGCGATTGCCTTGACATCAACGTGCAGACCGCTGAAGGCTACGTATCAGGTCTTACTGCGGCTAAGAACTCGGCAGGCTTCAAAGTGCAGCCAAGCCCCGCAAAGGTAACGCTGCTCTCTAAGCAAAAAGCCGGAGTGTATTATGTAGTAGTGCCGGCAGGCGTGAAGCTTTCTGTATATAACGGCACGAAACTCATGAAGACAACTAAGGACGCAGGTCTTACCGCTGGCAAGTACTACACTCTGAAAACGGGTGAGACAGATGGTTGGGAATATGCTACAATCAATGGCGAACAGGTTAAGAAATACTGGGTACAGTTGTGGCCCGGTGGTCCGAAGTTCGCAACAGAGAATGTGAAAGACAAGATGACTTTTACAGATGCTTGCAAGACCGGTGATGCGTATGTGTGGGGTGCAAATTGGCGCACACCGAATGGAGAAGAACTTGCTCCTTTGTATAAGGATGGATATGCTGTAAATACAGAAAATGTAAGTGCTGTTTTTAAGCAATCAAATGGCAGTTATGGTATTGAGATAACCCATCAACATTACCGTTTAATCGGTATTTATAAACATATAAAAAGCGGTGTGACATGAATGTCGCACCGCTTTTTTCGGTATTATACATTGTTGGTCATTATTTATTGCTATATGGTAGAACTAATAATGTGGTAAAAAGACGTGCTGCGCTCGGCTTTGCCGCTTGCCAGAGCAAGAAAGTCCTCCCTGCATGGTTCGCATCGGTCGGCGCAGACATCCGCATCGGTCGGCGCAGACATCCGTATCGGTCGGCGCAGACATCCGTATCGGTCGACGCAGACATCCGCATCGGTCGACGCAGATGTATTAATAGGAGGGTATGGCATCCCTGCCATACCCACGCAGCCACCCCACGCCATACGCACGCAGTCACCCCACGCCACCCCCACGCAGCCACATTATTAGCAGATTGCGTGGAGGGTGTGTCAAAAGCCGTAAGCGACACGCCCCGAAGGGGCAGAAGCACATAGCCCAAGGCAGCGCCTTGGGTTAAACGACACACACAAACCATACGCCCTGAAAGGGCAAAAGCCTAATTATTAAGGTGTTGCCCTTCTTGCTCTGGCAAGCGGCAAAGCCGAGTCCAGAGCGCATTGTTCATTATAAACACAAAATACCCAGGGCGTTCTTGCTCTGGCAAGCGGCAAAGTCGAGCGCAGCCCGCACTAATTGAGTTATGAAGCCACCCCCACGCAGCCATATTATTAGCAGATTGCGTGGAGGGCGTGTCAAAACTCCCGATATAAATAACAAAAAACTCGTTGTAC
>ERZ791801.1737-NODE-1737-length-13166-cov-4.601022_pt1 | contig 13166 bp, 12 predicted proteins | sample MGYA00510309_ERZ791801 | MGnify/ENA primary metagenome ERZ791801 (study PRJEB30046, sample SAMN00791979) | human gut metagenome | study: EMG produced TPA metagenomics assembly of the A metagenome-wide association study of gut microbiota in type 2...
TGCCCAGAGCGGCAACCGGGCGGCGGGGCTTCCCCAAAGAAGCCATGGTCTGTGCTTTTATCGTTATGAAATGTGAGGGCGTCTCACAAATCACAGATTTGGCGGATTATCTGGACAACAATCGCCTCATCGCCCATTATAGTAGGGTGGGCGGTTTATATATTTGGAACTATGTCGAGTGGTCAATTTATATTATTGGACTTATGCCAATGAGGGGATTTTACTTTGTCTTGGCCTTGGACTTCTTCTGCTTGACCTTCTTGGAGTTGCTGCCCTCAGGGTTTGCATCAGGCTCGGGTTTCACTTTTTCATTTGTATCAGCGCCAGAAATCCCTGCTTCGGAGAGGGACGATGTGAGCTGTTCATCCCAGATAACCTGTTCAACTTTTCCCATTGTAGGCTGAGGTTCGGCCTGCTTACTGTCTGTGGCGGGTTCACCAGTTGTATCAGCAAGCAGCTCATCAAGCCGATCCACTACTTCCGCAGGAACAGCAACCACAGCGGGGAAGATGGAATTGAGGTTACTCAGTCCTCCTTCGGGAACTGTGTCTCCTGCGGGTTCTGCTGTGTCTGTTGTGCTGCCTTCACCATGATCTCTGTGATCAGGGCTTCCAGCCTTCTGTACAGACATTTCATCAGCAATGCCAGCAGTGCCGCTGTCAGCATCAGAAAAATGTATGTTTACTCTCATTGAAGCAGCCGCGCACTGATCTCCTGCCCTCCATTTCCGACCGTAAGAGGGCTTCTCACCTATAGTGCCGTTCCATACCTCCCCAATTTGCCGAATCACTATCTCCTGTTGACCGCAAAACCACATCATTCTGAATTTGGAACATTTGGAACGCTGCGTTCTTTTTATACTGATCCCTCATTCTGTAATACGTTCCCGCACCGATATTCATCTGTCTGCAAACTGCGGAAATACTCAGCTCATTTGCTTCTATCTTTGCCTGCAATTCTTCAAAAAGCTCTGTGTGACGCTCTCTGTGCGGGGCACTCTTGACCTTACGCCAATAACGGTAGTAGGTTGTCTTCCCAATGCTCATTTTTCGGCAGACCTCCGCTACGGTCATCTGCCGTCTCTCCACAAGGTCGAAGCACCGGTGCAGCTCCTCCATAAACCGAGACAGCCGCGCCGCATCTCCGGTGTCCCTGCTTGTCAACAGCGCAAGGTCGGAAAGCACCGCCTGCCAATGACCTGCCGCCGTGTCAATCTTAGGAGACTTGCAGAGCAATGTCGCCTGCCGTTGATAGAGGGCAAGTGCCATCTCCACGAACGCTCCGGCTGCGCCGCCCAGCTCACCACCCATCTCCACGGTTACACTGTCACCCGCTCTCACATATGTAAGCAGCTCCCGCAGGACGTTGCCGTCCCCATCGACCTCCGTGTAGACTCTGTCAAAACCCTCCGGCGCTGCGCCCTTTCCTCCGCGCCTGTAATAAAGCCTCATGCTGCATCACCTCTGCACGGACTGTACCGCACGACCACACCAAAGGCAATGCATCGCTTTCGTTGATGCCGCCAACCCTTCCGAGTACCGCTTCCGCGTGCCATTCAGAGTGCCATTCCGAGTACCGGCGGCACACGGAATCTGTCCATGGCGCGGTTTTTCTCAACCTGCCCCGCAAAAGATGCAAAAAATCCGGTATCGCTCCAAAACGGAACAATACCGGATTTTTGTCTGTTTTCAGCCAATGATGTCTGCAAAGGCAGTTACATCAAAGGTTTGCAAGTTTCAAGCCGCTTTGTGAACGCTCAAAAGATCGCTCACATTTCCTTGATCGCGGCCTGTGCGGCGGCGAGGCGGGCGATGGGGACACGGAACGGGCTGCAGGAGACATAGTCCAGGCCGACCTTGTGGCAGAACTCGACGGACGTGGGATCGCCGCCGTGCTCGCCGCAGATGCCGAGGTGGATGTGCGGGTTGGTCTCGCGGCCCATCTTGGCGGCCATGGAGACGAGCTTGCCGACGCCGGTCTGATCGAGACGGGCGAACGGATCGCTCTCGTAGATCTTCTTGTCGTAGTATGCGCCGAGGAACTTGCCGGCATCGTCACGGCTGAAGCCGAAGGTCATCTGGGTCAGGTCGTTCGTGCCGAAGGAGAAGAAGTCCGCTTCCTTGGCGATCTCGTCCGCGGTCAGAGCGGCGCGCGGGATCTCGATCATGGTGCCGACCTTGTACTTCATGGAGCTGCCGGCCTCGGCGATCAGCTTGTCAGCGACCTCGACGACGACGTCCTTGACGTACTTGAGCTCCTTGACCTCGCCGACGAGCGGGATCATGATCTCGGGGATGATGTTCCAGTCGGGATGCGCGGCGTTGACGTTCAGCGCAGCCTTGATGACCGCACGGGTCTGCATGGCAGCGATCTCGGGGAACGTAACGGCCAGACGGCAGCCGCGGTGGCCCATCATGGGGTTGAACTCGTGCAGGGAGGCGATGATGTTCTTGATGTCCTGAACGCTCTTGCCCATGTCCTTGGCGAGCTGCTCGATGTCAGCTTCCTCGGTGGGAACGAACTCGTGCAGCGGGGGATCGAGGAAACGAACGGTCATCGGACGGCCCTCGAGCGCGATATACATGGCTTCAAAGTCGCCCTGCTGCATCGGCTCGAGCTTAGCGAGCGCCTTCTCGCGCTGCTCGACGGTGTCGGAGCAGATCATCTCGCGGATGGCGGGAATACGGTCAGCCTCGAAGAACATGTGCTCGGTGCGGCAGAGGCCGATGCCCTCAGCGCCGAACTTCACGGCCTGCTCGGTGTCGTGCGGGTTATCGGCGTTCGTGCGGACGCCCAGACGGCGATACTTGTCGGCCCAAGCCATGACGCGGCCGAACTCGCCGCCGATGGTGGCGTCGACCGTGGGGATGATGCCGTCGTAGATGTTACCGGTGGAACCATCGATGGAGATGAAGTCGCCCTCGTGATAGGTCTTGCCGGCGAGCTCGAACTTCTTGTTCTCCTCGTCCATGTTGATCTCGCCGCAGCCGGAGACGCAGCACTTGCCCATGCCGCGCGCGACGACAGCCGCGTGGGAGGTCATACCGCCGCGGACGGTCAGAATGCCCTGGGAGGCCTTCATGCCCTCGATATCCTCCGGAGAGGTCTCGAGACGGACGAGAACGACCTTCTCGCCGCGCTCCTTCCACTCTTTGGCATCCTCAGCGGAGAAGACGATCTTGCCGCAGGCGGCGCCGGGGGAGGCGGGCAGAGCCTTGGCGATGGCGGGAGCCTTCTTGAGGACAGCCGCATCGAACTGGGGATGGAGCAGGGTGTCGAGGTTGCGCGGGTCGATCATGGAGACGGCCTTCTTCTCGTCGATCATGCCCTCGTCCACGAGGTCACAGGCGATCTTGAGAGCAGCCTGCGCGGTGCGCTTACCGCTGCGGCACTGGAGCATATAGAGCTTGCCGTTCTCGACGGTGAACTCCATGTCCTGCATGTCGCGGTAGTGATCCTCGAGCAGGTCGCAGACCTTGACGAAGTCGGCGTAAGCCTGGGGGAACTTCTCTTCCATCTGGGAGATGGGCATCGGGGTGCGGACGCCGGCGACGACGTCCTCGCCCTGAGCGTTGGTCAGGAACTCGCCCATGAGCTTCTTCTCGCCGGTGGCGGGGTCACGGGTGAAGGCGACGCCGGTACCGGAGTTGTCGTTCAGGTTGCCGAAGACCATCGGCATGACGTTGACGGCAGTGCCCCAAGAATAGGGGATGTCGTTGTCGCGGCGATAGACGTTCGCGCGCGGGTTGTCCCAGGAGCGGAACACGGCGCGGATGGCCTCGTACAGCTGGGTCTTGGGGTCGGAGGGGAAGTCCTCGCCGATCTGCTGCTTGTACTCGGCCTTGAACTGCTCGGCGAGTTCCTTGAGGTCGGCTGCGGTGAGCTCGATGTCGAGCTTGACGCCGCGCTTTTCCTTCATCGCGTCGATGAGCTGCTCAAAATACTTCTTGCCGACTTCCATAACGACGTCGGAGAACATCTGGATGAAGCGGCGATAGGAGTCGTAAACGAAACGCTCGAAGTTGGGGTCGGGGTTGCCCGCGATCATGGCGGCGACGACGTCGTCGTTGAGACCGAGGTTCAGGATGGTATCCATCATGCCGGGCATGGAAGCGCGCGCGCCGGAACGGACGGAGACGAGCAGGGGGTTCTTCAGATCGCCGAACTTCTTGCCGTTCATCTCTTCCATCTTCGCGACGTATTCCATGATCTCTGCCATGATCTCGTCGTTGATCTTGCGGCCGTCCTCGTAATACTGGGTGCAGGCTTCGGTCGTGATGGTGAAGCCCTGGGGCACGGGCAGACCGATGTTGGTCATCTCGGCCAGGTTCGCGCCCTTGCCGCCCAGAAGCTCACGCATGGTAGCGTTGCCTTCCGAGAACAGGTAGACATACTTTTTGCTCATTGGTTTTCCTCCATTAAAAATGTATCGCTGTGTGATCATTATCAAGCCATATTATTATAGACAGAAAATCCCCGACTTTCAATAACAAGTTGTGAAATTTTTGTCGACTTTCCGCATTTTTTCTCCCACAAAACGCAATTTGGCACAAAATCGTTCTGTTTTTCCGTCGCGGGGCGCGGATTTTCTTGCAAGCGCCGCACTTTTGCGATATACTATTTTTAAATTTGCGCTGAAAATGCGCGCAGAGTACAGAGCATGGAGCGGGCAATGGAGCTTTTGGATTTTGCAAAAACCGATACGGCGGCGCGTCTTCGCGCCGCGGCAAAGCGCGGCGCACTGTCGCACGCACTCATTTTCAGCGGCAGCGGCGACCGCGTGAGCGCTGCGCGCTATGCCGCCGCGGCGATGGAGTGCACAGCGGAAAGCAAGCCCTGCCTCGCCTGCCCTGCCTGCCGCAAGGTGATGCAGGACATCCACCCCGACGTCACGTTCGTGCGCGACGCAGAGCACAAGGAGCTCTCGATCGACACGGTGCGCGCGATGCGCGCCGACGCGTTCATCCGCCCGAACGAGGGCGCGCGCAAGGTCTACATTTTCGAGGACTGCACCATCCTGACGGAAAAGGACCAGAACGTGCTTTTGAAGCTCGTGGAGGAGGGGCCCGCTTACGCAGCGTTCTTCTTCTGCGCGGAAAATCCGGCGGTTCTGCTCCAGACCATCCGCTCGCGCTGCGTGGAGGTCAAGCTCTCCCCCACCGTCGAAGAGGGCGGCGCGCCTGACGAGCTCGCGCTCGAGCTCGCGCGGCTCATCGCCGAGGGGTCGCGCGCGTCCCGCGCGGCATTCCTCGCAAAGCTCGAAACGCAGAAGGTCACGCGCGACGACCTGTCCTCGCTTTTCGAGGGGACGCGGCTTCTGCTCTCGTCCGCCCTGCTGGGGCAGTACGGCGTGAGCGTACCGGAGAGGGATCTTCGCATCGCGCGGTCACTGGCTTCGCGCTTGACAAAAGCCAAATTACTCGGCACAATAGATTTATTGCAGGACTACCGCAATAAATGCACCTATAACGTCGGCGTCGGGCCCACGCTGGGCGGCTTCGCCGTTGAATTGGAGGAAACCCTTTGACAGAAGTGATCGGAGTCCGCTTCCGCGGCGGATGCAAGGAATATTATTTTGACCCGCACGGCATCACGGTCGAACCCAACCAGTTCGTCATCGTCGAGACCGCGCAGGGGCTCGAGTACGCCCAGTGCGTCTCGGGCAACCATGAGGTGGAGGACGATTCCGTCGTCCAACCGCTGCGCCCGCTCGTGCGCGTGGCGACGGAGAACGATGACCGCACCTACGCCTACAACAAAACGCGCGAAAAGAACGCCTTCGAGGTCTGCCAGAAGAAAATCGCCGAGCGCGGGCTCGACATGAAGCTCGTGCGCGTGGAGAGCAACTTCGACGGCAGCAAGATCATCTTTTTCTTCACGTCCGATGGGCGCGTGGACTTCCGCGAGCTCGTGCGCGACTTAGCCGGTGTGTTCCGTGCCCGCATCGAGCTGCGGCAGATCGGCGTGCGCGACGAGGCGAAGATGCTCGGCGGCCTCGGCATCTGCGGTCGGCCTTTCTGTTGCTCGCAGTTTTTGGACGACTTCGTCCCCGTTTCGATCAAGATGGCCAAGACGCAGAATCTGAGCCTGAACCCGACGAAGATCTCCGGCACGTGCGGCAGGCTCATGTGCTGCCTCAAATACGAGCAGAACGCCTACGAGGACGCGGTGCGCCGCTGCCCGAAGCAGGATTCGTTTGTCGCAACGCCCGACGGCCTTGGCAACGTGAGCTCGGTCGACATTCTGCGCGAGCAGGTGCTCGTGCGTCTCGACGGGCAGAACGAGAGCCCCAAGCGCTACCGCACCTGCGAAATTCATGTGCTGCGCAACGGCAAGGGCTCGCGCGACGGCATCGAGCTCCCCGCGACGCTCCCCGAGCGCTATCAGGAGCCGCCGGAGGATGAGCCGCAGCTGACGCTGAACTTCTTCTCGTCTGCCAAGCCCATCGTGCCGCCCGAACAGTGGACGGCCCCCGTCGCAAAAGCGGACGCCCCCGCCGCTGACGAGGAGGAGACGGAAAAGCGCCGTTCCCGCCGCGGCGGCCGCGGGCATCGCGGCGGCAGAGGCCGCGGCAAGGGCAGCGGTGAAGGCGGCGAGAAGTCCGCCGCGCCGAAGAGTGAAAACACGCCCCAAAAGGGTGGCGACAAGCCCGCCGAAAAGCGAAGCCAACGCCCCGCGCGCGGCGATAAGCCGAGCAGCGAACGTCCGCCCCGCAATCCCGACAAGAACGGCGAGCGCCGCGCCCCGCGCCAGAGCAAGCCGAACAGCGAAACTCCCGACGCGCCGAAAGCCCCGCGTCCGCCCCGCCCGCCGAAAGCCGAGAGCGCGATTGAGGGCGGCGAGAACAAGCCGCGCCGCCGCAGCCACCGCGGCGGCAGAGGCCGCCGCAGAAGTGGCGGTCAGGGCGGCGAAACCCCCGCGCCGAAGAACGAAGCGTAAACAAGAAATAGAACCGCCGCGAAGCACAGTTGTTTCGCGGCGGTTTTGCCAAAAGGCGGAAAGGAATTGCTTCCATGCTGTACCATGCCTCCCCCACCGGCGGTCTCACCGTCCTCACGCCGCACGTCTCCAACCATGGCCACCCGCTCGTCTACTTTTCGAAGAAACGGGAAAATGTGCTGGTTTATCTGAGCAATGCCGTTGAAAAATACTGCCGCGACACCGGCTTTGTCCACACGGGCCGGTGGGAAAAATGGGGGCCTTACGGCTTCGACTTAGACGGCGTGCAGCGGCTGGAGGAATACTACCCCAACGCACTGGAGGAGACCTATGCCGGCGTCTCCGGCTATATCTACGGCGCGGAACCGGCAAATACCGCCCCTGTTTCCGATGTGCCGTTCGCGGTCACGTCCGAAGAGGCGGTAGCAGTCGTCTCGTGCGAGTTCGTCCCCGATGCCTATGAGGCCATTCTCCGCGCAGAGCGGGAGGGGCTGCTGCGCATTCTGTACTATGCGCAGACCGGCGATCCGTTCCGCGCCTGGATATGGCAAACCATGAAACATGAATACAAAAATGCCGAAAAGCAGCCCGACTACCGTCATTTTATCAAAGGAAAATTCGGCATCATCGGCTGATATCTTTACGCAAAACATCCCTTTTCATTTCTCCCGCGCCGTGGTATACTTTTGCCGAAAAACAACGAGAAAAGAAGAGAGGATCCATCATGCTGAAATTCAACAAGGTGCTGCTCGCCAGCGACTTTGACAACACGCTCGTCTATACGCAGGGCGCGCTGGAGCGCGGCGAGGACATCCCGCCGATGAGCGCGCGCAACCGCGAGGCAGTTGAGTATTTCATTCAAAACGGCGGCTATTTTTCGATCTCCACCGGCCGCGCGCTGCCCGCCTTTGCCCGCTACGCCAAGGATCTGCCCTGCAACGCCCCCTGCGTCATCGCCAACGGCGCGGCCATCTATGACTTCAACAAGGACTGCTATGTGGAGACCGCGTTTTTAGACGCGGACATCTACGATCACGTCGACGCGCTGCTCGCGCGCTTCCCCGGCCTGTGCTTCGAGATCTACCACGACGACCGCCGCATCCACGTCCTGCACCCGAACGACTACACGCGCAACCACGAGCACCTGACGCGCGCGAAGACCGAGGAGGTCAAGGACTTCCGCGAGGTGGACCTGCCGATCATCAAGCTGCTCTTTGAAGAGGAAAAGCCGCTTTTGGAGCAGGTGCGCGATTTTATCGTCTCTCGGGACTGGGGAAAACGCTACGAGCTCATCTTTTCGAGCGATCACCTGCTTGAGCTGACGCGCCGCGGCGCGACGAAGGGCGGCATGATCTTAAAGCTTGCCAAGCTCCTCGGCGTTGCGCGCAAGGACATCTACTGCATCGGCGACCACAACAACGACATTCCGATGCTCGAGGTCTCCGAGATCGGCTTCGCGCCCGAAAACGCCATCCCCGAGGTCAAGGAATGGGGTGCGCACATCGTCTGCCACTGCAAGGACGGCGCGCTGGCGGACGTGGTGGAGATCCTAAATCATCGCTATTAACTTCAAAAAAAGCGGCAGAGCCGCTTTTTGAGGGGGATTGCAGCCCGCGGCAGCGCACGCGCCGAAGGCGCGCACGTTTGCGGGCTGAGAGGCGTTTTTTCTGACGCACATGGAAATCGGCGAAGCGCCGCCAGTGGCGGATGAAGCGAGCCGGTTTCGAGGAAGCGGCACGATTGGCGCGCCCGAACGGGCGCGCCAATCGTAATGCCGCGACGGTGACGTCGGAATTTACGATTAAGATCATTTCGCGTCTGCGGACGCTTGGGCAGCCGTTAGCAGCTTTGCTGCTTTACGGATGCCGCATACCCCTTGCGGGTGAAAGTCTGCGACGCCTTTTATTCCCATTGCCCTTTTTCGTACAACTTTTCGTTTGCTCGCGCATATAATAGCCGGGTGAGAGAAAAGCTGAAAGGAATGGTACAATGAAGGAAAAAGACAACATCCGTCATGGCGACGTGGACGACATGATCTTCGGCAGCGAGGCGCATGTCAGCGAACGATAATATGCCAAAAGGCTCCGCTTTCGCGGAGCCTTTTCTCACTTTTATAACGCCTTTTCGATCGTGCCGCCGCCGAGGACCTCTTCGCCATCATAGAAGACGACGGCCTGTCCTGCCGTGACGGCGCGCTGGGGCGTGAGGAGCTCGACGTGCGCGCAGCCTCCTTCCAGCGGTGTGACGACGGCGCCGCACTCTTTCTGGCTGTAGCGCGTTTTGGCGGTGCAATAGACTTTTTCCGCAGGCGTCTCCCCCGCGATCCAGTTCACGCGCGAGGCGAGCAGCGCTGCGGAAAACAGTTCCTCGTTGTCGCCGAGCAGCACGGTATTATTTTCGGCATTTTTGGATATCACATAGAGCGGGCGGTCCGCGCTTACGCCGAGACCCTTGCGCTGACCCGCCGTGTAGCACTCCAAACCGCGGTGGCGGCCGAGCACGCGGCCCGTTTCGTCGACAAAGTCGCCGGGCTGCGGCGTCACGCCGCCATAGTCGTGCAGAAAGCGCACATAGTCCCCATCGGGGATGAAGCAGATATCCTGCGAATCGGCCTGATGGGCGTTTGCAAGGCCCGCCTCCTCCGCCTGCTCTCGAATTTCCGGCTTTTCAAAGCTGCCGACCGGCAGCAGAAGATGCGATAGCTGCTCCTGCGTGAGCTGATAGAGCACGTAGCTCTGGTCCTTCGCGCGGCTCTCGCCGCGCAGCAGCCGGTAACGTCCGCTCGCTTCGTCATAGCCGACGCGGGCATAGTGCCCCGTCGCGATGTAGTCAAAGCCCATCTCCAGCGCGCGGTCCAAAAATGCACCGAATTTGAGGCAGCGGTTGCAGTCAATGCACGGATTCGGCGTGCGGCCCGCGCGGTACTCGCTGGCGAAGTGATCCATCACCTCGCGCGCAAAAAGCTCGTGCTCGTCGAAGATGTAAAACGGCATACCGAGACCGTCGGCAATCCGCTTCGCGCCGTCCGTCTCGTTGCCGCAGAGCGACAGCGTCGCGCCCGCGCACTCGTAGCCCTGCTTTTGCAGCAAAAGCGCGGCGGCGGAGGAATCCACGCCGCCGCTCATGGCGATCAAAACTTTTTTCTTCATCTGTGTCCCTTAATCCAGATACTTTTGCAGAAATGCCTCGCTCGAAAGCGCGTCGGACATCTCCACGAGCGTGCGGTTGAAGCCGCCGGCGTAGTCGCTGCCGCGGTCCTTGAGCTGTACGCGCCCGGCCTTTACCGCAGGGAGCGAGACGGTGAAGAGCGAGCCCTTTCCCTCCTCCGACTGCGCGACGATCATGCCGCCATGGCCCTGCGCGATGCGCTGGCAGATGGGAAGGCCGAGCCCTAAGCCGCGCGGCGGCATGGGGTTCTGCCCGCCGTCCATAAAGCGGTCGAACAAATGGGCCAGCGTGTCGCTGTCCATGCCCCTGCCGGTGTCCGCCACGGTGATCTTGACAAATCTCCCCTCCGTTTTCACGCGCACGCGGACACTACCACCCTTGGGCGTAAATTTAAGCGCGTTGGAGAGGAGATTCAGCAGCAGCTTGCGGATGGCCTCGGCGTCGAGGGCGATGATGCGGCTGTCGCGGTCGGCGAGGAAGTCGAGCTCCACGCCGCGCTGCGCAAAAAGGAAGTCCACCTCGGCGCACACGCTGCGGCAGACGCCGACAATGTCGTCATCGTAGAGCTCGAAGCGCTTGCGCTCAAACAGGTTCCCCGCGTCGGTCAGATTGCTGGTGACGCGGTAGAGCTGGTAATAGCTCTGGTAAAATGCCGCGGCGGTGCGGTCAGTCTTCGGGTCCTTCTCCCGCGTCTCCTGCGGTACCATGCGGTCGACCGCCGTGTAGATCGTCGAAAGCGAGGTGCGCAGCTGCAATGCAATATTCGGCAGCACATCCGACAGCATTTTCAGTTCTTCTTCAGTATAATCCCGCATAGCGTCTCCTAATAAAAGTTCTCCTACCGGTAGCATTCACCGCAGGGAGGCGGAGTTTGCGCGGAAAGAATTGGTGTTTTCGCGATAAGCTCGCGCTTAGAACGTTTTGTTGTACAGCGTTGTAGTATGAGGGTAGCAAAATTTCGGTCAAAAAGCAAGGAATTTGTGGAAATTATGAAAAAAATAGAATTTTTGCAAAAAAAGACTTGCAAAACGAAACTACTGCTATATAATATCTAAATGTACCAAACATTCGATATATTCCGATAAACAGGAAGGAAGTAAGTTTTATGAGTATTAAGGTCGGTATTAACGGCTTTGGCCGCATTGGCCGTATGGTCTTTCGCGCAAGCCTGAACCATCCTGAGATCGAGATCGTGGGCATCAATGACCTCTGCCCCGCCGATTATCTGGCCTACATGTTGAAATACGATACTATGCACGGCAGATTCGCCGCCGATGTGAAGAGCAACGATTACGGCATCGTGGTCAACGGCCGCGAGATCCCCGTCTTCGCCGAGCGCAACCCCGCGGATCTGCCCTGGGGTAAGATCGGCGCGGAGTACGTCGTCGAATCCACGGGCCTGTTCCTGACGAAGGAAAAGGCGCAGGCGCACATCGACGCCGGCGCGAAGAAGGTCGTCATGTCCGCCCCGTCCAAGGATGACACACCGATGTTCGTCTGCGGCGTCAACCTCGATTCCTACACGAGCGACATGCAGTTCGTCTCCAACGCCTCGTGCACCACGAACTGCCTGGCCCCCATCGCCAAGGTCCTGAACGACTGCTTCGGCATCAAGGATGGCCTGATGACCACCGTGCACTCCGTCACCGCCACGCAGAAGACCGTGGACGGCCCGTCCCTGAAGGACTGGCGCGGCGGCCGCGCGGCCACGGGCAACATCATCCCCTCCTCCACCGGCGCCGCCAAGGCCGTCGGCAAAGTCATCCCCTCGCTCAACGGCAAGCTGACCGGTATGTCCATGCGCGTTCCCACGCTGGATGTCTCCGTCGTCGACCTGACCGTCAACCTTGAAAAGCCCGCCACCTACGATGAGATCTGCGCGGCCATGAAGAAGGCCAGCGAGGGCGAGCTCAAGGGCATCCTCGGCTACACCGACGAGCAGGTCGTTTCCTCCGACTTCCTCGGCGATACGCGCACGTCCATCTTCGACGCCAAGGCCGGTATCGCCCTGACGGATACGTTCGTCAAGGTCGTGAGCTGGTACGACAACGAGATCGGCTACTCCAACAAGGTGCTCGACCTCATCGAGCACATGTACTCGGTCGACCACGCCACAAAGTAACTTTGCTTTTTCTGTTCCTGTTTTTGGGTAAAAACAGGACGGTGCTCCTCTGAGACAAGAGGGATCTGGTGCGAGATCCCTCTTGTTTTTTTCGCGTTTTCGGTGGTATACTGCCATCGTTGCAAATTTTTCTTTGAGGTGGATCATGTTTCAAGGTTTTACGCCCGAGGCCGTCGAGTTCCTCTGGGGCATCAAATTCAACAACAACCGCGAGTGGTTCCTGCCGCGAAAAGAGCAGTTCCTCGCGCTCGTTGACCGGCCGATGCGCGAGCTCGGCAGCGAACTGTTCGACGCGATCGCCGCGGCATATCCCAAGCAGTCGCTCAAGCTGCACGTCTGCCGCATCTACCGCGACGCTCGCCGTCTCTTTGGCCGCGGCCCATATATGGACCACCTGTGGTTCACGATCGAGCGCCCGCACGAGCGCTTCGAGGGCGTCCCCGCGCTGTATTTCGAGCTCGCACCGAACTACTTCAGCTATGGCTGCGGCTACTGGGACGCCTCCCCCGCCACGATGGCCAAGCTCCGCCGCCGCATCGAGACCGACCCCAAAAGGCTTGAAAAGCTCGTGCGCAAGCTGAATAAATCCCGCTTCACGCTCTCCGGCGAGCAGTTCAAGCGCCCGAAGGGCGACGTCGGCAAGCTCCTGAACCCGTGGTACAACGCGAAAAATATCACCGTCGGCTATGATGACAATCCCGAAGGCGTGCTGTTCACGCCGGAGCTCAAAGACGAAGTCCTCGCGGGCTTCCGCGAGCTGATGCCCCTGTATCTGTATCTCGATTCGCTGGCGGGCGATCCCGAACCGAATAAAGAATAATGCCGCTCGCAGCGCGGCGAGGAATTCCCACACCGCGCAGGGGTGCGGTAAAAGGGGGGATTCTCTCACGTGAGAGAATCCCCCCTTTTGATCCCCCAAGAGAACGGCAGGGGCGTT
>ERZ791801.1743-NODE-1743-length-13142-cov-12.108046_pt1 | contig 13142 bp, 8 predicted proteins | sample MGYA00510309_ERZ791801 | MGnify/ENA primary metagenome ERZ791801 (study PRJEB30046, sample SAMN00791979) | human gut metagenome | study: EMG produced TPA metagenomics assembly of the A metagenome-wide association study of gut microbiota in type 2...
ATGCTCCGGGAGTTCGTGGATTTTGCCAATGTATTTCACTAACTTTCAAGTTACATTACAAAATGAAATAAGATCTGCAAATCCTATGATCAATTTTCTGTTTTCATTCGTCGTTTCGCCTCATACATTTTGGCATCGGCCTCCCGGACCATATCGTCCATGGAACGAGGCATATTATGGGTCAGTACGGAATATCCCATGGCTACAGTAATGGGATGCTCGGAACCGTCAGGAAGCTTCAGAGTTCCCAGAGACGCTTCGAAATCTCTTTGCAGCTTGAGAAATTCTTTTTCGGAATCGGATACGGTCGACAGGAATACGAACTCATCTCCGCCGATCCGGTAACATTTTCCTAAGGAACCGAGATGTGCCGACAGAGTATCCGCTACCCGGCGGATCATTTCATCACCGCATTGGTGACCGTAGGTGTCGTTCACATATTTGAGGCTATTCACATCGTACAGTGCCAGCAACACATGAAAATTATGGGATGCGTCCAGTCTTTTCAATTCTTCCATATAGGAAGTACGGTTCAGCAGGTCGGTCAGACCGTCGCGATAAGCCAGGCGGCTGAGCAGCTGCATGCGAACACCTTCCTGATAGTTGGTCATGAGGCGCAGGGTAACCTGGACTGCTTCCATGATCAGGAACATAAGCACACCGATCCGTGTGAAGAAGCTGGTCTCGGGAGCACTGCCGAACCATAGCAGCAGGATATCCAGTAGAACGCCAAAGCACAGACACAGAATTCCAAGGTTATGATATAGATTGTGCTTCAGATGCTGCCTTTGATTCTGATAAAACCCCTTGCCGATGGCATAGATAACAAGTGCGATCAGAATGCCAAAAGTAATATGGGTCAGACGAAGACTTTCATGGAAGTCCTTGAGACCGGTCAGATTCAGGCAGAAACGTATACTGAAATCCATGACACTGATCAGGCATACTGTCTGTACCATCACAGGGGAGTACTCTGTATACATTTTGCCAAGGTACAGAAACAGTGGAATGGTGATCAGCATCATAAAAAGTTCCGCAATTGTATGATAAATATGGCTGTTACGCAGGATCAGTTGCAGCATACGGTTATCTGCCAACATAAAGATACCGGTATTCAGAGCAAATAATCCCAGATAAAGCATCTCACTGCCGATGATGTGCTTCTTGTGTAATGGCAGATAAAACAGGATAAATGCCAGACCAAGATGGGCGATCAGGAAGCTGATGCCGAATCCGGGTGCCTTGTCGCGGATGCGGCTTATCAGAATATCTTCACTACGTCCCAGGTACATATGATTGATCTTGCCACTGCCGTCTCTGTAAGGATTATCGATCACCAGGGTGAGCGTGCGCCCGGAATCTTCCCGGTAGATCGGCAGAGAGACATAAGAGGCTCCTGGCGTCTTGCCGAAGAAAACTCCCTCCGGTCGTATAGTCTCATAGATCTGCCGGTCGTCTATCAGGATCGTGACATTGGAGCTTTTATAAAAAAAGAAAAGTGCCATGTCGTGAGTCAGCGCAGGAAGCTTCTTGGTCACTGTGCAGGTGCCGCTGATATGGGAAAAATCAACGGGGCTTCCATCGGAGGTGGTCCAGCCTTCTGAAAAGTCAATATAATCCGATATTGCCGGCTCATGGTTCTGCCTGGGCAGACTGTAGTACAGTACCGTAAAAATCACAGAACACATGATCAGGAAAAACAGTCCACGTGTAATGGAATATGAAGTTTTGTGATTGTTCGTGTTAGTATTCATATGAATTATATTATAGTAATCAGGTACCATAAAAGTCAATGTCTGTGTTGGTCAGATCAATGACTAAAGATAAAAAAAGTTGCAATGGGTGAAAAAGTATGCTATTGTGATTTTGTTGCCGCTTTAGTGCGGTAAAGATTTACTCTGGAGAGTCCTTCCACGGAAAGCAATTATCATATTTCCGTATAGAAGGCGCCGAAGGTGTACGGCAGTAAAGCTGCCAATCTCTCAGGCAAAAGGACAGAGCATCTATATGCTTATTCCCATTCTCTTCGGAAGAAATCAATCTACGATAGGACGTCACAAGAGGTGACGGAAGGAGAGGGAATATGTTAGACATGATTAGTAACTTTCTGACCACAGTGGATGATTTCGTCTGGGGCATCCCCCTGATCGTCCTCATTCTGGCTACGGGCCTTTTTCTCACAGCCAGACTTCGTTTTTTGCAGATCACGAAGCTTCCCCATGCAATCAAACACTTAATTGCCAATGAAAAGTCGGGCGAAGACGGCGAAGTATCCAGTTTCGCGGCACTGTGTACGGCATTGTCCGCTACCATCGGAACCGGTAATATCGTTGGTGTGGCAACGGCTATTGTAGCAGGCGGTCCCGGAGCTTTGTTCTGGATGTGGATCGCTGCGCTGGTAGGTACGGCTACAAAGTATTCCGAGTGCCTGCTGGCGGTGAAATATCGTGTGGTAGCAGAGGATGGACACATTATCGGCGGCCCCTTCTACTATATCGAAAACGGTATGGGCAAGAGCTGGAAATGGCTGGCGAAGATCTTCGCTTTTATGGGTGTATGCGTAGGATTGTTCGGTATCGGAACCTTTACCCAGATCAACGGTATCACCAGTGCGGTACATAATTTCTTCGATGCAAATAATGCACATACCGTACAGCTCTTCGGCATGGACTATTCCTGGAGCGTGGTGATCTCCGGAATCCTTTTGACCATCTGCGTGGCACTGGTTGTTATCGGTGGATTAAAGCGTATCTCCACCGTGGCACAGGTCATCGTTCCTTTTATGGCAGTGACTTATGTAGTAGCCTGTCTGTTAGTACTGATCTTCAATGTAACTGCCATTCCGACAGCTATCGTGACCATCGTACAGAGTGCCTTCGGTATGCGTGCCGTAGCCGGCGGTGCTTTGGGAGCGGTTATCATGGCGATGCAGAAGGGTATTGCGAGAGGTATTTTCTCCAATGAAGCAGGTATCGGTAGCGCACCGATCGCAGCGGCTGCAGCGCAGACCGATTCTCCTGCCACGCAGGGCCTGATCTCCATGATGGGTACCATCATTGATACTCTGATCATTTGTACCATGACCGGTCTTACGATCGTAATTACCGATTCCTGGAACGTAGGTCTGGACGGCGTGGATGTTACCACCAGAGCTTTCCAGCAGGGGCTGCCTTTTAACAGCTCTATTGCATCCTTTATCCTGATGGTATGCCTGGTATTCTTTGCATTTACCACGATCCTCGGTTGGGATTACTACAGCGAGAGATGCCTGGAATACCTGATCGGTCAGAAACCGAAGGCGATCAAAGTATACCGTTGGATCTACATTGCCTGCGTATTCATCGGACCCTACATGACTGTTAAGGCAGTATGGACCATCGCAGATATCTTCAACGGTCTGATGGCGATCCCGAACCTGATCGCATTGCTGGCATTAAATGGTGTGGTTGTGGCTGAGACCAAGAAATACCTTGACAATGCCAAAAAAAAGTTTTAAAAAAGTTCTGTAGCCCTATCAAGCGGGGAAAATCTATATTTTTCCCGGAAGTATAGAAGTGAGGAACTATATGAAAGATCTTACAAAGGGCAGACCGTCAGTTTTGATACTGACGTTTGCCCTTCCTATTTTTTTGGCCAATTTATTGCAACTTACTTACAGTCTGGCAGATACCCGCATCGTAGGTACTTTTCTGGGAGATAATGCCCTGGCGGCAGTGGGGGCCACGACGACGCTGAGCAATCTGATCGTACAATTCCTGATGGGAATGTGCAATGGCTTTGCTATTATTTCGGCACAGTGCTTCGGAGCGAAGGATATGGACAGATTGCGCAGATCCTTGGGCAATTCTCTGGTGCTTGGCCTATTGGCAGCTGTGGTACTGACGATAGGAGGGCTTGTATTTTTGCAGCCGATCCTCAGATTTCTGAATGTGCCGGAAAATCTGCTGAACACAGCAACACAGTATGTATCCGTGATCATAGCGGGACTTGTTGTTACATTACTATATGATGTATTAGCGGCGACCCTAAGAGCGATCGGAGATACCGTGACCCCGCTGATCGTGCTGGCGGTGTCGGTGGTGCTGAATATCGGAGGAGATCTGCTTCTGATCGTGGTGCTGCATATGGGAGTGCTGGGTGCCGCAGTTGCTACTGTGCTGTCGCAGCTGATCGCTGTGGTGGTGTGTGCGGTCTATCTGTGGGAAAAGTATGAAATTCTGCGGATACGTGTGGATGATCTGAAGCTGCAGGATGCCGGAATGCTCCGCAATATGTTAAGCTCCGGTCTTTCCATGGGATTCATGAGCTCGCTGGTCAATATCGGTACATTGACATTGCAGACCTCCATCAATAAGCTGGGACAGAATATTATCATTGCCCATACGGCAGCCCGCAAGATCTCCGAGATCTTCATGATCATGTTCAGCGTCTTCGGTCAGACAATGGCGACCTATTGCGGACAAAATCTGGGAGCGGGCAAAATCGAACGGATCCGCAGAGGAATCCTGTTGGCAACCGGTTATACCTGCATCTGGTGTACGCTTAATATTGTGACTGCTTATACCATCGGTGACTGGCTGGTATGGCTGGTCACCGGCAGCAAAACTCCGGAAGTGATCTACAATGCCACATTATATCTGAAGGTAGATACACTGTTCTATTATGTGACAGCGGTAATCTGTATTGTGAGAAACTCCATGCAGGGACTGGGAGAGCGGATCGTACCGCTGATCTCCAGCTCGTTGGAAATGATAGGGAAAATTGTGATCGCGGCGACGCTGGTTCCCATGTTCGGATACCCGGGTGTCATCGCAGCGGAGCCTATTGTGTGGTTTATTATGATCATTCCGCTATTGATAAAGATACTGCGTATGCCGGTCTGGAAGCAGAAAACTTAACTGTTTCGTAAACAAAAGAGATATTTTCACTTAACGTTAAGGAAAAATGACCAAATTTAACAATAAAATACTTGTAATTTTGTCGAATTGTATTACTATATGGAAAATGTTACAATGAATTTACCGAGAAAATACTTAAACGTTTTCGAGATGGACCGAATGTGATAAAGTCTTTTACAGAAAGGCAGATGTGGTAAGTATGAAGAAGACAGAGAATAAGAAAACGAAAGTAAAAGGGAACAAAAAGCCATTTTTCACAATTTCGAAAAAGATACTGGCATTGAGCCTTCTGCCGATGATCATTGTATGTGCACTGGTGGCTACGGTTGGGGCCAAAGCATTAGAGACCGGAATTGAGAAACAGATTGAGCAGTCTCTGCAGATCGTTGGTGTCAGTGTGGATGAAACCTACACGAATCTGTATGAAGGCGATTACACCAGAGATAAGGGAGGCAAGGTGCGCAAGGGCGGCACATCCATTTCCGGGGAGACACAGTTGATCGATGGATTGCAGGAGAAGACAGGCTTCCAGGTGTCTTTTTTGTATGGAAATATGCGTCTGATCACGACATTGACCAAGCCGGAAGGAGGACGTATTAACGGTACGGCGCTGGAAGACGATGTCTATGCACAGATTCAGACTGGGGAGGCTTTGTTCCTGACGGACTGCAACATTTCCGAAGTAGATTATTATGTATATTATCAGCCGTTGATCAATTCTGATGGCTCTGTGATCGGTGCCATCGAAGTGGCGACGCCGATGCAGAATGTCAAGGATACAATCTCGATGCAGGTCAAGGATATTATTCTGATCGCTGTGGCATGTGTTCTTGTGGCGGCAACGCTGGTAAGCGTATTATCCCGTAGCATGGTGAAGACCATGAAGAAGACGAAGCATTTCCTAGGCAGGATCGTGAACGGAGAACTGGATGCAGAGCCGGATGAAAAGCAGTGCCGTAAAAAGGATGAACTTGGGGATGTATATCGTATTTCTGTAAAACTGCAAAAAACTCTCCGTTCGATCGTAACAGAGATCAAGGATTCCGCGGATGATCTGACAGCATCTTCCAACAAACTGATCAAGATGGCACAGGATACCCAGGAATCTGTGAATGATGTATACCATGCTGTCGGCGAGATATCAGACGGCGCAAGGAATCAGGCCAATGAGACAACGGATGCTAATGAAAATGTAGTGCGTATCGGCGAGCAGATCGAATATATATCTGAGGAAGTAAAATCTCTGACGGATTATGCCGGCAGGATGGCAGAAGCGGAGAAAGCTTCCGAAGAGATCATGAAGGAACTGAACGGCTCCAACGAGAGCACCAAGGAATCCGTCCTGCGGGTAGCGGAACAGATTACGGATATGAACGGAGCAATTCAGAATATCACCAAGGCAGTATCCATGATTCAGGATATTGCGGACGAGACAGATCTGCTGTCACTGAATGCCAGCATTGAAGCAGCCAGAGCCGGAGAAGCGGGAAGAGGCTTCGCGGTGGTAGCAGAGCAGATCAGTAAGCTGGCTGACCAGTCTAAGCGCTCCGCAACCGAGATCCAGCAGATCATCCAAAATATCATGGAGTCTTCCGGCAGAATGGTGGAGATCATGGGTGAAGTGGAAGCCAACATGAATCACCAGCAGAGCAAGTTAGAGGAGACCGGTGTGAAAACTGCGGCAGTAGCGGATGGTGTGGAGAATTCCCTGCAGCATATTGACGGTATCCGGGAGAAGATGGATGTCTTAGGACAGTCCGGAAGTGCGATCCGTGATGTAGTGGAAGGATTGTCGGCAATCTCCGAACAGAATGCAGCATCCGCAGACAGTACCATGCAGGCGGCTCATGGCATGAGTGATACCATGACAGAACTGATGAATTCTTCTGAGAACCTGTTGGCATTAGCGGATAAGCTGGAAAAGGTACTGGATGTTTTCAAGGTATAAAGAGGGTGCTGGAAGCTGTCCGGCAGGGAGATAACATATAAATGACAGAAAATGCAGTCCGTTTTTCATAGAAAACCGGACTGCATTTTCGTGTGCTTTATTGACGGGGATACCATCATGAATTACAATATAAGGGATGTGAGGAATTACGTTATGAATTTAAGGTCTTTCACCCACTTATAAGCAAGCTCATATGGGCTTAGATTTTTTGAGCCTGGCATAATATCATACGGGAGAGAAGGAGAATGCAAATGAAAGAGTTGGAACGAAGTAACCGGGTGGCCATGATAGCACATGGTGTGATCAATGCATGTATGCTTTTCATTAGCGTGATCGGATTTGTTGAACACACAGTGTCGGCTCCGGTATTGGCAGTGCTACTGCTTCTTGGGATTATACCGGTTCTTGCAGAATTTATTTGTTGGAAGAGGGATCATGCGACCAAAGCTATAAAACATCTGTCACTGATCGGATTTGCGTTGTTTTATACGGTGCTGCTTTTTACGGCACAGTGCAACATGGTGTATGCATTTGTAATTCCCATGATGTTTGCAGTCATGCCTTATCATGATGTCAAGGCATTTGCACTTATTAATGTGGGGACGGTGGTAGAGAATATCCTGGTGGTGCTCCTGGGAGCCACACAAGGGGGATTTGGCTATCTGGGGCAGGACGCAGGATTTATACAGATTTCGGTAATGATTCTGCTGTGCATTACATCCATCTATGCTACCATATCCAACCAGAAGAACACCGATGAAAATATAGAGAGCATTACAGCTGCGCAGGACCGCGCGGAAGCAACCTTGCGTGAAGTCATGGAAATGAGCAGCCGGATGGAGACTTCAGTAGCTGATATCACAGCGGAATTGAATAAACTGGAAACTGCTTTTGACAGTACCAAAACAGCCATGGAGGAGGTGTCTGCAGGTTCCGGGGAGTCTGCAGCGGCGATTCAGCAGCAGACGTCCCAGACGGAGGCTATTCAGGAAAAAGTAAATACTGTGGGTGAAGTGGCAGAGACGATCGGAAGCAATATGGAACATACGATAGAAATGCTGGATGCCGGAAAAGAAGAGATGACAGGTCTGAAGGAGCAGGCAGAGGATTCTGCAAGAAACAGTGAACTGGCGGCACAGAAGCTGGAAACGCTGGATCATTATATGCAGGAGATGCATTCCATCGTGGAAATCATCAGCAAAATAGCTAATCAGACCAGTCTTCTGGCGCTGAATGCCAGTATAGAAGCAGCCAGAGCCGGTGAAGCCGGCCGCGGTTTCTCCGTAGTGGCGACGGAGATTTCGGGAATGGCCACCCAGACAAAGGATGCTACCGGCAACATCGCGGAGTTGATCCAAAATGTATCCGGAGCGATTGGAGAAGTGGTGACGGTCATCCGTCAGATGATAGACGGTATCGGCAGCCAAAGGGAAGGAACGATGCGCGCGGCGGACAGTTTCACGGCAATTGAAGACAGCAGCTATACGATCGTGGATAATCTGGGTGAGATGCTTCAGACAGTAGAAGCTCTGAAAACAGCCAACCAGGAGATCGTGGATTCCATTCAGACAATCTCAGCGACTACGGAAGAAGTGTCTGCCCATGCCAGTGAGACACTGGAAGCGGAAGAGAGAAACAGCGAGATTCTGCAGAAAATTACTGAAAATATGAATTCTATGGTAAAAAAATAAGTAACGGTTCCTGTGGCAGAACGGACAGGATAGAAACAGGAGTGACAGAATATGCATGACAACGGGGTGACTTTACAGAAAAAGGTGTTACAGAATCTGGATATACCGTATTCGTATGAACTGGCAAAACGAATGGAACAATACCGGTCACATCCGACACTGGGGTATCGTCCGGCGGGTTCTAAGGCAGAATTTGAGACCGGAGAGATGCTGAAGACAGAAATGGAAAAAATCGGACTGTCTGAGGTTACAAAGGATGCCGTGACGGTAGACGGCTGGGAATTTCATAAGGCGGCGTTAAGCTATACGAATGCAGCCGGGGAGACCGTGTCAGCAGAGCTGGGAGCCTATCAGACAACCTTTGTCACCGATGGCCCGAAGGAATTTTCCATGATGTATCTGGGAAAAGGAACGGAGACGGACTATCAGGGAAAAGATGTCAGGGATAAACTGGTACTGGTGGAGATCAACCAGAGGGATGAGTGGTGGATCAATTATCCGGTATACCAGGCACATCTGAAAGGAGCTGCAGCCCTGATCGCAGTGCAGAGCGGCGGCTACGGCGAAATCGACGATGAAGCTCTGAATGCACAGGATATCGCCGGACCGGAGGATGCTCCCGCTTTTTCCATTTCCAGAAAAGATGCGGCCGGCCTGCTGGAGCTGTTGCGTGATCAGGAGGAAATAACGGTCACCTTTGATGCGGAATCCAGGGTGACCAGAAACTGCACGACTTATAATATTGTGGGTAAGATTCCCGGGAAACATCCGGACCGCATGGTGCTTTTGTCTGCACACTATGATTCCTATTTTGACGGATTCCAGGATGACAATACAGCGGTCGCCTTGATGTTTGGTATTGCAAAGGCGTTGCGGGACAGTGGTTTTCAACCGAACAATACCATTGTGATCTGTGCCATGGCATCCGAGGAATGGGGCGTGGTGGATTCCAATTTCGACTGGTCTACGGGAGCTTATGAGCAGATATTTACCGCACATCCTGAATGGGTGGGCAAGGTGATCGCAGATCTGAACTTTGAGCTTCCTGCGTTAGCGCATGGTACCAGAGCGAGGATCCGCAGCTGCTATGAATACGTCAGCTTTCTGGAGGAATATCTGGCGGATCTGCCGAATCTGACGATAGCCTATCCGGAAGAGACAGCAGTGACATCTCCGATCGAGACCTGGTCGGATGATTTTTCCATGGCGATCGCAGGTGTACCGTCCATGGTAAATGATTTCACCGGCGGAAGCTTTATGGAGACCCACTACCATTCCCAGTTTGACAACGATGAGTTTTATGATGAACAGGTATATCGTCTGCATCACGAGCTGTTTGCCCTGTTGATCCTGGCACTCGATGAAACGGCAGTGGTACCGTTGCAGTTTTCACCGGTGGTGCAGCGGATTCGCAAGGGCTTGGAACAGTGTCGGGAGATCTGCTACCGCGCCGATGTGGCGGGGCAGCTGGGAGAGAAAAAACGGGTTTTGCTTGAAAAAATTGAGGAACTGGAGATTTTAAGTGACCGGGCACTTAGAAGATGCCGGGAGGAATATGAAGCGGTAGAGGAATACAACCGTAACTACAAACAGTTGCTTAGAGATGGAAAATACGACGAGGCGGAGAAACTTTTCCGGCAGATCAGACCGTTGGAACAGAAGCTGCTCGCAAGGTTCCAACAGGAGCAGGACGCTTTTGTGCGGATTGACTGGTACGGAAATGTGTTGTATCCTCATGAGATATGCAGTGCAAATCTGAGACTTCTGGGCGGAGCGGTGAGAAATCTGAAGGAACAGAGACTTTCCTCCGCACTTCGTAAGCTTTATCAGGTAGACAACAATGCCTATGCCTTTAATTTTGATGAAGAAGTATATAGGCATTTTACGGATTATGTATTCCATCAGCCGAAGGATCGCCTGAAATGGGGTTACGGAAGGCTGCCGGAGCATGAAAATCTATATGGAACGGTCAAGCAGCTTCTCCAAAAAGAAAAACAACTGGAGACGTTGACAGGATCCGGTATGAAGGAAATGGACTACCGGGAAGAAATTACCAGCCTGGAGCATGCATGCAGCAAGCTTGTGGTCAGCCTGATGAATATCGTGCAACAAATGGAGAGATCTGTGACAGAGATATTCGAACTGTAAGGATGGCGAGAGCAGAGCACGGAATGATCCACAGACAACAAAGCCGGGGATCGATATCATCATAATAAGGAGATAACAGTAAATACAATTATGGAAAGTGATAAGTTATATCGTGTGCAGAAGGAAGACCTTCCGAAAGTGGAGAAAATGCTGAATCAGTGCTTTGCACACGATCCGTTGTACGAGACGCTGATTCCGGATCCGGAAGTCCGTAAAAATCTGATGCCGGAGCTGTTTAAATGTGACATGGATGAATTTTATGCGACCTGTGAGATCTTCGCAGACAGCGCGGATCTGAACAGTGTATTGGTGGTATCGGATGAAGCGGAGCCGTACAATGTATTTCAGTTCTATTTTACAGAGGCCATGGCTGCTTTACAGACGGATTCCTATCTGATCAAGGAGGATCCTTCGTTAAAGACATTTCGGAATTTTATGAAGGGTGAGGATTATCTGAATTCCAGCTGGACGGATCAACTGCATCAGAATCAGCGTCTACATATCATTTATCTGGCGGTGGATCCATCCATGCAGCATCACGGAATTGCAGCGGAGCTTCTGGAGGAAGCCATTGGCTATGCCCAGAAGCACAAACTGATGATCTCCCTCGAAACACATAATCCAAAAAACGTGGAATTCTATGAAAAGTTCGGATTCAAAGTATATGGTGTGATGGAGAAGAATTTTCCGTTAAAGCAATACTGTCTGATCCGTGAAGTACAGTAATATTGCTGAAAATTTCAGAAAAATCCGGAAACGCAACTGCCGGTTGACAAAATTTCAAGGGCACTTGGTAGTTGTCAACCGGCTCTTTTGTTATGATTTTCCTATGTCGACGATCTATGTGTGCACAAGAAAACATTAATAAAAGAAGGAGAGAATGAAAATGATCCTGTCAGAAAAAATAATAATGTTGCGTAAGAAATATGGGTGGTCCCAGGAGGAACTGGCAGAACGCCTGGACATTTCCAGACAGTCTGTATCCAAATGGGAGAGCGGAGCCTCAATCCCGGATCTGGAACGCATTGTCAGTATGAGCCAGTTGTTCGGAGTTACTACGGATTACTTATTAAAAGATGAAATGGAAGAGACGGAATTCACCGATGGAATGACACCGGAGATCACAGAGGGCAAAGTGATCACGGTGGAGGAAGCTAATACGTTTCTGGAAGCTACGAAAAAATATGCTGCCCGGATTGCTCCGGCGGTATCCTTATGTGTGCTCTCTCCTGTTGTATTGTTGTGGTTGCTGGGAATGGCAGGTGCCAAAAGAGGAGCGGTTACAGAAAATGTCGCAGGAGGAATCGGTCTCATCGTACTGTTACTGATGGTGGTAGTTGCGGTAGCGGTATTTCTTCTCACCGGAATCCCGTATAATAAATATGAATATCTGGAAAAAGAAAAGTTGACATTGCAATATGGGGTGTCCGGAATCGTGGAGAAAGCAAAAGAAACATTTGCGGGAACCTACCGGATCTGCATAACCCTGGGTGTTGTATTGTGTATTCTGGGAGTGGTACCGTTGCTGGCAGTATCTGTTTTTTTCGGGAATAATGGTTATGCGGTAATCCTTGCTACGGATGCTTTGCTCATTGTAGTGGCGATCGCTGTATGGCTGTTCGTGTGGTCCGGTATTATCTGGGGCGGTTATCAGAAATTGCTTCAGGAGGGGGATTATACTGTGGAGAATAAGGCAGTTAACCGGAAGTATGAGCATGTGACAGCAATTTACTGGTGTGTCTGGACAGCGGTTTATCTGGCTATCAGCCTGCCGACGATGCGTTGGGACATTACCTGGGTCGTATGGCCTGTGGCCGGAGTATTGTATGGGGCACTTCTGGCGTTTTTGAAGATAAAGAATCGGAAAGCAGAGCGCGAATAAGCGGATTGCAAGGGGAAATACGGACGGCGTGAATAAGGAGCGGAATATATGACAGTGGTATGCCTTGTGATACTGGCAGGAATTTTCTGGGGAGATTTTTTCTTAAAAAATTATATAGAGTCGCATGTGGACGAGCGGGAAGAACGAGAGATCTGCAGGGGGGAATTTCTGATCCGCAAGCATCACAACAAAGGCATGATGCTCAATGCCGGACAGAAGAGAAGGCGTCTGGTGGCTGTTGTTTCACTGGCGTTTACACTGATATTGACCGTTGTCTTTATCGTGAGTCTGGGACATCGAGGCAACAATTTGCTGCGACTGGGACTATCGCTGTTGCTTGGTGGTGCCTTCAGCAATACCTATGACCGCCTTCGCAGAGGTTATGTGGTGGATTATGTGAGCTTCCCGGTGAAATGGCAGGCGTTCCGCAAGATCGTATTCAACTGCTCAGATTTCTGCATTATCATCGGTGCGTTGTTATCGGCGCTTGGAATGCTGTAAATTGAGAGTTAGTGAAATGCATTGGCAAAATCCACGAACTCCCGGAGCATGCGATACACATGTCTCGATGTAAG
>ERZ791801.1760-NODE-1760-length-13030-cov-4.805164_pt1 | contig 13030 bp, 5 predicted proteins | sample MGYA00510309_ERZ791801 | MGnify/ENA primary metagenome ERZ791801 (study PRJEB30046, sample SAMN00791979) | human gut metagenome | study: EMG produced TPA metagenomics assembly of the A metagenome-wide association study of gut microbiota in type 2...
AGGGTCGGGTCCGCGGCGCAGAGGGCCGCGCCCAGCATCCCGCTGCAGGCCAGTGCCGCCCCCGGCTGTCCCCGGCTGCACAGCACCAGCTCCACCGCCGCGCACACCGCCACCCCGGGGAAGAACCGTTCCAGCGGCAGGTTTCCCAGCGCCGCTGCCACGGCGGCCCCGGTGAGCAGGGTGCCAAAGCCTGGTTTTTCGGGCGGGAAACGCCGCAGCGCCAGCCCCAGCAGCCCTGCCAGCAGGGCGTCCGCCGTGCAGAACAGCGCCAGCTCCGCCCCGCCGCCGGTGCCCAGCGCAAAGCACAGGCCCATGGCGGCCAACGTACCGCAGCCCGCCAGCACAGCGGGCAGGAATCTGCCCGGCCAGACCCACCGCACAGCCACCGCAGCCCCCAGCGCACACAACAAACAGACGCTGCGCAGCGACAGCGCCCCGAAGCCATGCAGCAGCACCCCCAGCGCGGCCCCCGCCGCACAGGGAGCAAAGCAGTCCTCCGCAAGGCCCAGCACAAGGCCCAGCCCAAAGGGCATCAGCGCTCCGTACAGCACCGCCCAGCCCCCGGCAAACCCCAGGGCCACCGCTCCCAGCCGACGCACCGCCGGGCGCAATACTGCCCGCGCTTCCAGCGCCGGAGCCCCGCTGCGCCGGGCTTTTACCGTCAAAACACTCGTCCGCTCTGTCATCCAGAATTCCCCGCTTTCCGGCGGGGCGTTTTGGTTCTGTTCCCCGCACTGTGTGCATATACTGTAGCGCGGAGCGGCGGCAGTTTTTGCCGCAGGGCGCAGAACCGCCCCAAACCGGCCCAAAGACGCAAAAAAGCCCTGCAGCGTGCAAAAACGCTGCAGGGCTTTGTGTTTTTATGGAAAAGATCAGCCGTTCAGCTTTTCAATGGCCGCTTTGACGCGCTCCACGGTCTTTTCGCGGCCCATCATGCAGGCAAGGTCGGTGCCGCCGCCGGGGGTGCGCTGCTTGCCGGACAGGGCGATGCCCAGCGGGTACAGCAGCCAGCCGTTCTTCTTGCCCAGCTCCTCAGCCTTGGCCTTGCAGGCGTTGAACACGCTGTCGCGGTCCGCAAAGTCCAGTGCCTCGTCGCTCAGCACGGGCAGCAGGGCTTCCAGTGCCTCTTTGGCGGTCTCCGGGGTGGTCTTCTGCTTCTTGTTGGCGTACAGGCTCACATCGTAGTCGGGCATGGCGTCAAAGAAATCCAGCTGCTCCGGGATCTCGCCCAGCACCTCGCACCGGGGCTGCAGGTTGGCGCACAGCAGCTGCTTGTTGATGGGGCTGTGCACGGCGCTGTCGATCCAGGGCTCGGCCTTCTTCTGGAACTCCTCGGGGCTCAGGCGGCGGATGTACTCCGCGTTGATGGCCCGCAGCTTGAGGGGGTCAAAGATGGCGGGGGACTTGGAGATGCCGTCCGGGGACCAGATCTTGACCAGCTCCGGCAGGGAGAAGATCTCCTGCTCGGCATACTCGCCCCTGGGGCTCCAGCCCAGCAGGCAGATATAGTTCAGCACAGCCTCGGTCAGGTAGCCCTTGGCCACCAGGTCCTGATAGCTGGCATCGCCATTGCGCTTGGACAGCTTGTTCTGGGCATCCTTCATCACCGGCGGGCAGTGGATGTAGGTGGGGATCTCCCAGCCAAAGGCCTGATACAGCAGGTTGTACTTGGGGGTGGAGGACAGATACTCACTGCCGCGGATGACGTGGGTGATGCCCATCAGGTGGTCATCCACCACGTTGGCAAAGTTGTAGGTGGGCATGCCGTCGGTCTTGATGAGGATCTGGTCGTCCATCTCGCTGTTGTTCACCTCGATGTGGCCGTACACCACATCGTCAAAGCCGGTCACGCCCTCGCGGGGGATCTTTTGGCGGATGACATAGGGCTCCCCGGCAGCCAGACGCTTTTCCACTTCCTCCTTGGGCAGGTCGCGGCAGCAGCCGTCGTAGTGGGTCATCTCGCCGTTGGCGCGCTGCTCGGCGTGCAGGGCTTCCAGACGCTCCTCGGTGCAGAAGCAGTAGTAAGCCTTGCCCTCGGCCACCAGCTGCTCGGCATACTGCTTGAACATGCCCATGCGCTCGCTCTGCACATAGGGGCCCACAGGGCCGCCAACGTCCGGGCCCTCGTCCCACAGCAGGCCGGTCTCGCGCAGAGTGTTGTAGATCACGTCCACAGCACCTTCCACATAGCGGCCCTGGTCGGTGTCCTCAATGCGCAGGATGAAGGTGCCACCCTCGTGCTTTGCCATTAAATAGGTATACAGCGCAGTGCGCAGGTTGCCCACATGCATATAGCCAGTGGGCGAGGGGGCAAAACGGGTGCGGACTTTGTTGCTCGGCATAGAAAAACGCTCCTTTTATACTCATGCAAAAAATGCGGATAGCTACGTCTTAGTTTACCTGTTCTGCTGCGATTTGTCAACGGAGGAACGTGTTTTGTGCGAAGCTGCGGTTTTTGGGACACAAGGCGGGACATTTTGTCGAAATCGCCCGCAATCATTGACGAAGGCTGTATTTTTTTGTATACTAATTTCAAACGGTGCTGGCACAATTTTCCTGTTGTGCCAGCTGCCTGCCTGTATGGAGAAAACGTTGAAGGAGAATGATACCTATGAAAAGCACCGGGATCGTCCGCGGCATCGACTCGCTTGGCCGCATCGTCCTGCCCAAGGAGCTGCGCACCACCCTGCATCTGGACGGGGACACCAAGCTGGAGATCTTTGTGGATGGCGACGCCATCGTGCTCAAGAAGCACCGCCCCGCCGGCAGCTGCGACTTCTGCGGCGACGTGGACGCCAACGCCATCCAGTTTGCCGGGTACTGCATCTGCCCCGCCTGCCGCCGCAAGATCGGCGCGCTGTAAACCAGAACCAAAAGGAGGCCTGCGCCCATGAGCCGCATGACCGATTTTACTGTCCCTTCCACCGTGCCCGGGCGCACCCTGCATGCGTTCTGCTGTGAGCCGGAGGGCGAAGTGCGGGCGGTGCTGCAGCTGTCCCACGGCATGGTGGAGTTCATCGACCGGTATAAGCCGCTGGCGGAGTATCTGGCCGGGCAGGGCATCGTGGTGGTCGGCCACGACCACCTGGGCCACGGCGGGTCCATCCGCACCAAGGCCGACTACGGCTACTTTGCCGAGCCGGACGGCAACCGTGCCGTGCTGGACGACCTGCACGCCATGACCCTGCGCACCAAGGAGCGCTACCCCGGTGTGCCGTACTTTCTGCTGGGTCACAGCATGGGCTCGTTCTATGCCCGGCAGTACCTATGCGAATACGGGCAGGAACTGAGCGGTGCCATCATCATGGGCACCGGCCACCAGCCCAAAGCGCTGGTGCAGTTTGCCCGCAGCACCTGCCGGGCGCTGGCGGCCGTGCACGGCTGGCAGTACCGCAGCAAGCTGGTGGCCAACCTGTCCTTCATGGGCTACAACAAGGGGCTGGAGGGCCGCACCACCCACGACTGGCTCAACCGTGACGCCGCCGAGGTGGACAAGTACCTGGCCGACGAGCGCTGCACCTTTACCTTTACGCTCAACGCCTACTACAGCATGTTCAGCGGCATCCTGCGCCTGCACGACCCGGCTTTTCTGGCCCGGATGCCCAAGGACCTGCCCCTGCTGTTCCTGGCCGGCACCGCCGACCCGGTGGGCGACCGGGGCAAGGGCGTGCTGCGCGCCATCCAGAGCCTGAAGGACGCAGGCGTGCAGAACATCCGCTGCAAGCTACCCCGGTGCCCGGCACGAACTGCTGGTGGAGACCAACCGGCAGGAAGTGTTTGCCGACATTGCCGCCTGGCTGAACGATCAGCTGCGCTGACCACACTGCACCGCACTTTCTTTGCATTTTTCAAAGCCGCTGCCCGGCACACCGGGCAGCGGCTTTTCTGCGTTCTACAACAAGAAATTTCAATGCGTATCAAGACATTTCAACAGTGCAACAATAGCGTACCTCTCTCTGCATTCTGCGTAAAATCTTGCTGCATTTTTTTGCATTTTGCCAATTATCCGCGTATTTTCGTGAACTTATTGACAGTGCAGCCAGAAAATAGTATATCATAAGCAGAGTTTATTACTCTGTTTTATCCCCATATAGATCCAATTTCTGGTATCTTTTTGTGTGTGAGTCGGAACCGCCTGGAGATCAGGTTCCCATTTTTGAGGAGGTATTACTCATGAGATTGCGTAAACAGAAAAAGGTCGTTGCTGTCACGCTGGCCACCGCCATTGCCGTGAGCACCATCAGCGCCAGCGCTTCTGCCGTGAGCTATGATCTGGCCGACGGTGATGTCACCATTGATCAGGACGCCGACCGCGGCGCGTTCAGCTATCAGGGCGAGGACAAAAAGGAGAACCGCACCTACGTCAACGAGGACAAAGAGGACGACGGCAAGATCATCATCAAGGGTGACAAGGATACCCCCACTGAGAACACCGTCACCGTGCAAGAGGACGTCAAAAAGACCGATAACGCCGACGGCTCCGAAGGCCGCGACGTGGATATCGTGATCGACGGCGTGAACGCCGACACCAGCAAGACCGGCGAGTCCACCGTGACCGTCGGCGAGGGCGCAAACGTTGACCTGACCGTCAAGGATTCCACCCTGACCACCGGCGGCAACGGCATCGACATCGGCAAGGATCTGGACGGCACCGACGAAAATAAGGACACCAAGGTGGACCTGACCCTGAAAGATACCACCATCAACCAGACCAACAAGAACAGCGCCGGTCTGGACGTGCGGCAGGGTTCGGACGTTGACCTGACCCTCAAGGGCGACAACGTCATCGACGGCTCGCAGGCCACCGGCGACAAAAACGTTTCCGACAACACCAACGTGGAGGGCATCCGCGTGGGCGGCGAAGTGGCTTCCGACTTCTCGGGCGCCGAAAAGGACGCCCACCTGACCATCAAGGGCGACAAGGAAGAGACTTCCGACACCACCGAAGAGACCACCGGCGGCAGCCTGACCATCAAGGACACCACCACCGGTATGGTGATCGCAGGCGGCTCTGACGAGAAGGATTCCAGCGTCACCATCACGGACGGCGCGGACGTCACCATCCAGGACACCCATGTTTCCGGCTCCACCCAGAGCGGCCGTGGCGTCACCCAGCACGGTGATCTCACGCTGGACGGTGGTTCTTCCCTGACCATCGACGGTTCGCATGTAGGGGAAGACGATAAAACGCACGAGAACGGCGGTATTGGCATTGCCAGCTGGAACGACATCATCGTCAAGGCCAAGAGCAAGCTGAACATCAAGAACACCCAGACCGGCATTTACGGCCATCAGGGTGCCAGCACCAGCCTGACTACCGAGAACAGCACCCTCAACATCACCAACAGCGATGCCGGCATCCGCTACGAAGGCAGCGGTACGGCTAAGGATGGCTCCAAGCTGGAAGCCGCCGGTGACATCACCTTCAAGGATTCGGACGTTACTATTGAGGGCAAGAGCCTCGGCATTGAGACCGGCAACAACAGCGATACGACCGTCACGTTTGATCATACCACTGCCGCCGTTTCGGCAGAACTGACCAAGGAGGAGAACGTCGGAAGATATGCCATTTACTGCGAGGATTCGGGTAAAAACGGCAGCCTGATCGTCAAAAATGGCAGCAAGCTCAACCTGCAGGCGAACTACGGCATCGTTGCCGGCTACCGGAATGTACTCATTTCGGGCAACAGCACGGTCGATTCCACCACGCGGGATATGGCCATCCAGCTCCGCAACAGCAAGGGAACCAAGCTGCATATCACGGATGGCAGCGTCTACAACATGACCGATGGTTCTCACGATAACTATAACCTTCTTGCTTATTATGCCTACCACGATATTCTGGTGGACAAGGGCGGCGTTCTGTCCATGGACCTGCACAATTCGTATTCCGGCATCAATCTGGGCATGCTTTGCACCCTGACTGTGGATGACGGCACCGTCCTTGTAAAGGGCGATTATAACCACAGCGGCATCTACATCGACGGCCCCTACTCCAAGATTCTTATCAAGAATAACGCCCATGTGGAAGCTCCCACTATTGTAGGGAACACGTACTACCCCGGTCAGAAGCTCGTCGTCACCGGCGGCACCCTGACCTATGATTACAGCAAGGCCAACACTCTCTGGCCGGAAAACGCACAGGGCAACAAGCTGACCAACTTCCTGCTGACCAAGGACGCCGACCACGCCGACTTTGGTGCCTTTGCCTACAACGGCACCAAGTACGAGTACGTCTCCGACCTGAATAAGGAAAAGGGCAAGCAGTACCTGTCCGTGTGGGTGCCCGCTGCCGCGCTGGAATACATGCTGGATGTGGATGGCAGCCACGACCCGGAGATCGTCGGCAAGCTGCTGGCTGACCTGCAGGCCGACGGTTACAAGTTCAACACCCCGTACAAGACCAGCGACGGCGTGTTCGTCCTGCGGGATATGGTGGTGAACGGCCACAGCCTGAACTTCACCAAGACCACCGACGAAAACGGCAACACCAAGCTGATCTGGGGCAACTACGAGAACCGCACCGACGGTACCCCCAACGCCTACGATATGGTGTACGGCACCGAGTACGAGTACGAAGGCAAGACCTACACCATCGTGTGGGGCTACGAGCACAAGAACAACGCCAACGGCGCTGCCGGGCGCGACCAGAACATTCTGGATGCTTTCGATGCCGATTCCAACGTGAAGGTGACCGGCGACAACATCACCGGCAAAAGCTCTGACGACTACACCGTGACCATCTACGGTGCCCTGCGTGAAGTCGTGGAGCCCACCCCGGAACCGGATCCGGAACCCACCCCGGTCGATCCCGAGGGCCCGGACACCCCCGTCAGCCCGGAAGGCTCCACCGATACTCCCGTGCAGGACGCCACCCCGGACGAAGCCGAGACGCCCGCGAACCCGGAGAACCCCACCAATCCTTCTGTGCAGGATGCCGCCCCGGACAGCACCGTGGCCGCCCTGCCCAAGACCGGCGTGAACTGGACGGCGGCTCTGGCCATGGCTCTGAGCGGCATGGCCCTCACCGTAGCCGGTGCCTTCACCAGCCTGTTTGCCAAGAGCAAGCACTAAAAGCCAACCCCCAACGGGCCTGAAAACCCGTTGTTCCTCGCACACAACAGCAAGGCCCCCGGAGAGTTTTCCGGGGGCTTTGTTGTTGCCCGGAAACGGCCCGGCAGGCAGTGACTATCCCGGGCCCGCAGGCTGGATCTTCACTGCGTTTCAATAGCGTTTCAATAGCGTTTCAATAGCGTTTCAGAAGCATCTCAAAACCGTATCTGTTGTGTAACTCAGTTGGAGTCACTCTCATACAAACTGCATATTTCTCCTTTTTTATTTTTAGCATCCCGCTGAAATTTGCTTTTTATCGACAGTTTTATTGACTTTTTTCATTTTATATGTTATATGATAGCTGTAGATCAATGCGGACATTTATCTACGAATAGATACGTTTTATGGTATCTTTTGTGTGCAGAACGAAAGGAGCGAATCTTATGACGAACAAGAAATTCAAAAAAGCCGCAATGGCTCTGGCCCTGACCGCCTGTGTGGCAGCCACCCCTCTGGCCGCCAACGCTGAGACCCCTGAAAACGCAGTCCCTGTAGAGAACAAAGAACGTTCCGAAGCAGAAACTCCTGCACAACAGGCTTCTGAAAGTGCAAACACTGCTCCCGTAGAAAACCAGGAGCACGAAAACGCCGAGGGCATTCTGGAGGACCGGGAGACTGAGGACAAGAAAATCACGACCGATGTCGAGTACACCGACCGCGAGTTCACCTATAATGAGGACGGCACCGTCAAATCGGAGGAATCCTCCGGTGATATCGTCCAGAAGGAGATGGATAAGAGCACCGAAGCCGCTTCTGGCGAGACTGCCGGAGAAGGCAAGGATTCCGAGGATTCTGCTAAAACTCCTGAAGCAGGCGAGACCACCGAGGAAGGCAAGGACATCGAAGCTCCCGATGCGGACATCTCCGAACCGGTCAAGGACACCGAGGGCAAGGTCATCGGTACTGCCTCCAAGGAGGAGCACACCGAACAGGAAACTACCATCACACCCACCAGCCCGGACTCTGAAAAGCTGGTAGACAGCACTGTCAACCCGGACGGTTCTGTGACCAACCGCTACGAGACTTCTCACACTGCTGATAAGACTACAACTAACACAACCACCGGCACAGTTACCGCAGACACCAAGGAGATTTTTGTGACCGATGGCAAAGAGGTTGACCTGAAGCAGGAGTTGGGCGCGGATTATCAGGAAAAACTGAAGTGGGACACCGCCAGCGACATCTCGCTCAACGGCTATACCGTGGGCAGCATGAAAGAGGACGGCGACCGCCAGACCTACACCCTGACCAAGCACACGGAAGACACTGACCTTGAGATGACCGGTGAAGACCTTGCCAAACTTCTGGAAGCGGATTACGCCAAGACCGAGAACGACGATGGCAGCTACACCCTGACCAAAAGCATCCGTACTTCTGCCGGCGAACAAACTGTGTACATCACCGTGACCGGCAACAAGGCCACCCGCACGGTGGACACTACCCTGAAGGTGGACGTTAAAAAGAGCGAGCACTCTGGAACCGCCGACGTGAAGCAAGATGACGTGACGCTGCCCAACAAAACGGACAAAACGCTGACCTTTACGGACAAGGACAACAACACCTTCTCTGTGGATCTGGACGAACTGCTCCAGAAACAGGACAAGACCGAGAGCACCAATGCTGCTGGCGATAAGGTTATCACCGTGAAGGACGGCAGCAAGACCTATGAGATCGTTTATCACGAGACGAGCGAGTACGCCGACGCACAGGTCAAGGATATGTCCGCCGATGAACTGGCCAAACTGCTGAACAGCAATCCCGGCAACGGCACCTTCACCGTCAAGGATGGCAAGGTCTGCAAGGTGGTCAACGGCGAAGCCTGCGAGATCAGCTACGATGATGCCTCGCAGCTGCTGAAAAAGGTCCAGATTTCTGTCACTATGACCGATGCCGACAATCAGCTGTCCAAGGATAACGGCACGCTGGAGGATGCCAAGCTTCGCGCCAAGAAAGCTGCTTTGCAGAAGGCTCTGGCAGAAGCGATCTACGCCTGCACCGGCACCACGGTGGACCCCTCTTCTCTGAACATTACAGACGAGGATGTTTCTCTCCCCGAAGGTGTGGATAATGTCTTTGAAAACAGAGACAAGCTGAAGCGCACCTATATCTATACGGCCTCGGACGGCAAACAGTATACCTTTACTTACAAATTTGCCTACGACGATACACGGAACCATATCACCGGTTTCGGCGACGATGTCATGAAAGCGGGTTATTTTACCGGCGGCATTCATGTGAAGCCTGAAGAAGATGTGGAGGCTGCGGACGGAAAGACAGATCACAAGCGCACCCTGATTGAAAGCGGTATTTTTGTTTCCGGCGATGCCACCACAGATGCCAACGGTGCTTATACCACCATCACCAAGGACAGCCCCCTCTATGGCCTTGGCGTGGACTTCAAGACCGCTCCGAAAAACGCCGTTGCCGGTTCCATCAAGTATGATGATACCGGCCGCATCATTGAATACCAGACCACCGACGGCAAGACCATTAAGCTGTCTTACGAAAGCGTTGAGGTTCCGGATTCGAATCTGCCGTCTTATGCGCCTGTTGACGGAAAGACCAATATCAACAGCAAGTCCTTCACCAGAGTGACCTGGGAGGCCTGGAATCTAGGCGAGATCCATAATGAAGAGCAGGCTGACGACCAGTGGACGCTTTCCTCCGGCAAGGACGAAAGCGGCAGCCTGACCTACACCATCGTAGACAAGAAGAATAACGTTACCTATGACGATCTAGTCCGGGTCGGCAGCAACAGCTACACCAAAACGGTGACCGATGAAAACGGCGTCAAGACCACCTACACCATCACCGTTGAACCCGGCAGCCTGAGCGAAAGCAGGGCTCTGACCGAGCTGGCCGAGCGCTATGGCGTGGATGCCGCTGCCATCACCGTGAAAGACGGCGTTGCCTCCTTTACCAGGGACGGCAAGCAGTACCAGGTGGGCTATGGCAGCCAGCTGAAGATCGAGACCGTTCTCACCACCGAAGGCACGGTCACCACCGACGCCGATCAGGCAGAGCTGCTGGAAAAGATCCAGCAGATGCAAAAGGATCTGCAGGATGGCGAAATTCTGGATGTGGGCGGCTACCAGGTAACGATCTCGACCTCGAAGGATGAGATCATTGAGATCCTCCATAAGGTCGGCGAGACCACCGACTTCACCCGCTTGACCCGCGAGGAGCTGAAGGCTCTGCTGGAAAAGGAAAAGTCAGAGGCCGATGCCGCCGGCAAGAGCTATACGGGCGACATGGACGTTTCGCACCCGGAGTACAGCAACAAAAACCTGTACGGCAAGCCTGACACGGGTATCTTCGCCACCAAAAAGAAAGAGTATCTGTCCTATGATGGCAACTACATCCAGCATCTGGAGCTGAACGCAACGACCAAGGCCGACCTGCTGAAGGACGCTGACGGCAACGTCAGCCAGACCGACTGTGTTCTGGTGGACAAGAAACTGGAATACAGCGACGATCTGGATAAGCTCATTGACAGCCAGGGCACCAGCGTGGTCAACCTGCAGGATAAGATCGGTTACGACATCCCCATGGATCGCTATGAATATGCCCGCACCAGCTTCAGTGACGGCGACAAGCTGAACTGGAATGTCCGCAACAACCACCCCACTGCCAGCACCTATTACAAGGTGTCCGGTACGGTGGCCTACAACCAGTACAAGCTGGAGGACAGCACTTCTGAGCTTACGAAGGAGCAGGCCGAAGCCCTTCTGAAGAAGCTTCAGGCGGAGGGTTATGCCGATGCTTCCATCGTGACCTTCTACACGACCGAACATGAGCATCAGCAGACGGAAAGAAACGCTTCTTACCGCATCTATCTGAACAAGAGCGAGCTGATTTCCTACGGTTACCTGTCCTACGACAGCAACACCTGCACCAATGCCCACAATTGGAATCAGGCGATGTACGGCTTATCGAACAAGTATTTCAATCCTGATGCCTACTGCGGCGGCTACGACCTTGGACTGACCGGTTTCCGTCAGGTGGAGGACGGAACCTTTGTGGCACAGGGCAAAAAGACCATCACCGTGTCCCGCATTCTGCCTGCCACCACGCTGACCAACAACCACCTGACCATCACCGATTCCGCACAGAAAGCCGATACCGGCAGCGGAGTCAGCGGCCGCTACAACTATACCACCACCGTCTCCGGCTCGCGAGTGAATTACTCCGCCCTGGGTACTGCGACCCACGAGACCTGGAAGGAAGCTGCGCAGCAGACCACCGAGCGCACCGGCGAACAGGGCGATGGAACGTTGTCTTATACCTACCGTTCCACGCAGGATGCCAGTGTAGATGCCGAAAGCGCCCACAAAGAAGAAACTGTCGTCCGTCACGGCACTGCAGACTACGAATACACCTACACCGCCAGCAAGGACGAAGTAGAGATCACCACCGACAGCCGCACCGAAACCACTACACCCGAAACGCCTGAAACTCCGGATACCCCCGTCAGCCCGGAAGGCCCCACCACGCCTCCCGTGCAGGACGCCACTCCGGATGATGCCGAGACGCCTGTGACCCCGGGGAACCCCGCCAATCCTTCTGTGCAGGATGCCACCCCCGATACCGTGGCCGCCCTGCCCAAGACCGGCGTGAACTGGTTCACCGCTCTGGCCATGGCTCTGAGCGGCATGGCCCTCACTGTAGCCGGTGCGTTCACCAGCCTGTTTGCCAAGAGCAAGCACTGATGCGCTGACAAGACCAACCCCCAGTGAGCCGTAAAAAGCTCGCTGTCCCTCGCACACAACAACAATGCCCCCGGAGAGTTCTCCGGGGGCATTGTTGTTTCTATCGGTTTTTATTTTCTCAGCCAGCCGTCCACAGCGGCCACCAGCGCCTTGCCGCGGCGGCCCAGCAGGCGGGGCAGCAGCACACGGGCCATAGCCCACACGCCTGCAAAGTTGATCAGGATGACCACTGCGGTGACCAGGCCGGTCCACAGGCCGTACAGCGGGGTCTCGGCCAGCAGCACAAAGGCCTCGAACACCAGCAGACCCACGTTCAGCAGCACCCGGCCCGGATGCACATGCATATGGATCATGCGGTTTGCGTCGATGGAGCGCAGGGTAAACACCAGCGCCAGCCCCAGGAAGGAAGCGTATGTGGCACCGATGGGGCCCCACCACTTGATGAAGAAGTAGTTCATGATGCAGTTGCTGATGGCACCGGCCATCATGGTGACCATGCTGCGGCTGGACTTTTTGGTCACCACATACACGCTGTTCATGAACTGGTTGAAGCAGCTGCAGGTGGAGGCCAGCACCAGGAAAGGCACAAAGTGCCAGGCGTAGTAGTAGTTGGACTTCATGATGTGCATCACCGGGCGGCACAGCCAGATGATGCCCGCCGCACAGCAGAACAGCACACTGGAATAGGTGCGGAAGATCTTGGTGAAGAACCGCGCCCGGCCCTCCTCCTCGGTGACAGCCGAGAGCTGCCAGGCGTCGTAGAAGATCAGGCCCAGCGTGGTGAGGATGGTGGGCAGGAAGTAGCCCGTGGACAGCAGGCCGCTCCAGGCGTTGCCGTCCCGGCCGTCCAGTCCGTTGCACATCTCACGCACAAAGAACAGGTCGGAGGCGTTGATGATCCAGAAGCTGATCTGCGCCGGGATCATGGGCAGCGAGAAGTGGAGCATCTGCTTCCACAGGTCCTTGTTGATGCCCTTGAGCTCCACATAGTTCCACAGCTTGCCGGTGATCATGAGGAACAGCACGCTGGCCAGATCACCGCTGATGATGGCCAGCAGGTAGCCGTTGGCACCCCACTTGAAGCCCACCAGATACAGTACATAGAACGCCATGGTGGCCACGGTGCACAGCACGCCGTCCACGGCCACCAGCTTGTTCCACTGGCGGCTGCGCACGAACTGGGTGCACAGGGTGCGCAGGCAACTCAT
>ERZ791801.1763-NODE-1763-length-12997-cov-2.989260_pt1 | contig 12997 bp, 7 predicted proteins | sample MGYA00510309_ERZ791801 | MGnify/ENA primary metagenome ERZ791801 (study PRJEB30046, sample SAMN00791979) | human gut metagenome | study: EMG produced TPA metagenomics assembly of the A metagenome-wide association study of gut microbiota in type 2...
CTGCCCCAGTTTAAACCTGCGGTTCGTTGCTTCTCCCACCAGTTCATAAGTTTCTTCATAATACTGATAAAAATCATCGGTGAGGGAAGTCACACGTACCAGACCCTCCACAGTATTTTCCAGCTCCACGAAAAATCCGTACTCTGCGACTCCGGAAATAACACCGGCAAAGGTTTCTCCGATATGGTTTTCCATATACTGCACTTTTTTCAGCTTAATTGTCTCCCGCTCGGCCTCATCTGCACGCCGTTCCATCTCACTGGCATGCTTTGCAACCTCCGGCAGTATCTGCGTATAGTGGCCAATGCGCTTTTCGCCCAGACGCCCCCGCAGACTGTCCTTGATAATCCGGTGGATCTGCAGATCCGGATACCGGCGGATCGGTGAAGTAAAATGGCAGTAACAATCCGCTGCCAGACCAAAATGCCCGGTATTTTCCACCGTATAGCGTGCCTGCTTCATCGAGCGAAGGGTCAGACGGCTGATCAGCGGTTCCTCCGAAGTTCCGTCGATTTTTTCCAGCAGCTTCTGCAGTTCTTTCGGATGCACCTCATCACTTCCTATGTGGAGAGAGTACCCGAAATTATTGATAAACGTGGATAGTTTCTGTATTTTTTCCGAATCTGGCTGCTCATGCGTACGATAGACAAACGGAAGTTCTCTCCAGTAATATTCGGCTGCCACCGTCTCGTTTGCAGCAAGCATAAAATCCTCGATCAGTTTCGTTGCCACATTGCGGTCATACGGACGGATATCTACCGGATTTCCATTCTTATCCAGTATTACCTTTGTTTCCGGAAAATCAAAGTCGATGGAACCACGCTTCATACGCTTTTTGCGAAGAATTGCCGCCAGTTCTGCCATCTTTTCAAACATCGGAACCAGTGGCTCATATTCCGCCATCACCTCCGGATCATGGTCTGCCAGAATTTTTTTCACATTGGTATACGTCATACGCCGGTCCACGCAGATAACGGACTCTGTGATTGTGTGATCGATAATTTCGCCCTTAGGATTGACCGTCATGATGCAGCTGAGTGCCAGCCTCTCTTCCCCCTGGTTGAGGGAACAGATTCCGTTTGACAGGGCATGCGGCAGCATCGGAATCACCCGGTCCACCAGATATACAGAAGTTCCTCTCTTCAACGCTTCTGTGTCAAGAGCACTGTGCTCCTGCACATAATTGGACACATCCGCAATATGCACACCCAGAATATAATTTTCATGATCCATGGTAAGTGACACCGCATCATCCAGATCCTTGGCATCTTCGCCATCGATGGTCACCATCTGCCAGTCGCGCAGATCCTTGCGTCCTGCCATATCCGCTTCCGATACCGGCTTTGCCACATGCTCTACCTGCGTCATGACCTTCGGATCAAATTCCACCGGAAGACCGTAAGCGCGCACAATAGAAAGGATATCCACCCCCGGATCATTGATATGCCCGAGAATCTCCACCACTTTTCCTTCCGGATTCTTTCCCTTTTTCCCGTACTGTGTGATTTCAACAACGACTTTATGACCGTTTACAGCTCCTTTCGAACGCTCCAGCGGAATAAAAATATCCGAACCAAACTTTGGATTATCCGGCACTGCAAAGCCAAAATTTTTATTCAGCTGATACGTGCACACCACCTGCTTCATGCCCCTCTCAAGCACATGCAGCACCTTTCCCTCCCTGCGGCGTCCGGTCACTGCCGGTGATACGGAGATCTCTACCGTATCCATATGCATCGCACCATTGGTCTCGGATTCCGGAATAAAGATATCTTCCTTTTCCCCCTCCACACTGACAAATCCAAATCCTTTCGGATGTGCCTGAAACGTGCCTACGATCTTTTTCTCTTCCGATTTGCTGAACTTTCCTCTCTTGGAGCAGACGATGCGCCCCTCCATCATCAAATCATTCAGAATCTGTTCCAACTGTGGGCGCTGATCTTTTTTCACACCGAGGACGATCGCCAGTTCCTTGATTTTCATCGGGACATACATATCATCGCACATAAAGTCATATATCATTTTTTTCCGCTGTTCATACTTTGCGTCCATACCCAGATCTTCTCCTTATATAATGAAAAAAGCTGCCGATGTAATCGACAGCTTCCGGTTTCTACCAGATTCCCAAATTCAGAACCATTGCAATGACAAGGAACAGGATCACAAAAATTCTTGTAAGCTTTACAAGCATTCCTTCCATGGAACGTCCCTTATTTTTGCCCCAGTAAGTATCTGCTGCTCCGGCGATCGCGCCAAGACCTGCAGATTTCCCCTCCTGCATTAAGATAATCACTGTAATTACAATACTCAGTATAATAAATACAATAGTTAAAATCGTATTTAAAACGGTCACGATTTCCACCTCCTAATTCTAAACTCACGACTAACTAATTATATCATAAAAGAAAAGTCTTTTCAACATTTTTTTATATTTCACAATTTTCCTTTTCATTTCCACTTGATAATATAACACAGATAATATAGAACTTACTGTATCATTAGGAGTATACCATGAAATCCTGTCAAATGTACAGATTTATTCCGATTATGTTACTGTGTGTCTGTCTGTTCACTGGCGGATGTTCCCAAAACAAGGATCAGCCCTCTGCCACGCACAACCAGACCCCGGCCACAGAAGCTGCCTCCCATACGGATCACACCCCACAGGTACTTACCCCGCAGGCAGACGGCACCAAAACTTTTACAACAGATACTGCAGTTATTGATATCTCCCACACGCAAGAAGGATATATTATGGCAAAATACACCGGTTCCAATGCCAAACCCAAACTGCAGCTGACCGGGACAGACGGCATCACATATACATACAGTCTTTACAAAGATTATAGTACCTTTCCCCTTACTTCCGGAGATGGAACCTATCAGGTCGGTGTCTACGAAAATGTTTCCGATGACCGTTACACAACGCTGCTCTCCGAGACATTTTCTGTCACACTTACAGATCCGCTGAAGCCTTATCTGTATCCGAACCAGTACGTGAACTTCACCGCCGATTCCCTCCCTGTGGCCAAGGCCGAAGAACTTGCAGACGGTGCTTCCAGCGATCTGGACATCATCAGCAGTGTATATAATTATATCATTACACATACCACACGGACGCTTCTGCACATCAGTACCATTCTCAATCATTATATGCTTGGATTTATCATTGCCTTTCTGGTATTGCTTATCATCTGTATGATTTTATATCACACCGATCTCGGGCGCGTATTGTTCCTCGGACAGAAACTTGCCATGACGGTTGCCTCAGGACGCGTTCCAAACTGCCTGTATCTGGTTCTCTCCAGCGGACTCGACAGTAATATCGGGCTTACCCCGGCACGCGAACTTGTCAATAATCCGCATATGCAGGCACTTATCGACAAATGTCACGAGAATATCCGCCACGGGGAATCATTCGACAAAGCACTGCTGCTGTCCGGCATCTTTTCCCAGATGTACGCCAGCTGGATTGTAATCGGTTCCCGGACCGGCGAAATGGAAAGCATTGTTTCCCAGCGGGAGATCAATACCGATACCGCAAGCTATCTGACGGCACTTCGTGCTGCATTGCGCCAGATCAACGGTATTATCTACACTTCTGCCGCAGAAAATATGATCGCCATGGACAGCAGCATCTTACAGCTTTATAAAGACGGACGAATCGACAAACACACCGCCATCTCGGAAGCGGTCAATCCGGAGATCATGTCCAAACGTCTGAATCTCTTATAATGTTTCACTGATCCGCAGAAGCTGGTTATACTTGGCAGTGCGCTCTCCTCTGCACGGAGCGCCTGTCTTGATCCAGCCGGCATTTACTGCCACCGCGAGATCTGCAATAAAAGAATCTTCCGTTTCTCCGGAACGATGTGAAATAATTGCCTTATAGCCGTTCTTCTGTGCCAGTTCAATCGCATCCATGGCTTCCGTAAGCGTTCCGATCTGATTGACCTTAATCAGCACAGCATTTGCCACCTTAAGATCCATTCCGCACCGGATTCGTTTCACATTCGTGACAAACAGATCATCCCCTACCAGCATCACCTGTTCTTTCATGCGCTTTGTCAATTCCTGCCAGCCTTCCCAGTCGTCTTCATCCAGACCGTCCTCAATGGAAATCAGCGGATATTCCGTGGTAAGTTCTTCATACAGCGAGATCATTTCCTGTGCACTGCGCAGGACTTCTTTTTTTTCGGTGATCTCCTGCGTTTTCACATGTGCTTCGGATGTATAGGCACCTCCCTGCGTGTCCGGACGCCGCAGATTGACATCCACCTCTGCAGGTGTCTGCGCTTCTCCCGGAAAATGATACATTCCGTCTTCCTCACTGTACAGCTCGGATGCTGCCGCATCCATGGCAAATGCAACATCGCTGCCCACCTTATATCCGGCTTCCTCCACGGCACGCTGCAGACATGCAAACACTTCTCCCGCACTGGAAAAATCCGGTGCAAATCCGCCTTCATCCCCCACTGCCGTCAGTTTGCCTTCTTTCTGCAAAAGTTTTTTCAGAAAATGATAAATTTCCGCACCCATCCGGAGTGCATCCGGAAACGACTCGGCTCCGACCGGTACAATCATAAATTCCTGAAAATCCAGATGATTCTTTGCGTGAGCTCCGCCATTTATGACATTCATCATCGGCATCGGCCATTTTTTTGCATTCGGTCCTCCCAGATAACGGTACAACGGCATATCCAATGCTGCCGCTGCGCAGCGCGCACAGGCTAAAGAAACACCAAGTAAAGCATTGGCCCCCAGATTTCCTTTGTTGTCTGTCCCATCCAGTTCCACAAGTTTGCGGTCAATCTGTACCTGTTCCAGCACATTCATTCCCAACAGCTCCCTGCGGATCTTTGTGTTGATGTGATCCACAACGCGCTGTACGCCAAGCCCAAAATAACGTTCCTGTCCATCCCGCAGCTCAATCGCCTCAAATCTTCCGGTACTGGCTCCGGATGGCACAGATTCCCTGCCCGTAGTCTTCTTTCCCGTTGTCTCTGTCTGCGCGGTCACTTCCACCTCAACCGTAGGATTTCCTCTTGAATCCAGAATTTCCCTTCCATGAATTTCAATAATTTTGATCATCAGACCCATTCCTGTTGTCCTCCTTTTTTCATTATTGTGTGAAAAAGAAAGAAATTTATTCAAATCCAAAGAAAAAGAAAGACCTCCCCATGTTATGGGAGGTCTTTCTTAGCATAACCGACCGGTCTGTTTATAGGTTCATTTATACGTTAATTTCTGCAGTAACGCCGAGTTCCTCTTTGTGTGCATCCAGCACTGGACGAACCACATCACGCAGGAATACTTCCACCTGACGCGGTGCACGACCCACATACAGCTCTGGTTTTAAGTTTGCCTCGATCTGTTCTTTTGTCAGACCAAAAGCCGGATCTGCTGCAATCAGATCTACCAGATTGTTATCCTTACCCTCTTCCTTGACGGTCTTTCCTGCCTGCATGGACAGCTGACGGATTTTCTCGTGCAGTTCCTGACGGTTTCCACCCTCTTTTACGGCATCCATCATAATATTTTCGGTTGCCATGAATGGAATCTCTGCCATAAAGTGCTTGTAAATTACCTTCGGATATACCACCAGGCCATCTACAACATTTAAGCACAGATCCAGGATACCATCGATTGCAAGGAATCCTTCCGGAACCGACAGACGCTTGTTGGCAGAATCATCAAGTGTACGTTCAAACCACTGTGTTGCAGAAGTAATGGCCGGATTTAATGCATCTACCATCACATAGCGGGAAAGAGATGCAATACGCTCACTCCGCATCGGATTACGCTTGTATGCCATCGCAGAAGATCCGATCTGGTTCTTTTCAAATGGCTCCTCTACTTCTTTTAAATGCTGCAGAAGACGGATATCGTTAGACATCTTATGCGCACTGGCAGCAATCCCTGCTAAAACATTTAAAACACGGGTATCCACTTTACGGGAATAGGTCTGTCCGGAAACCGGATAACAGGACTTAAATCCCATTTTCTCTGCGATCATCGGATCAATCTTATCGATCGTCTCCTGATCCCCGTCAAAAAGTTCCAGGAAACTTGCCTGTGTACCGGTCGTTCCTTTCGATCCGAGCAGTTTTAACGTACTCTGTACATACTCCAGATCCTCCAGATCCATCAGAAACTCCTGTGTCCAGAGTGTTGCACGCTTTCCGACTGTTGTCGGCTGTGCCGGCTGGAAATGCGTAAATGCAAGGGTCGGCTGATCCTTATATTTTTCTGCAAAATTGGACAGCTCCGCAATCACGCTGACCAGTTTTTTATGTACGAGCTTTAATGCCTCATTCATAATGATGATGTCTGTATTATCTCCGACATAGCAGGAAGTAGCCCCCAGATGAATGATACCGGCTGCCTTCGGGCACTGCTGTCCATAAGCATACACATGGCTCATGACATCATGACGCACCAGTTTTTCACGTGCGACTGCTACGTCATAATTAATGTCATTGACATGTTCTTTCATCTCATCAATCATATCCTGTGTGATGACCGGCTTTCCATTCTCGGAAAGTCCGAGTTCCATCTCTGTCTCAGCCAGTGCGATCCAGAGTTTTCTCCATGTGGAAAACTTCATATCCTGGGAAAAAATGTACTGCATTTCCTTGCTGGCATAACGCTCGGAAAGAGGGCTTGTATATCTGTCTGTGCTCATGTTCTTCTCCTTTTATTTGATTACATTGGTAACAACTTATCGGCTCATCTTGCGCTCAAGATCAATCTCTTTGTCATAATACTCACCGCGAATGTCCTGTTTCGGCGGTTCCATCGGGTATTTGCCCGTAAAACAGCCGGTACAGATCGGAAGTCCTTCCGCCATTTCTTTCAGACGGTCGATTCCGAGATAACCAAGGGAATCTGCTCCGATAATCTGGCGGATCTCTTCAATCGTACGGTTGTAGGCAATCAACTGCTCACGCGCCGGAATATCGGTTCCGAAATAACAAGGCCATAAAAATGGCGGAGAACTGATGCGTACATGCACCTCGGTTGCTCCTGCATCCCTTAACATGCGCACAATACGATCCGATGTCGTACCTCTTACAATCGAATCATCGATCATAATGACACGTTTCCCTGCCACTGCCTCACGCAGCACATTCAGCTTCACCTGTACGCTGGATTCCCTGCTGCTCTGCTTTGGCTTGATAAACGTACGTCCCACATAGCCGTTCTTGACAAAGGCTGTACCATACGGAATCCCGGATGCCAGAGAATAGCCAAGTGCTGCAGCATTTCCGGACTCCGGCACACCTGTCACCAGATCTGCCTCTACCGGCGAATCCTGTGCCAGAAACTTTCCGGCCTTGATCCGGCTTGCATATACACTCACCCCGTCAATATGACTGTCCGGTCTTGCAAAATAGATGTACTCAAAAATACAGCGTGCTTCCTTTTCTTTCGGAAGTGCCATGGTCATATCGGACTCAATACCTTTTTCCGGAGAAATGGTCACAACTTCTCCCGGCAGCACATCACGCACAAATGTTGCACCAATGGTGTCAAGTGCACAGGTTTCCGATGTGATAATATAAGAATTGTCACGCTTTCCGATACAAAGCGGCTTAAAGCCGTATGGGTCACGCGCCCCGATCAATTTACGCGGACTTGCCACAACCAGTGCGTAAGCTCCCTTAAGACGCTGGCACGCACGGCGCACAGCTTCTTCTGCTGACTGGGAATTCAACCGCTCCCTTGCGATATAGTAGGCAATCACCTCAGAATCAATGGTGGTCTGGAAAATTGCTCCCGTATATTCCAGCTCCTTGCGAAGCTGTGGTGCATTGATCAGATTGCCGTTGTGGGCAAGTGCCAATGTACCTTTGACATAATTTAACACGAGTGGCTGGGCATTTTCGCGGGTAGAAGAACCGGCCGTTGAGTAACGTACATGTCCGACTCCGATGTCCCCCTTCATCTGCTCAAGATTTTCCGGTGCGAACACTTCATTTACAAGTCCCATTCCCTTGTAGGAAAGAACCTTGCCCTTAGGACCGCTGGTATCGCTGACTGCAATACCGCAGCTCTCCTGGCCACGGTGCTGCAGGGCAAACAGTCCATAATATATTGTCGATGCTACATCTGCACCGTCAAAATCATACATTCCGAAGACGCCACACTCCTCATGAAGTGTATCCGCATCATAACTGTTATTCTGAATCATTGTGATCTCCTATATCTATCTTGTAAAAGGCTTACCTGTCAGAAGCTCATATGCTTCTTTGTACTTATCAACGGTCTTTGTAACAACTTCTTCCGGAAGAAGGAAATCATTGTCCGGATTTGCCTTGAGCCAGTCTCTGACATACTGCTTGTCGAAAGAAGGCTGTCCCTGTCCCGGCTTGTACCCTTCCAGTGGCCAGAATCTGGAGCTGTCCGGTGTAAGCATCTCATCACCGAGAACGACTTTACCGTTCTCGTCCAGACCGAACTCAAATTTGGTATCTGCAATGATAATTCCTTTGGAAAGTGCATACTCTGCACATTTCTTGTAGAGAGCGATGGTGCAATCCTTGATCTGTGTTGCGTAATCAAGTCCTTTTCCAGGATAAATTTTCTCCAACACATCTACAGACTGCTCGAAGGAAATATTCTCATCATGATCGCCCAGATCTGCCTTGGTACTCGGTGTATAAATCGGCTCCGGAAGCTTATCAGACTCTACCAGTCCTTCTGGAAGCTTAATGCCGCACACTGTGCCGTTTTCTTTGTAGCTTGCCCAGCCGCTTCCTGTGATATAGCCACGAACGATACACTCGATTGGAAGCATCTCAAGCTTCTTGCACATCATGCTGTTTCCGTCAAAACGCTCCTGTTGGAAAAATTCCGGCATATCCCTGACATCTACAGAAATCATATGATTCGGAACAACATCCTTTGTAAAATCAAACCAGAACTTTGACATCTGGGTCAGAATTGCGCCCTTGTCCGTAATCCTGTTCTTTAAAATGTTGTCAAATGCGGAAATACGGTCAGTAGCTACAATGATCAGGCTGTCTCCGTTATCATAGACTTCTCTTACTTTTCCTTCTTTGAATGGTTTAAATTCCTTCATTTTCGCTCTCCTTATTCTTTTATTTTTCGATTAACAAACTCTTTCCGGTCATCTCTTTCGGCTGCTCTAATCCCATAATCTGAAGCAGGGTCGGGGCAATATCTGCCAGGCATCCGCCCTCACGCAGTGTATACTTCGGATCCGCATTTACGAGAATAAACGGTACCGGATTGGTTGTATGGGCAGTATGTGGCTCACCTGTTTCGTAGTCAATCATTTTCTCTGCATTTCCATGATCTGCACAGATAAACAGAACACCATCCATATCCTTCACCGCCTGGACTGCATCTCCTACCAGTCCGTCCACACGCTCGACTGCCTTGATGGCTGCCGGAATCACACCTGTATGTCCGACCATATCCGGGTTTGCAAAGTTGATAACGATCACATCATACTTGTCTGACTTAATAGCCTCAACAAGATCCATACCAACCTCCGGAGCACTCATTTCCGGCTTCAGATCATATGTTGCAACATCCTTCGGGGAATTTACCAGCAGACGTGCCTCATCAACGTTTGGCTCTTCCACTCCGCCATTAAAGAAGAATGTAACATGTGCATACTTCTCTGTCTCGGCCAGACGAAGCTGTGTCTTTCCGCACTTTGCCAGGTACTCACCGAATGTATTTACAATATGCTCTTTTTCAAATGCGATCAGCTTGTTCGGGATCGTCTCATCATAGTCCTTAAAGCAGACAAATGTTGTCTTAATGAACGGACGGTCAAATCCGGTAAACTTGTCATCACAGAATGCACGTGTCATTTCACGGGCACGGTCCGGACGGAAGTTAAAGAAGATCACGGAATCATTCTCTTTTACAACAGAGACCGGTTTTCCATTCTCTGTAATTACGGTAGGAAGTACGAACTCGTCTGTTACATCCTTTGCATAGGAATCTTCCATTGCCTTAACCGCATCTTCTGCCTGTACGCCCTCACCCTTTGTCAGGGAATCATAGGCTTTCTGTACACGATCCCAGTTATTATCACGATCCATTGCATAATAACGTCCGGATAAAGAAGCGATCTTTCCAACACCGATCTCTTTCATCTTCTTTTCCAGTTCTTCGATAAATTCTTTTCCGGATGCAGGAGGTGTATCACGTCCGTCTAAGAATGCATGAACATATACCTTGCTCAGTCCCTGCTTCTTTGCCATCTCAAGCAGTCCGTAAAGATGTGTAATATGACTGTGCACACCACCATCGGAAAGAAGTCCCCACAGATGCAGGTCCGAATCATTTTTCTTACAATTATCCATGGCTGCAAGCAGTGCCTTATTCTCAAAAAAGTCACCGTCTTCGATTGCCTTGGTAATTCTGGTCAGATCCTGGTAAATAATGCGGCCGGCACCGATATTCATATGTCCAACCTCAGAGTTACCCATCTGTCCGTCCGGAAGTCCTACTGCCAGGCCGGAAGCCTGTCCTTTTACAAAAGGACATTCCTTCATTAATTTATCCATCACCGGGGTATTTGCCAGCGCAATGGCATTTCCCTCTGTACGGTCATTCAGACCATAACCGTCAAGAACCATTAAAACAACAGGTTTTTTGCTCATAATTCATCCTCTCTTTCCATTGTAACAATCCTATACTATTGTACTTCATTATTGTTACACAAACACTTATTATATTACATAATTTGAACGGGATTGCAAGTGTTCACTGCAAATTTCCCACGATATCTATCGATTTTAAATCCAGATCCACATCATCAAAATACTGTCCATAACGCCTTCCGGACGTATAGGCATAAGGAGAAACTCCCGGTTTTTCGACATTTTTATACGGATAAAAGAATCCGTCCTCATCAATTCCCACATGATTGGAGATATCTGCCAGATAATGATAAAATGCTTTGATCTGTTTTTTTTCTGTCAGAATCGAAGTCGTAAGCGAATCCTGTATGCACGGAATCATCCGCAATTTCAGACTGCCGGAACCATCAATCTGAATCTGTGCAATCGTTGTGTAAAGTTTTCCGGTAGAAAACCAGAAATTTCCCACGCTGTATGCCACCGGCACATTTTTTATAAACTCAACGCCCTGCAGACGGTGCGGATGTCCACCAATCACGGCGTCTGCACCAGCTTTTACACAAAGGTCTGCAATCTCTGTCTGATCCTGCCCATAATGGATCTTTCCTTCTGTTCCCCAGTGAACATACGCGATCACATAATCACTGTTCTTCTTCGCACGCTTCAGTTCTTTCTTCCATACCTCTTCCTGCTGGGTCTTTAATACTCCCGGTTTCTCCTTCTGGGCTTTCTGTGTAAAATGATAAAACCTTTCGATTTCCGTTGCAGATACAATCGCAATCTTTCGTCCACCTGTGACCACATAACGCACAGCGCTTGCCTCTGTCAGATTTCTGCCACCACCACTGTACGGAATTTCCGCAGCATGCAATGCATCCAGCGTATCTAAAAATCCCTGCTCACCATAATCAAACACATGATTATTTGCCACAGAGACCATATCTATTCCCAGTGTGCGCAGGAATCCGGCATCTTTGGGATCTGCCCGAAAACAGTATGCTTTGCCAACCTGCCGCTGTCCCCGTGTTGTATAAGCAAACTCATTGTTTGCCATCGTAAAATCTGCCGAAATCAGTTCCTTTTTTACTTCATCGGAAAAATAATCCGCCATGTGATTCTTTGCCGTCTTCCCCGTACACCAATTCTCATCCAGACAGATATCCCCGACAAAATCCAGACGGATGCATGCCGGATCGGATGCTTCTTTCCAGATCACATCCTCATACGAATACGACATATACTGTTGCTGCCTGCAATACATAAGCCACAGAACATGCATACTGTTTCCGGTAAACCGATACCACAGATCCGGGTCCTGATTTCCGTTTTCCAGCTGTGTATACAGACTCTGCAGCACACCGCTCCCATACTTCGTTTCAATCCATCCCATAAAGGCTTCATCCACCGGATATTTCTGAAAAAACTTTCCGGAGGCAGTCCTTAAAATCTGGTTTTCCAGATCCTGTACTTCCGGCTCGGTTTCCTGTGATTGTTCCGTGACCTGGGAGGTTTTTTCCTCATATTCAGTTTGTACTTCCTTAGTCTCTTTCAGCGGCTGTGTATTTTGGATGATGCCATGTGTCAAAGCAAAAATAAACAACAAGAGAACGACACATTCCAGACATTTTTTCTTCATGTGTAAAATTTCAAAGGCTATTCACCTGAAATTCAGATGAATAGCCCTATAACCATACAATATCAGATTCTAGTAGTTTACAATCTTACCGAAATCAGCTTTCAGGGATGCTCCGCCAACCAGACCACCATCGATGTCCGGCTTTGCGAACAGCTCTGCTGCATTTCCTGCATTTACAGATCCGCCGTACTGGATACGAACAGAATCAGCAGTAGCCTGATCATAGATTTCAGCTACACATGCACGGATTGCGCCACAGACTTCCTGTGCCTGATCGGATGTAGCAGTCTTGCCTGTTCCGATTGCCCAGATTGGCTCATAAGCGATTACCATGTTTGCAACGTCTGCTGCTGCAACGCCTGCAAGATCAGATTTGATCTGAAGTCTGATCCAGTCAAGTGTTACACCCATCTCTCTCTGCTCTAAAGTCTCTCCACAGCAAAGGATTGGAGTAAGTCCTGCCTCGATTGCCTTCTTAACCTTCTTATTTAAGAGAACATCATCCTCTTTGAAGTAGTCACGTCTCTCGGAATGTCCGATTACAACGTACTTAACACCAGCGTCTACCAGCATCTCTGCGGAGATCTCACCTGTGTATGCACCCTTCTCTTCGAAGTACATGTTCTCGGCACCAACCTGTACGTTGGTTCCTTTCACAGCCTCTACAACCGGTACGATATCGATTGCAGGTACACAGTAAACAACATCTACGCTGTCAGATACTACTAATGGCTTT
>ERZ791801.1764-NODE-1764-length-12997-cov-2.059728_pt1 | contig 12997 bp, 13 predicted proteins | sample MGYA00510309_ERZ791801 | MGnify/ENA primary metagenome ERZ791801 (study PRJEB30046, sample SAMN00791979) | human gut metagenome | study: EMG produced TPA metagenomics assembly of the A metagenome-wide association study of gut microbiota in type 2...
AAATCTCTTCCCCACCAAAAAAAAGCCTCCTATACCATATTATATGAAGAAACCAGAATAAGTTCCCGGTAATTCTTGATTTCACCATCAAAACCCACGAAAAAACATAAAAAAAACAGCCCCGCTATTTACTTTAAAACCCTAATATTGATATAATGGAACAATGAGCAATGCAGAATTATATATATGTAGAACGAGCGGAAGCTTGCTTACGGCGAGTTCTATATATATATAATTCTATAGTGCGAAGCACTACACCGAGCCGTCAGGCGAGGTGGGCATTGCGAATTGACCACATGGTGGGCATTGCGATCCACCACAAAGCCGTTAGGCGAGGTGGGCATTGCGAATTGACCACATGGTGGGCATTGCGAATTAAGATTATTTTGGAGGAACACCCTCGTGAGACTTAGAAACGTAAAAGGCTCCAGAGAGACAATCGCCGACAACAAATACGTCGTACACGACGAAGAAAGCATGAAAGGCAAATGGAGCGAATTTTTTGGGAATACAAATCCCATCCACATCGAGATTGGTATGGGAAAAGGACAATTTATCATGGAGCTTGCCAGACGGAATCCGGATATCAACTATCTCGGCATCGAGAAATATTCCAGTGTTCTGGTACGTGCCATCGAGAAACGTGAACAGGAAGAAGACATGACCAATCTTTATTTTATAAGAATGGATGCTGAGTACATCGAGAATGTCTTTGCAGAAAATGAAGTAGCAAATATCTACCTGAACTTCTCTGATCCATGGCCAAAGGATCGCCATGCCAGGAGACGACTGACTTCAACTCACTTTTTCGAACACTACGATCATATCCTTGCGCCGGACGGACGTGTTATGTTCAAGACAGATAACCGCCCATTATTTGACTTCTCCTTAGAGCAGGTTCCGGAAGCAGGATGGACACTTGAAAACTACACATATGATCTGCACCATTCCGAATACAACGAAGGAAATATCATGACAGAATACGAAGCAAAGTTTTCTGCTCTTGGTACTCCGATCAACCGGCTGGTTGCATATCGAACAAAGAAATAGCATTGGAGAATAACCGTTCATGAAGATAAGAAAGAACCCGAAGAAAAACAGGACAAGACATGCAATTCCTGTCGTTATCCTGTCCACTGTTCTGTTATTTACCATGAGCGTTTTCTATATAGACAGCACGTCATCCTCTGCTGCCGGAACAGACCATTTGTTTCTTCCAGACAGTACAGTTACGAATACGGCATCTGATGACTCTACAAACGAAGGATCAGATAACAGCACAGATGAGGATGGAACAACTGAATACTTAGTGATGAACCGGGCAAAGCACCGGAGCTTGCGTCCAACTATGCCATCGTACTGGACGCAAATACTGGGAATATTCTATATCAAAAAAACGCTTTTGATAAACAGTACCCGGCAAGTATCACGAAGATTATGACCTTCTTACTTGCCATTGAAAATACAAAGCTGACCGATACTGTAACAATGTCACACGATGCCGTCTTCGGCATTGATCGAGGAAGCAGCCATATCGGTCTGGATGAAGGTGAACAGATCTCTATGGAGGATGCCCTCTATGGTATGATGCTGGAATCCGCAAATGAAGTTGCATGGGGCATCGGAGAATTTGTCTCTGGTGGGAGCATCGAAGATTTTGCTAAAATGATGAATGAACGTGCAGTCAAGCTTGGCTGCCTTGGCACTCATTTTGTAAATGCAAATGGTCTTCCGGATGAGAACCATTATACCACCTGTTATGACATGGCATTAATAACCAAAGCCTGTCTGAAACACGATGAATTTCGTAAAATAACAGGTACCAGAAATCATGTCATTGGACCGACAAATATTTGCGAGGAAGAACGCCAGCTCTGGCAGCACTGTAAAATGACAAATCCCGACAGCAAATATTACTATGAATACTGCGAAGGCGGTAAGACCGGTTATACAAATGATGCATTAAATACCCTTGTTACCTGGAGTAAAAAAGGTGATACCGAACTGATCTGCGTTCTGATGAACTGTAACGGTGCAGCAAATACCTACACTGACAGCAAAGCCATCTATGAGTATTGCTTCCGGAATTATAGTCTCCAGACACCTCTGGCCGACTATACCTTTGACAGCACCCAGACATCACAGACGCTTGATTATTTGAACTCCTATTACAAGACTGATTCCGGTTCTGATATTACATTGCAGATTGATAAGGACTATAAACTGAATTTTAATAAAAATGATGATATTAAGAAATTAACTTACAGTATCGAATATAACAAAGAACCGGTAAAAGATGGAGATACTTATACCGTGGGGCATCTGATTCTCTCCTATGGCGGAAATATGATAGGAACAACAGATCTTACCGTAACCGGCTATAACCCGGATGGGAAACAGATTTCATCAAATAACACAGAACATGCAGCCGGTGCAACAGTTGCAGCCTCTGCAGCAAAAAAGAAGCTGTCGATCCATCCATTGTGGATCATTCTTGCAGTTCTGCTTCTTCTTGCCGTATTGTTTGTGGCCTATCTGATCCATATACAGAAAGCAAGAAAGCATCAACGCGCGCTTCAGGCAGCAAGAAAAAAACAATATGAAGAACGCAGACGACAGCTTCAGGAAACATTTGATAATGACCTTGACGAGTAAGGTACAATAGAAACAACAAAACCTCTTAACAGATATAGAGGAGAATGGAGAATATCATGGATATTTCAACAACGGAAAATCTGAAAACAGTGCGGGATTCCAATCAGGAAATTCTGGACTACTTCAACGAACTGTATGTAGAGAAACTGGAACAGATCCAGGCTCTGAAAACAGAACAGTTTGAATTAAAGATCAAAATTGATGAACTTATGAAAACACTGGAGGTCTACTCCTTTAAAAACAGTGCCGGACATAATGTCTTTTCTCCATTTTCTACAACGACAACAACGCAGGAAGAAAAAGCTGCACAGATTGAACAGGAATTAAAAGAGCTGAACGCTTCTAATGCTGCTCTTACAACAAAGATCCACTGCTTACAGGCAGATGCCGACGAGCTGAAGGGCAGGATCACACGCATCCATACAGCAACCAAAAAGCTGGATGCTTTTCTGGATGAAATGGCAGAAGAATTCACAAAGGAAGCGGTTGCATTGGAAAAAGAGCCGGTTGAAGAAGACCTTCCGGTTATCAATCATGGCTTCAATATTCTTCGTCTGAAAAAATACGATCAGGATAAATTAGTACAATCCTTACATACCGATATTCTGGAGCAGTTAGATCGAACCAGACATACTCTGGATTCCCTGTCATGGCTGATCAAGTCGGATGTCAACCGGGCAAAGATCACACTTGATGAACTCATCGACTCAACTGCATCCATGGAAGATTCTCTGAATGCTATCCTTTTGGGACTTACCGGTGACATTGATGCAACTGTACCGATTGAAACCTTATTAGAAGATACCATTTTCCGATACAAAGATGCTTATCCAGAATGTGTCATAGAATCTGACATTGACTGTCCGGATGCTTCGATCGAGATTCCGGAAATTATCACGATCAGTCTGATCCGTATACTGTGTGAATGTCTGGACAATGTATATAAGCATGCAAATGCAAATCGTGTTGGTATCAACATTCAGATCTACAGTGATCAGATATCGGTACATATCAATGATAACGGCATCGGCATTGATGAGAATTACAGTCACACCTCTCCATGGAACAGTGGACTTCACCGCATTCAGGAGATTATTTATTTGTTAAATGGACAACTTAAGATAGAAGGTGATATCATCAGTGGAACAGATATCCGTTTTTCTATCCCGATTGAAATAATGTAGATTATGGGTTCTCCCCCTTAATTATGAAATGAAAGAAAAATAAGGACATTTCCTTAATATATAAGAAAGAATTTGAAAGGACAACCTTAATTATGAAAGAAAAAATCGTAAATCTGATTGCAAATCATGTAGAAGGCATGACTGCTGAAGAAATTGCAACTTTTATTGAGATACCACCAAAGCAGGAGCTTGGCGACTATGCATTTCCTTGCTTCAGACTGGCAAAGACTATGCACAAAGCACCAAACCTGATCGCAGCCGATATCAAAGAAGCTATTGGTGATATTGATTTTCTCGATAAGATCGATGTTCAGGGCGCATATCTGAACTTCTTCGTAAAGAAAGATATCTTTGTCCAGACCATGATCGAATCAGCATTAAAGGACAACTTCGGCGGTTCCGATGAAGGTGCAGACAAGGTTATCTGTATCGATTACTCCTCGCCAAACGTAGCAAAGAACTTCCACGTTGGACACCTCAGAACTACTATCATCGGTAATTCCCTCTATAAAATCTATTCCAAACTCGGCTATAAAGTAATCCGTATCAACCACTTAGGTGACTGGGGTACACAGTTTGGTAAGCTGATCGTTGCATATAAGAACTGGGGAACAAAGGAAGCAGTTGAGAAAGATGGCGTTGCCGAGCTTATGCGTCTCTATGTGAAGTTCCATGAAGAAGCAGACCAGAATCCGGAGCTTGTAGATGAAGCAAGAGCATGGTTCAGCAAGATGGAGCATGGGGATGAAGAAGCACTCTCGATCTGGCAGTGGTTCAAGGACATCAGCCTTGTAGAATACAAACGTACCTATGACCTTCTGGGTATGGATTTTGATTATTATCTCGGTGAAAGCTTCTATCGTGACAAATGTCAGGAAGTTGTTGACCAGTTGACAAATGCGAACCTGTTAAAGGAAAGCGAAGGTGCTATGATCGTAGATCTGTCCGACTATGATATGGCTCCATGTATCGTTACAAAGAAAGATGGAAGCTCCATCTATGCAACCCGTGATCTGGCTGCTATTTTCTATCGTAAGAATACCTATCATTTCACAAAATGCTTATATGTAACCGGACAGGAACAGAAGCTGCATTTTGCACAGGTATTCAAGGTAGTTGAGCTTCTTGGAAATGACTGGGCGAAGGATTCTCTGGTTCACATTCCTTATGGACTGGTAAGCTTAGAGGGTGCAAAGCTTTCAACCAGAAGCGGAAATATCATCTATGCAGAAGATATTCTGCATGATGCAATTAAAAAGAGTTTTGAAATCATCTCAGAAAAGAGCCCGAACCTTCCTGATAAGGAAGAAGTTGCCAAGATCGTCGGCGTTGGCTCTGTTCTGTTCAATGACCTTTATAACCAGCGTATCAAGGATGTATCCTTTAGCTGGGATAAGGTATTAAACTTTGACGGTGAGACCGGTCCTTATGTTCAGTACACACATGCAAGATGCTCCAGCGTTGTAAGACTTGCTGAGAATTTCGATCCTGCAAAGCCGGTTGATTACAGCACGATCTCTGAACCGGATGCTATGAATCTCTTAAAAGAGATCAGCCGTTTCCCTAAGGTTGTATCGGATGCAGCAGAGAAATACGAACCATCTGTTGTTGCAAGATTCGCTGTCGATGTTGCTCAGGCATTTAACAAATTCTATAACTCCACACGTATCAACGTACCGGAGGAAAATGTAAAGAATGCCCGTGTCATGCTGACATACCTTACAAAGAAAACTCTTCACGATGCATTAGAGCTTCTCGGAATCAATGCACCGGAAGCTATGTAAATCAGGTGATCTTTCATGTCGAAACGATTAAATAAGACTATTAAATGGGATAAACTCGATAACACTGCCAACCTGTTTCCTGTCATTGTAAGCGAAAATGTTAGCAACGTTTATCGTATTTCCGTTACATTGACAGAAGACATAAATGCAGAACTTCTGCAAAAGGCACTGGACAAGATTCTTCCATTTTTTGATGTGTTTAATCACAAACTGAAAAATGGTATCTTCTGGTATTACTTTGAAGCAAATGAACGACCTGCTCCAAGGGTAATGCCGGAAGACACATACCCTTGTCTGTATATCAATCCCTATACAAATAATGAATATCTGTTCCGTGTTACCTACTATCAGAAACGGATCAATCTGGAAGTCTTTCATGTCTTAACAGATGGAAATGGTGCTCTTATTTTCCTGAAGGAACTGACTTATCAGTACCTCCGGTACAAATACCCGGAACTTGCTGAAAAAGCAGGTAATACCTTAAATGCAGATTCCTCGTTGGATATCGAGGACAGCTACAAGAAGAACTATATAAGACCTGCCAAACGTTCCTATAAAACGGAAAAAGCAGTTATCTTAAAAGGTGAAAAGCTGCCTTTTAATCATTTTGCTATCCTGCACGGCTATATCCCGGTTTCCGAGATCAAACAGGCGGCAGCAAAATATGGTGTAACCATCAACCAGTATCTGCTTGGAACATTTACATGGGCAATCTACAAAGAATACCTGAAAGGGCAGCCTTCCAAGCGTCCGATCAGCACCGTTGTTCCTGTAAATCTTCGCCCATATTTTAATTCCAATACAACGAAGAACTTCTTTGCCGTTGTCTCTGCTTACTTCAAGCCGGAGAAGGATACTTATACATTTGAAGATGTTCTGCACATCATCGCAGATAGTCTGAAGGAACAGATCAATAAAGAAAATCTGGAGAAGCTGTTATCCTATAACGTTTCCAATGAAGTGAATTTTATTATCCGTGCCGTTCCGCGTGTCTTTAAGAGCATCGCCATGCGCCGTATTTATAAAGCTTCATTAAAAGCAAATACATCAACGATCACCAACCTTGGAGTTGTATCCGTTGATGATATATATAAGGAATATATCGACCGCTTCCATGTCGTTCTGTCGATGTCCAAAGGACAGTTCATCAAAGGAAGTGTCATCAGTTATAAGGATACACTGGTCTTCACCTTCAGCTCTGCCATTCGTGAAACATTTATACAGAAAGAATTTTTCCGCCAGATGGTTCGGGATGGGATTCATGTATCGATAGAAAGTAACGGGGTGTATTATGAGTAAATGTAGACGTTGTAATATAGATGTTCTGGATCACTCCCTTTCATGCCCTTTATGTAACGGAGTTCTGGAATATGATCCGGTGAAAGATCCGGAAAGCGAAAAAGACTTTCTTGACCATAGTCAAGAAACTGGTGAAAAGTCAAAATCTGTTATGTATCCGGACATCACACCTGCAATGCGTCGTATGCGATTTGTTATCAAACTGACAATTTTTTGCAGTATTGTTGTAGAAGGAATCCTGATCCTGATCAACTACCTGACATATTCAAAGGTCAAATGGTCAGCTCTTTGTGGAATCGGACTTGCATATGCCTGTTTTTCACTGATCTATTCATTTAGGCACAATAAGAGTCATCGAAAAAAAATGCTGGTACAGGCAATTTTCATCATGCCCGTTCTTGTATTGATTGATTATATCCTTGGATATACCGGGTGGTCAATTGACTTTGCAATACCTTGTGTTATTGCAATGCTTGACATTGCAATTCTTGTATTGATGATTATTAATACCGAAAACTGGCAATCCTATATTTTATTACAGGTATATATCATTATTATCTGTGTGATCCTGACAATACTTATGCTTACCGGAAAGTTCTTCAAACATGATTTCTTTATGATTATTGCAGATATTATGAGTGCTCTGTTGCTCGGTGGTACACTGGTGTTCGGAGATCGACCTGCAACAACAGAACTAAAACGTAGATTTCATGTATAGAATTATATTTCAGGCATAGATATTATTTTATAAATGACATCACAGATAATATTCTACAAATATAAATATCTTAAAATACAAATTATCTTATAGTAAAAGCAGTGCCAGCAATTATTTTTCGTTGTGCACTGCTTACTATTAACTAAATTTAGAAAGAGAGATTTTATTAAATGGCACTTTTAGATAAATTAACCTCTGGTTCTTCTACTCCTCCTGATACTTCAGGAATGAGCAAACAGGCAAAGCTTGTATGTGAACTGGTCGCTGATTTTAACAGCAATAATCTTCTTACGCAGATCAGAAATAACAATCGTTCCAAAAGCGACATTGATAAAACATACAAATATCCCGATCACTTTACCAGTGAATTGATTGAAACTAAAAACTTCAAAATGGAACTGTTAAAGTGGAAAAATTCTCATAATCCATATGTTGTCCTGCAACTTCATGGTGGTGGTTATGTTGGAGCTTTTAAAACACAGTATCGTATGTTTGCCGGATTATATTCGGAACTTGGAAAAGGTGCATCCGTCTTATCCATTGACTATAGGGTTGCTCCTGAAAATCCATATCCTGCAGCATTAAATGATGCTTTATATGCATATGATTGGCTGCTAAATCATGGATACTCGGAAAACCATATTATTCTTGCTGGTGATTCTGCAGGTGGCGGACTGGCTATGGCTCTCTGCCATTATCTTACAGACCGTGACCGTATTCTTCCTGCCGGAATCGTAGCTATGTCACCATGGACAGATCTGACTGCAAGCGGATCATCCTATACAGAAAACTTTGAGATTGATCCTCTCTTTGGCAATACAAATGAAAGTCTGATCTATAACAGTGTATATCCCGGAAATCACGATCTGACAGATCCATATATTTCACCATTGTTTGGAGATTTCACCGGTTTTCCTCCAATGCTGATTCAAGTTGGATCAAATGAGATGCTTTTATCCGATTCTGTTCTGGTTGCTGAAAAAGCCAAGTCACAAGGTGTAAAAGTGCGCCTATCGATCTACGAGAATATGTTCCATGTATTTCAAATGGGTATGACTCTTATGCCGGAGTCCAAAAAGGCATGGGTGGAAGTTTCCAAGTTTTTAGAGCAAATGATGATATTATAATCTTGATATGTCACACACATAAAACAGGATTGTCTTAATCTAAAGGGGCAATCCTGTTTTTATGTTTCACGTGAAACATAATCTTAATTAATAACTTATTGTTTCATGTGAAACATTCCTTGTAAATTTTTCAACATTTTTCAAAATAATAGTAGATATTTCTACACAATGGTGTTATAATAAGAGCATCGAAGACGCAGTCTACGTTTCGATAAGATTGATGTGACTACACATGATATAGCAAAATTTAATCCCCCCCTTTTTTTAAATTGCTCTTTCCGGAGCCGCTATATTATGTTACGTCACATCTTTCCTTTTTTATTAGACTATTACAAAATTCCCGTTCTACTGATTATTCAATAATTAGTGTAACGGGATTTGTAATATATAGAGATATTTTCATTTCATTAATCCTATTATAGTGATATAATGGAACACGGAATCAATAAACAAACATTTAATCTGTTGGCATAATACAATAAAATTACATATTATGAAAATCATATATATTATATGAATAAAAGATATAGAAAACAGCTACATGTCTTCTTTAGCTAATAATCACTTAATTATATTATATAATATGTATGTTCACATATGTAGAGAAAACAATTATTGGAAATATAGAATGTTTCACGTGAAACACAAAAAGGAGAATATCAAGTGGGAAGAATTATCGCAATAGCCAACCAGAAGGGTGGCGTAGGGAAAACTACAACTGCAATCAATCTTGCGGCATGTCTTGCAAAAAAAGGAAAGAAAGTCTTAGCAATTGACATGGATCCACAGGGAAATATGACCAGTGGACTTGGAGTTGATAAGAATTCCCTTGAGTACAGTGTTTATGATATGTTAAACGGTGACTGCAATTTAGGCGAATGTATGCTTATCGACGTTTACCCTGATATCAAAGGACTGAATCTTCTCCCAGCCAGCAGAGAGCTTGCAGGTGCAGAAGTAGAATTTGTTACAGTGGAAGATCCACAGTATATTCTTAAAAACCATATCAAGAATGTAAGACGTAAATTTGATTATATTATCATCGACTGCCCTCCTGCTCTTGGAATGTTAACAGTAAATGCCTTAACAGCAGCCAATACTGTATTAGTTCCAATTCAATGTGAGTTCTTTGCATTAGATGGATTATCCCAGTTAATTTATACCGTTAATCTGATACGGAAACAATTAAACAGACTACTTACGATTGAAGGAATTGTATTTACCATGTACGATTCCCGTACCAATCTGTCAATGCAGGGTGTAGATAATGTACAACAAAATCTGAATCAGCATATTTACAACACTATTATTCCAAGAAATGTTCGTCTGGCTGAATCCCCAAGCTATGGAATGCCAATCATTGCATATGATCCACGATCTGCCGGAGCTGAACATTATATGATGCTGGCTGATGAAGTCATAGCAAATGATTATTACAAATAGAAAGAAATCAAATGACTCACAGGAGGAAATAAAATGCCTGTAAAAAAAGGCTTAGGCAGAGGTCTGGATCAGTTAATTCCTACAAATGATCCACCAAAGAGTAAATCAAAATCTGCTTCCAGTGGGACAACAAAAACTGTCACAAAAGAAGTTGTGAAGGAAGTTGTAAAAGAAGTAGAACAGAAAATTAAAATAACACAGATTGAACCAAACCAATCACAGCCAAGAAAGCAATTTGATGAAGATGCTTTACAGGAACTGGCTGATTCTATCAAACAATACGGAGTGTTAGAACCTCTTATTGTAACAAAAAAAGGAAAATTCTATGAGATTATTGCCGGTGAAAGAAGATGGCGTGCTGCCAGGATGGCCGGAATAAAGGAAATACCTGTTGTAATCCGAGAATACACAGACCGTGAAATTATGGAGATCTCTCTCATAGAAAATATTCAGCGTGAGGACCTGAATCCGATTGAAGAAGCAATGGCATATGAAAGTCTTATCAACGAATATAGTCTTACACAGGAAGAAGTAGCTGAAAAGGTTTCAAAGAATCGTTCAACGATTGCAAACTCTCTTCGACTTCTGAAATTATGTGATGAAGTTCGTCAAATGATCATAGAAGACAAGCTGACAACCGGACACGCCAGAGCGTTAATTCCGATTGAGGATGCTGCTCTACAGACAGAAGCTGCAAACTTTATATTTGATAATAAATTAAGTGTTCGTGATACAGAAATCTATGTCAAGAAACTACTTAGTGCACCAAAAGAACCAAAACAGAATAATGTGGACACAAAAGATCTTTCTATCTTCTACAATGATATTGAAAGCCGTCTGAAAAATATTTTGGGTGCAAAGATTGAAATCAAATCAAAAAACAATGATAAAGGAAAAATTGAAATAAATTATTATTCTCAGGAAGAATTGGAAAGAATAACAGAGATGTTATATTCTATTCACAGAGAATAATTGGAAAGAAATATCAGAATGAACAGTTCTTTACTAGATAAGATTGGTATTGACCCTGCCATTATTTTAATCATACTTCTTGTACTCGTCATCGTTTTATTTGGACTTGTATTCTATCTTATGGCGAATATAAAGAAAAGAAATAAAGATATCAAACGCCTTTTAAGTGGTAAAACGGCAGGTGATATGGAAGAAATTATATTGGATCGATTTGCTGAAATGGATGCTGTGAAGGCTTACAAAAGAACACAAAGAGATCCAGGAAACACTTGCAGCATGTATCAGCAAAATCGGATTAGTCAAATATGATGCATTTGAGGGAATGGGCGGAAGTCTAAGCTTCGCAGTTGCATTTCTAGACAGTCGTAACAATGGTGTAGTTTTAAATTGTATGCATTCCAGAGAGGGATGCTTCGCTTATGCAAAAGAATTGATCAAAGGTGAATCCTATGTAGCTCTTTCTGATGAAGAAAAAGAAGCCATTGAACGTGCAAAAACGCTTGATGAAGAGATTGCTGATATTATGGAAGAAGAATAATGAATCATAATAAAAAACAATTAAATATAATTGAAAATGATTTAAAACAATTAAATACAATTAAATACAATTAATTATAATTGAATATGATTTAAAACAATTAATTATAATTGAATATAATTAAAAATAATAATAATTGACTATAGTCAAGAAAATATAAAAGCATATGAGAACAAGTATAAACAACCTTATTCCATATGAACCAGGAGGAATATCAAAAAATGATAGACATTAAATTTTTAAGAGAGAATCCAGATGTAGTAAAACAGAACATTAAGAACAAATTTCAGGACAGCAAACTTCCACTTGTTGATGAAGTAATTGAACTTGATGCCCAGGCAAGAGCAACTCAGCAGGAAGCTGACGATCTGAGAGCGAATCGTAATAAGCTCTCCAAACAAATCGGTGCATTAATGGCACAGGGCAAAAAAGAAGAAGCTGAAGAAGTAAAAAAACAGGTAACAGAACAGGCAGAACGCTTATCTGAATTACAGGAAAAAGAAACTGAACTTCAGGCAAAAGTAAAAGAGATCATGATGGTAATTCCAAATATCATTGATCCATCTGTTCCTATTGGTAAAGATGATTCCGAAAACGTAGAAATTGAACGTTTTGGTGAGCCGGTTGTTCCTGATTTTGAGATTCCATATCACTCAGAGATCATGGAACATCTTCATGGACTGGATCTTGATTCAGCAAGACGTGTAGCAGGAAATGGTTTCTACTATCTGATGGGTGATATCGCAAGACTTCATTCTGCTGTTATCTCTTACGCAAGAGATTTCATGATTGACAGAGGATTTACCTATTGTGTTCCTCCTTTCATGATCCGAAGTAACGTCGTTACTGGTGTTATGAGCTTTGCAGAAATGGATGCCATGATGTATAAGATTGAAGGCGAAGACCTTTACCTGATCGGTACATCTGAACATTCCATGATCGGTAAATTCATCGATCAGATCATTCCGGAAGAAGAACTTCCAAAGACACTTACAAGCTATTCACCTTGTTTCAGAAAAGAAAAAGGTGCTCATGGTATTGAAGAACGTGGTGTATACCGTATTCATCAGTTTGAGAAACAGGAAATGATCGTTGTCTGCAAACCGGAAGAAAGCAAAATGTGGTTTGATAAATTATGGCAGAACACCGTTGATCTCTTCCGTTCACTTGATATTCCTGTACGTACACTGGAATGCTGCTCCGGTGATCTCGCTGATCTGAAGGTTAAATCACTGGATGTAGAAGCATGGTCTCCACGTCAGAAAAAATACTTTGAA
>ERZ791801.1771-NODE-1771-length-12903-cov-3.396715_pt1 | contig 12903 bp, 9 predicted proteins | sample MGYA00510309_ERZ791801 | MGnify/ENA primary metagenome ERZ791801 (study PRJEB30046, sample SAMN00791979) | human gut metagenome | study: EMG produced TPA metagenomics assembly of the A metagenome-wide association study of gut microbiota in type 2...
GAGCTGCGCATCCGTTCCGGATGCTTTAACGGCAGTTCCTGCCAAAGAAAAAAAGCCCGGTGCAGCATGAGCATTACACCCACACTGCACCGGACATTCCATCATCTACTATTCTCCTTATTTTCTTCTTCCTGCCGCACTTCCTGCTCATGCAGTTGCTCTTTTTTCTGTTCGTCCTCTTTCAGGATTTCCTGCACAATCTTCTGTGCCACAAGCCAATCCTGCATTTCCGATTTGGTCTTGCGATACTCTGCATAGGAGCTTTTCTTTCGTTCCAGAAGCATCGCATACTCTGCGTTCAGCTCGCTGATGCGCGGGAGCTTTTTGTCAGAGCCATTCTCTTTCTTATAACCATCAAACGCCTTTTTCGCTGCGCTGCGTAAGGCCAGCGTATCCCGATGGGCTTCATAGAACTCCCGATTGTAGCCGGATGCTTTATATGCGGCAAAAACATCTTTTGTCTTGGCATAATTGATTAGATGCTTCCGCAGCACTGACACTTCCGACATCCGTGCCTCATCTGCCTTTACAGATTCCAGCAACGCATCGCATTCTTCAGAAATCCCATCTGCTTTTTCTTTCAGCTCTGCATAGCTCTTGATTCCATGCTCTTCCATGAACATCATAGCTTTCGCCATCTGCTTCAGATTAAAGACTTTTGCCCAGCGTGCATATCCCGCGCCTTTGCCTGCCTGCATTTTGGCACGGACATCTATAAGGAACGACAGCTCCGCCTTCTGATGCACCTGCGCCGACCGTGCGCTTGTGCGAGTTTTCTCTACAAATTTGCTTTTATGAACCGCATTTCCAGCAATCACTTCGCATAGTTCTTCAACCGAATATCCTTTACCAAGAGAGCGGAAACGAGCAAATCTGGCGTGGCCTTTTCCCCGCAGTGCAGGCTGTTTTCCATCTTTATACTCGTACCCTACTTCCTGCAAAATACCAATCAGTTCCCGGAAGTCTTTTGGTTTTCTTTCCAATACCGTATCAATGGCCTCGCAGATTTCATCACGCTGCGATTTTCTCTCCGGGTATTCCGTTCTCTTCTGCCGCTCCCCATAGGGCTTCCGGATAATGACCGACAGCCGATGTTCCAGGCAGACGATATCACTGAGCCTTGCCAGTGCAAGTCCTGACAAGCGAAAATCTCGGAATTTTCTGGTGCAGTCTAATGTAGTCGAATTAAAAATAATGTGGTTATGAATGTGCGCACGATCAACATGGGTAGCCACGATAAATGCGTGTTTTCCCTTGGTGAATCGCATGGCTGTCTCATACCCAACCTTGTTCGCCTCCTCCGGCGTGATTTCTCCGGGCTTAAAGGATTGCCGAATCTGATATGCAATCACATCATGCGCCTGGGTTCTACCGGTGATATGCTCATACTGCCGTTTAGAAAGCAGAAATTCTTCATCACAGGTCTTTGCGTCACAGGCATACGCGCTGATATATTTTCCATCTTCCGTCTTTGCTGCATTCTCAGAATAATCAGTACGGTCAGCCAGACACTGCGCTACCGTCTTTCCTTTATTGATATGCAGCGCAATTAGTCTTGTAGCCGCCATTTTTCATATTCCTCCATCTAAAAAGAGCTACCCGAAGGCAGCTCTTACCAATTCACTATTCTCATTTTAACATCCGTTCCCGATCATAAGCTCCCTGCAAATAAACGGCCTGCTTGATGATCTCTTCCATATCGAAATAGACGCACATAATGCTTTCGTACAGCTTCCACACATTAGATTCGCTGCCGCCCACCATTTCCATCAGCTGGTCTTCCATCTTCGATTGCTCAGACTGTTTTTCCTGATAAGCAGTCTCATTCACAAAATGATTCTCTCCATCTGTTTCCTCGTATCGTAAATCATAATAATCTTTCATAAACTGAATATCCATCAAATCCCTCCTGAACTCAAATTGTCAAAACATCCTCTACACGCTCACATAGCCGCTCCATCAGTTCCATGATGCCGCCCGCACCAACCGCAGCTGCGAACAGTCCCATCTCAATCAGGGTCAGCAGGAACACATCCGTCCAGCTCGCCCGAACCACCGAATAGATGCCGCAGCCAAGAACGAACAGCATAACCGGTGAAAGCACCCACAGGGATAGCTGCATCAGCAGATTCCAGATAAAGCATAGAAATCGCAGCAGAAACGCAACCGGCAGCAACAGGATTTTCAGCACCAGCTTCAACAAAAAACATACGATCTTCATGGATTTCACCCCTTCGTTTTTCTTTTCATCTTCATTTTATCGTACCTGCTTGCCAAACACCACGATGTCAACAGGTAGACCAAGAAATATGTAACGGCACAGACAGTTTCATCTGTGCCATGTGCTGTAGAAATCCCGCACATTTGCGCCGTCAGCGAATACCAGAAAGCCTCTTCAGGATCAGCTTCTGCATCTCCCAGAGTTCATCCAGCCGTCTCTGCAAATCCCGGATATCCTCCGCATAGATGCTTCCAGATTCATTGGCGCGTTTTGCGTACTGATTCAGGTTGTTGCTGCATCGGCGAAGAAGGATGGATACCTGCGCCACATCCGACAAATCAAGATTTACGCAGTACCCGTCCATCGCCATCTTTCTCATATAGGCACCGGTATTCCGAATACCCAATTCCTTCTGCTTTTCACGAATCCTCGCCAGCTCTTCCGGGTTCACCCGGACATTGATCCAGTGTTCCCGAACACTCATAGTGCCACCTCCTCATCCCGATGTGTCATCGGCGGAATGCGACCAGCACGATCACGCAGCTCTGCCAGGACAGACGGCTTTTCTGTTGTATTCTCACGGTCAGGATCATCATTTCCACGGTCATCCATATTCAGCAGTGCGTCCAATTCTGCCAGTCTTGCACTCTTCTCTGCCAGTTCTGCCTCCTGGGGAAACGGTTTTCCAAGCTCGGCCTGCGCAGCTTCCTGCTGGCTCCTAAGACTGTCCAACTGCTGTTCTGCCTTTTCCAATCTTGCAGGAATCCCAGCAAGAGCATTGTCCAGACGCTGGATATTACCCGCAGCACTGGTTCCGATGGGTACCCGGTGGGTCATCTCGCCTTTCAGCAGTACCTGATACTCTTTCTGGAAGCTGTCAAATGCCAGTTCCATCTTGAAACCTCGATAACTGCCAAGCGGTACCGGCTCCAGACTCTGATTGGCTTTACAGACCGCAAGGATTGCTTCACCGGCCTCGGCTTTTTCAATAAAGCGTGTGCTCTTCACCTCCATGCCGCAGAAACCCTCTTCCGGCAGCGGATGTGCCGCCACCGTCCGGATATCCGACTGAAAGCCCTTGATGAACCCCTGTGTTTTCTCAATCTCCGCAGGGAAATATTTCATCAGCTTATCCTCCAATCGGTACTGCTGGCTCTGATGATCTGCTTTCAGCACCTTCAGTCTTGCAACATCTACATCCAAGTCCATTTTTTCCTTGATTTGCGGGTCTCCTGCACAAAGTGCCTTGATCTCCGCATAGGAAAGTGCCTGCTCATCCACATCATCACAGGAACGAACCGGAGATTTGCTGGTCATGATCTGGCTGATAAACTTCTGCTTATTCTCCAGTGTCTGATAGAGGTAGGCATCAAAGGTTCCTTCCGTCACATACTGATAAACCTGCACTTCTTTGTTGCGGTTGCCCTGACGGATGATACGACCATTTCGCTGGGTCATGTCCGCAGGCCGCCAACCCACATCCAAATGATGCACGGCCACCAGTCTGTCCTGCACGTTCGTGCCTGCGCCCATCTTCTGTGTCGAACCTAACAACACCCGCACCTGTCCGGTACGGACTTTGGCAAACAAATCTTTCTTTTTTGCCTCGGTATCCGCATCATGGATAAATGCGATTTCTTCCTCCGGTACGCCGGACTGGATGAGTTTGGCGCGGATATCCTCATAGACATTGAAGGTTCCATCGTTCTTCGGCGTGCTGAGGTCGCAGAACAGTAACTGGGTCAGCTTATCCGACTGTCCTTCCTCATAAATCCGAAGCACATTCCGCACACAGGCGTTGAGCTTGCTGTTGGGGTCATCCGGAAGAAGCGGATTCATCAGCCGCTGATCCAGCCCCAGCTTTCTGCCATCCGATGTGACTTTCAGCATATTATCGACCGATGGGTCTACCACACCGGAATGCACAGCCGCCGCCCGTTCCGAAAGCTCCGCCACCATCGCCTGCTGATGCTCCGAGGGCTGCACTACCACGGTTTCAAACTTTGCCTCCGGCACCGGCAGATGCAGCTGATCGGAAGTCTTGATATCTGCCACTTCCTTGAACATATTCATCAGCTCCGGAAGGTTGAAGAACTTTGCAAATCTTGTTCTTGCCCGGTATCCGGTTCCTTCCGGTGCCAGCTCAATGGCCGTGGTGGTCTCACCAAAGGTAGAAGCCCAGCTGTCGAAATGGGTCAGCCCTTTTTGCTGTAACGTGCCATACTGGAGATACCGCATCATGGTATAAAGCTCCGTCATGCTGTTGCTGACCGGGGTTCCGGTCGCAAAGATGATGCCGCGCCCACCTGTCAGCTCGTCCATATACTGGCACTTCATAAACATATCCGAAGATTTCTGCGCTTCCGAAGTGGACAAGCCTGCGACATTGCGCATTTTTGTGTAGAGAAACAGGTTCTTAAACGCGTGTGCCTCGTCTACAAACAACCGGTCTACGCCCAGCTGCTCAAAGGTAATCACATCGTCCTTTCGGTCGGTTGCCCGGAGTTTCTCCAATCTCGCCTCCAATCCTTTCCGGGTTTTTTCCATCTGTTTGATGGAGAAACGTTCGCCATTCTGGGATTTCATCTCAGCAATGGCATTTTCGATTTCATCAATCTGGGCAGTCAAAATCCGCTCCTGCCGTTCTGCGGACACCGGGATTTTCTCAAACTGAGAATGCCCGATGATGACCGCATCATAATCGCCAGTGGCAATTCGTGCGCAGAACTTTTTTCTTCGGGTAGTCTCAAAGTCCTTTTTGCTTGCCACCAGCAATTTTGCACTCGGATACAGGCGCAGGAACTCGTTTGCCCACTGAAGGGTCAAATGATTCGGAACAACGAACATGGATTTCTGGCACAGTCCCAACCTCTTTGCCTCCATAGCAGAAGCGGCCATCTCAAAGGTCTTACCGGCACCTACCTCGTGAGCCAGCAGCGTATTGCCGCCGTACAGCACATGAGCAATGGCATTCTGCTGGTGTTCCCGCAGCCGGATTTCCGGATTCATGCCGCCAAAGCGGATATGAGAACCATCGTACTCACGGGGACGAGTACTGTTGAACAACTCATTATACTTTTCCACAAGTTCCGCACGACGATAAGGGTCTTTCCACACCCAGTTCTGGAACGCATCCTTAATGGCCTGTTGTTTCTGCTGGGCGAGAGTGGTCTCCTTTTTGTTCAGCACCCGCTTCTGCTTGCCGTCTGCATCCTCCACCATATCGTAGATACGGATATCCCGCAGATTCAGCGTATCCTCCAGAATCCGGTAGGCGTTGGCTCGGCTGGTGCCGTAGGTCATATAGGCATGAACATCATTCCGGCTCGGTGTACTCTTGCCAGTGATCTGCCATTCTGCCGTCATGGGAGAGAATTTCACTTCAATGTTTCGGCGCAGGTAAAACGGCGGTTCAAAGGTTTCTTCCATAAACTGCTGGATATAATCCCGATTGACCCATGTGGCACCAAGGCGCACATCAATCTCCGACGCATCCAGGTCTTTCGGCTGCGCCTTTCTCAAATATTCCGTGTTCACTGCAAAGGCAGAGTCCGAAGCCGCAGCCAGTTCTGCCACACGGAGCTTTTCACGGACATTGCCGGACAGATATTCATCAGCCGTCACCCATCCGTTTTCCTCGCCGCCCTGCGTCATCGGGTCTTTGAAAATGACACCATGCAGTTCCTGCCGGATTTTTTCATATTCTCCCGGTGTACCTAAAAGCTCCGACATATAGGGCAAATCCACTTTGCCGCGCTCTCCGATGGAGATTGCCAGAGCCTCTGCCGGAGTATCTACGCTGGTAACAGCCCGTTCCGGTCGAATCGTCCGTTTGGTGAACATATCCGCCTTGGATTCCAGCCTGCCGTTTTCATCTACATTTTCCAGAGAGCAGAGCAGATAATAAGACGAATCTTCTGAAAAAGCCTGCGCATTTGCACGGGAGTTGATAAGCCCATACTGATCGGCGAATCGGTCATAGGCTACATTCAGTTCCCGCTGTTTCTGGGCAATCGCGTCCTCCGGATAATCGTTCAGCTGATAGTCGATCAGTTCCTGCACAATGGTACGAAGCTCCACCATGCCCTTGATCCTGCCGGTGGCTGTCGCAGAAAGGTCAGCCTTTCGCATGATGCTGTTCTCACGGAAGTAGACATCCCCATCCACCACCGCATAGGAGAAGTTCTTTACATTGGGGTCTGCCGGAATGGTTTCGCCCTGCAAGGACAGTTCTTCCTCCGGTGCCAGCTCCTGCGCTTCATAGTGACCGCCGATATGCTGCACAGCCTCATGCAGCTGGTCTCCCAGATCCTCATCCGGAATCGGAATGACCGTACATTCTTCCTTGCCGTACTGGGTACTTTCCGTTGTAATCTCACCCAGCACCATTTCCGGGTGGTCAACAAAATAGCTGTTGAGGGTAATACCCTCCGATGTCAGCCCCAGATGCACCCAATCCGGTTCGATATCAATGGGATGGTCTCTCTTTTGCAGAAAAATGATATCCGACACTACATCTGTACCGGCATTGGCACGGAATGCGTTGTTAGGAAGTCGAATAGCCCCCAGCAGTTCTGCCCGTTGCGCCAGATACTTTCGCGCGTCCGGATTCTTGGAATCCATCGTGTAGCGGCTGGTAACAAAGGCCACGATGCCACCGGGACGAACCTGATCCAATGCCTTGGCAAAGAAATAGTTGTGGATAGAAAATCCGAGTTTATCATAGGGCTTATCGCTGACACGGTAGTTGCCAAAGGGCACATTGCCCACGGCCAGATCATAGAAGTCGCGCCGGTCGGTGGTTTCAAAGCCTGCCACCTTGATTTCTGCCTGCGGATACAATTTCTGCGCAATGCGCCCGGTGATGGAATCCAGTTCCACACCATACAGTCTGCTTCCCAGCATGGAATCCGGCAGCATACCGAAGAAGTTGCCGACACCCATCGAAGGTTCCAGAATATTGCCTTTCTCAAATCCCATACCGTCCAATGCCTCATAGATTGCACGGATCACGGTAGGGCTGGTGTAATGCGCATTCAGAGTCGAAGCCCTGGCTGCGGCATATTCTTCTTCCGTAAGAGCTGCTTTCAGCTCCTTATATTCGCCTGTCCAGGCAGTTTTCTCTGCGTCAAAGGCATCTGCCAGCCCACCCCAGCCGACATAATTGGCCAGCGTTTCCTGTTCCTCCGGTGTCGCATCCCTATGCTGATTTTCTAAGGCTTTCAGCGTGTAGATGGCATCCATGTTGGCACGGAATTTCTGCTTTGGGCTGCCTTCACCGAGATGAAAGCTGTTGATGCGGTAGTTTTCTGCATGAGTGCTCTCCGGTTCTGTCTCCTGGATAGTCAAGTGCTGTTCTTCACTTTGCTTTTCTCTGCCAGGATTCAGATCAACCACCAGATTGTGCAGGTGAACATTTTCCTCATGCCCCAAAAGTCTTGCCAGATTCTCCTTGCTTTCCGAGCGGAAGATCGGATACACGGAATCCGGGTCCCGAAGCTCCACGTCGAAAAGCCCGACTTTTTCAATCGTAAATGCCTTTCCGTCCAGATACAGCGTATCACCGACACGATAATCCGGCTGCACCGGAGCTGCCGGTTCTGGCTGCACAGTCGCAGGCTCTTTTTCAGCCTCCATATTCCTGCCGCGAATCTCCTGCAACGCCTCTGACGCACTCACATAATCGGCAAATGTCTGCACTTTTCCGTCCGAATATCCGTAATACTCTTCTTTAACATAATCCCAGATGGCAAACGCATCCTTAGAATCCGGGAAATTCTCGCCGGTCATCGTGACCACAAATCGTTCATTCGGTGCATAGCCTGACTCTCTGGCAAGTTCTCTGGCGTGTTCCTGCATTTCCAGCACCAGAGGATCTGCCTCTGCGTGAACCGCTTCCGGTGCTTCTTCGGATTCCACATCCGGGAATGGAATGTCCTGCTGCAAATTCTGTTTACTCTGCTCAACATAGAGCCAGTCTTTGGCCTCCCGTTCCTGGACTTTTTTAATCAGTTGCTGACGGTAGGTCTCTGCCTCCCATTCGCTGGTAAACTCCTCGCTGACACCATCCGGCTCTACATGAATGCCGTCCTGAATATCATCCCAGACCGCATAGCCATCGTCTGTCTCCATCACGGTAAAACGCTGGGGTGCCGCCAGTTCACTCCGGGCATAGACATCCGCAGCCGTATTCAGCATGTTGTCCACATGCTCATTTCCAGTATCGTAGTGTTCCGGTGGCGTTGGAGGAAAGACATGGGCAGCAGTCGGCATAGGAAGCGGCGCGCCGTATTCCTGCTCCAGCTTTCGATACTCTTCCATTTCCAGAGCAGTCAGGTACTGACCATTTTCCACAAGCCGGTCTAACCGCTTATCCACCGCCGACCATGTGAGGCGTACTTCCCGGTCATGACCATAATTGCGAAGCAGAATGCCTTTCCCGTCATAATCCGCAAAACCGCGACTGCCATCCATAAAGGTATAGCTGTGACCACCGATACCATATTCCGCTTTCAGAAATGCAGCTCGTTCTTTTGCGTCCCCTTGCTGCTGATACAGCGCATAAATACGGATTTTTCCGCCCTCAAAATTGGAGCCTGTCCGCAGCATCCGGTCGATTTCATCCTCAGAAATGACAAAAGCGGAGGGCTTTTCGCTCTCCGCTTCTCTGGCTGCATTTTCTGCCGCCGCATCAATTTTCTGAATCTGCTCTGCTTCGGACTGAAACAGGCTCATAAAATTTAGCTGTTGATAAGTTCCGTCAGAATGACTTCCTCTGCCTGCGCTTTCAGCATGTTCATGTGCTGCACCCAGGCCATCTGGTTCGATTTCTTGTCCGGTGCCGGATTCGCTTTCAGAAGTTCCGCCATCATCTGCTCCATCCGTGCGGTCGCGGTCTCCTGAATCTCCCAAAGGTGCGGATACAGCTTCTCGGTTAGGATCAGGTGATTGTACAGCAGCGTGTTGTTCTCCTGCAGGAACGCTCTGCGCATCCTCCCGTACTTGCCCAGCGGCTTCTGTTCCTGCACCGACAACTGGATGTCCGGAATCAGGTAATCGCCGTTCTTCGTGTAATTCAGCTCCATCATAGTTTTGGCTCCTTTCTGCCTGCTTATCTCTTTCATAGGTTCGGATCGTGCGTTCAATTTCCCGGAAGATCTGGCTGGACATTTCGCTGACCGCAGTTCCCAGCACATTGGCGGCAGCCTGCGTATTAAAATCAAAGATATCCAGAAAATCCTCGTGCTCAAAATAGTCATCTGCATTGCCCACCGTCCGGGTAAAGACGGAATATGCGATGCTGACAGCGGCAGCTCTCTTAAAGGAAGCTCCGATGTTGAGTTCATCATACCCTTCCAGATAGGAATCTGCAACGATGTCACTGATCTGCCTGTGGTTTTCCTCCCAGTAATCCCTTGCAAGGCGTTCCGCCGCTTCCATAATGTGATTTTCCAGAGATCCGGCACCGGCAGGCACATCAAACGCTGCATCCATTGCTCGAATGATCGGCTGCTCATGCTCCGCATTCATTTTCCAGAGCTGTACCGGACGTGAATTCTTCCGTTCTCCGGTATCTGCCACATCAAATACATACCGCAGTTTCGGCTGCTCGCCACGCATATCCAAAAGAGCAATGCCCTTGGAACCACGTTTCACATAGCGGTTCATCCGATCATTCCAGAGATCGTACTCCGCACAGGCCGTTGCTTCCGGCCTCTGCTTATAGATCATCAGCTGCTCCGCAAAAGGATACTTATAAAGCCTTGCGGATGTGGTCAGAAACGCTGTCCACTGTTCTTTGCTGCCAGTGATCTGTGCCGCAGCTTCCTGTGCCATCTGCATATAATAAGCCGTTTTCGTCATCATCTGTCTATTTTCCTCCTCTCTCTTATTCGTCCGGATACAAATCCAGTGCCTCATATTCTGCATCTGTCATCTCTGCCAGTTTCGCAAGCAGCGAGGCCGTCCACCTGCGCAGGTTTCTGTCTCTGCCCGTCAGACTTTTTTGCATCGTCTGAAGCTCTGCAATCAGCCCTGTCCGTGTGCCAGGGCTGTAAAGCATCATGAGCATCCATTCGTCATCCGTAAAACGCATTTATAACTCCTTTTCTTCGCAGCACCTGCGAGGCGGCGCAGGCGGCACCGCCTCCTGCTTTTCCTTCAGCTGATCCAGAACCGATGCTTTCTCTGCCGGTTCTTCCTTCTTTCCGTTATTGATCACGCCGTCAATCATGCCGTAATCGTCCTCCATCGCCATTTCTGCGGCTTTCAGGTAATTCTCCGGTTTCAAAAATCCGGGCAGTTCCTGGAAACCGATGGAATCCACATAGTGACAGCTTACAACACCATTCTGCCGTAAAGCCACGATGTCAGACACAGAAAGACTATGCCCAGTAAAATCATCAGGGCGGGAAACATTGAATTTCGCATACAGTTCCTCCAACATCGTATTCTGATCCTTGTATGGAAGAAGCGGAGCCGTATACACCACCTCATAATGGTCAATATCCGGTTCCAGCCCCATCCGTTCCAGTTCGCGCATAGACGAAAAGCGTTCATATACCGTATTCTCGCTGCGGCGAAGCTGCAAAATCGCATACTGGTCGGTAGCGCTGTCGAGAAATGCCATCATTCTTTCGTCCGGTGCCTGATTTCCATGCACTTCATCCCATTTTTCAATTCTTGCCATCGTTCATTTCTCCCTTCTCCATAAACGGCAGGCCGTTTTCCTTTGCTTCCTGTCGCTGCTGTTCCCGTCGTTTTTCACTATAAGGCGGTCGGATACCAACACAGCGTTTCGGAATCGTATAAGTGACTGACCCTTGCTCCCGATGCTCCAAAACAAACTGCTCCGGATACTGTTTTCGCAGTTTCCGAAGCTTCTTAATCAGGCGGCTGTCATGGGTGTAAATACTGGCAGTATCCAGTTCATTGTCAAAATTGATGACGGTTTCCTGCTCTGCCTTCGTAAGCTTATATTTCATCTCTCCGCCTCCTTCGCCTTGGCAGCTTTCGCTGGTGTATCCGTTCTGGAAGACAGATCCGAGAGTTTACCCAGCACAGATTCCCGTCTACTGATTTCTGCATCCTCTGCTCGATCACAAAGTTCATCATAGTCAATCCGCGTCATGGTGCGTCCACCGAACCCATAATCCGAAAGAATCTGGTCTCTGGCTGCATTCATGCTGATTTCCGGGTTGTCGATCTGTCCGCCGTCAATTTCCGTGAAGTCCTTATGATATAAGGTATAGTCGTAACCGTCCTCACAGGTCTGAATGGCAAGAAAGCCCTTGCTTCCCAAATCCCATGCGCTGTGTTCTTCTGTAATCAATGGCTCCGGGCGGCATGTGCCACCGCCGCGTTCCAGCATTTCTGCCAGCTGACAGATGTGCAGAACATCATACCCAAGGCGCAGATGATATTCGTCCATATATTCGCAGCGGGCTGAGAATTTTCGATTCGGATACTCGACCTCCACCGCACTGCCATCCGGGATTTTGAACCGATCCTCGTAGTTGCTGGTGATAAACCGGATATTTTTAGCATTCTCCAGCTCAGGATCAGCCTTTTTCATCTGCCAAAGAACCTTTCTGCCGCCTCGCATCTGCTCCAGCATCTCCGGGGCTACCGGCGCAACGGCAAGACCGTCAAGCTGGGGAATCTTCTGGAGTGCCGCCATCCTCGCGCTTTCTTCCAGCGTAGAAAACGGCTGTTTATCCAACACATCCCAGCCAATACGTCCTTCGGCGGTCTGCACCTTACTGTTCATATCAAAGCAGTGGAATTCCACGCCGTCCTGCTTTTCCTGCAAGGAAAGCAGAGCGACATTATCCACCAGATAAGCTGCATTCATCATTTTCATGCTCATTTTTTACCTCCAAACTCCAGCTTAAATGCTGCTGCACCGTCCTCGCCAGTCTCTACATAAACGGTTGTGTCATAGTAACGATTGGACTTCCTGGAATAGCAATGGGTAAGTCGTGCTTTCCCCTGATTTACCAGTTGGCTTGCCAGTTCCTCTGTCATCTGCTTTCCCAGTGTCTGAAAGAACCTGTTTTCCTTCCAGAGCGCAAATTTACAGCCCTTATCCCTGCAAAACCATCCCTTTGCCGTTTCACAGACATCATTGCCGCAGGCCGGGCAGGAACCAATGACTTTCCGTTCCGGCTGCATCAGCACATCAGCACCTTTTACAGCCTCGTAGGTTTTAACAAGTCCGCTGACCATGCTGCTGATTTCGCCCATAAAGGCATCGCTGTCGTACTCGCCGTGTTCTATTTTCAGCAGTTTTTCCTCCCAGTCTGCCGTCATGGATGGGGACTGAATCTGTTCCGGCACCACCGTCACCAGCGCATTTCCCTTGTCCGTAGAACAAAGATATTTCGTTTTCTTATCACCCCTGCGCTCGATAAAGCCTTTCTGCACCAGTTTTTCGATGATGGCAGCGCGTGTAGCCGGTGTGCCGATGCCTTTTCGCTCTACACCGGCCGGAAATTCATCCGAGCTGGCACTCTCCATCGCTGAAAGCAGAAGATCTTCGGTAAATCTCTTAGGCGGGCTGGTCTTGCCCTCTTTCAGATCGACACCGGCAAGTTCCAGTGTCATGCCTTCCGAAAGCTCCGGAAGATCACCCGCCTCCGCATTCTTCTCAGCATCTTCAACCGGCTTTCCTGCATATCGCC
>ERZ791801.1776-NODE-1776-length-12881-cov-3.068533_pt1 | contig 12881 bp, 9 predicted proteins | sample MGYA00510309_ERZ791801 | MGnify/ENA primary metagenome ERZ791801 (study PRJEB30046, sample SAMN00791979) | human gut metagenome | study: EMG produced TPA metagenomics assembly of the A metagenome-wide association study of gut microbiota in type 2...
ACGGCTCGTTCAACCCGCCGCTGCCGGCGGGAGGCAAATCCCTCAAGATACTTTTTATCGGCAACAGTTTTACGGTCGATGCCACGGAGCATCTGCCGGGCATGTTGAAAAGCGCCGGAATCACCCATGTCCGGATGGTGCGGGCCTATCACGGCGGCTATAAGCTGCCCGAATTTTTCGAGAACTATGCCGCGCCGGACATCTGCACCTATTATTACTGCGAGCCGGGAGCGACGAAGTGGGAGAACGAAGGGACGCTGAACCGTTCGCTCAAGAGCATCGTCGAGTCGGATACGTGGGACATCGTGACATTGCAGGAGCACACCGGTTCGTACTATGCGTGGGAGTGGGACGAGACCGAGCGGGGCGCGATTTCCGGACTTTGCGACTACATCCAGCAGGCGCAGCCCCTCGACCGGCCCACGATCGGCTACATCATGGCCCAGGCCTACGGAGCCTACCATTCCCATTATCCGAAGTATTTCGCCAACCAGCAGGCGATGTTCGAGGCGATCGTGGCCCAGGTGCGGAAGATCACCGCCCAGACCTGCATCGACATCGTGATCCCCTCGGGAACGTCGCTCCAGAACCTGCGGACCTCGTCGCTGAACAGGGACAACGGGATGGACCTTACGCGCGACTCCTACCACATGGACTACGGAATCAGCCGTTACGCGGCCGCCGCGACGGTGTTCCGGACGCTCGTCACGCCCTGCACGGGCGTCAGCGTCGAGGGAAACGGCTACCGCTATTCGACCTCCAGCACCTCGACGACGGGTTATTCGACGCCGGTTACCGACGCCAACGCCCCGGTGGCGATCCGGGCGGCGCTGGAGGCCTGCCGGACGCCCTATGCGGTTACGGACATGAGCAAATACTGACGGGCATGCAGAATCGTTTACGGGATTCGGAGCTTGTCGTGATGATGCGCGGCGGCGACAAGGCAGCCTTCGGAGTGCTTTTCGACCGCTACTACGACCTGCTGCACACCTTCGCCAGGCATATCATCAAGGACTCTTCCGTGGCGGAGGACATCATCCAGAACGTCTTCGTCAAAATGTGGATGCGCAAGGAGCAGGTCAATCCCGAACTGTCGGTGCGCAACTACCTGCTGGTCGCCACGCGCAACGAACTTTTCGACTACATGCGGCTGCGGTACAACATGCTGCGCAGCGACATCAACGATGCGATGCTCAACGTCGCCGACGGCGATACGGACATTTACGACTACGTGGACGTGCGCGAACGGGTCGGGTTCATCGACTCGGTGATGCGTTCGATGCCCGACAAGCGGCGCGAGATATTCGCCATGCGCTACGACCGCAACATGACCAATGCCGAGATCGCCCGGGCGCTGAACCTCTCGATCCGCACGGTCGAAAAGCACGTCGACCTGGCGATCAAGCAGATCCGCAAGACGATCTCCGTCGTGACGCTCTTTTTTGTGCTGTTCTTCTGAAAACAAGACGAAACCTATGGATACCAAGAAAAATATGTCGCGTGAACAGCTGCTTGCCTACATGCGGGACAACTGCACGGAAGCCGAGGCGCAGCAGGTGCGCATGTGGCTGCGGGAGCGGCTGAAGGACCCGGGGCTGGACCAGCTGTTCAGCGACCTGCTGGACGCTACCGAGACCGAGTACGATCCCGAGGGCAAGGAGCGCGTGCGGCGTAAGCTGGACTCGATCCTCGCGGCATGCCCCGCCCCGAATTCCCCCCCCCGCAGCGGTAACTTCCGGCGGTGGCGGTGGTCCCTCCGTATAATCGAATACGCCGCCGCCGTTGCCGCCGTCGTTCTGGCGCTCCATTACAGGCATCAGGCCAACACCCCGCGCGAGTGGGTGGAGGTCTATGCCGGCATGGGCGAGCGCCGCGAGATCGTGCTGCCCGACAGCACGCACGTGTGGCTCAACGCCGGCACGAAACTCATCTATCCCAAGCAGTTCAACCGCTCGATGAGGCAGGTCTACCTGTCGGGCGAGATGTTCGCCGACGTCCGCCGCGACGAGGACCGCCCGTTCATCGTCTCCGCCGACCGGCTGGAGGTGAAGGTGCTCGGCACGCAGTTCAACCTCAAATCCTACCAGGAGGACGCCAAGTCGGAGGTGAGTCTGGTGCGCGGCAAGGTGTCGGTAGGCATCAAGGCGTCGAAGATGAACGGGAAACTCACCCTCGCGCCCGGAGACATCCTCCGTTTCAACAAGACCAACAATCACATCGACTTCCTCAATTTCGATCCCGATTCCTATGCGAACTGGATCGACAACAACAACTTCTTCTTCGTGGAGCAGACCCTGGGCGACATCGTCGCCGACCTGCGCCGCCACTTCGCCGTCGAGATCGTCGTCACGGACAAATCGCTGTGCGACGAGACCTACTACGCCTCGTTCGTCAACGAGGAGTCGCTCGACGAAATCCTCGATGCGCTCAACAAGGACCGCCTTTTCTCGGTGCGCAGGGAAGCCGAGGTATATTACATATCGCCACCCCTAAAATAACCATATCATGTAGTACACAGAACGAACGGAATCTTTAATGACCTATTTCTCAAAACTTCAAATCTTAACGTAATGAATAAACTTTTACCTTCCGTCAAAAGTTTGATCACGCTTGCCGCACTTCTGTGCTTCCTGTTCCAGGCCTCCGCGGCCTCGGCCCAGAAGGTGAGCCTGTCGGTCCGCAATGCGACCGTCAAGGCGGCGATCGAACGCCTGCAAAAGGATTACGGCTACTCGTTCGTCATCAAGACGAAGGATGCCGATGTGAACAAGAAGATCACCCTCGATGTCAAAAACGAGGAGATCGGCGCGGTCGTCGGGAAGATGTTCGCCGGACAGAACGTCGTGAGCAGCGTCGAGGGCAAGATGATCGCCATCATGTCCGCCCCCGCGAAGCGGGACGCCGCGGCCCGCGCTTCGGCCAATGCCGTCGTGAAGGGCGTCGTGAAAGACAGCGCCGGGAATCCGATCACCGGCGCCACGGTGATCGTCGACGGCACGACGATCGGCGCCACCACCGACCTCGACGGCTCGTTCTCCGTACGGATCGGGGCGCGCACGGATGTCCGCCTGATCGTCTCCTACCTCGGCCTGAAGACCAGGGAGGTTGCGGTGGACGATCCGGCACGGTTCTATGAGGTCCGGCTCGAAAACGACAACATGGCCCTCGACGAGGTGGTCGTGGTCGGTTACGGCACGCAGCGCCGCAGCCTGGTGACCAACGCCATCAGCCAGTTCAAGCCCACCGAGGAGAACATGCGCAGCGTGATGTCGCCCTCGGAACTCCTTCAGGGCCGCATCGCCGGCGTGTCGATCTCGACCAGTTCGGGTAACCTCGGCTCGGCCGAGAAGATGAGCATCCGCGGTTCGTCGTCGCTCAGCGCCAGCAACGAGCCGCTTTACGTGATCGACGGCATTCCGCTGTCGAACAACTCGGCGTCGCTCTATTCGTTCGGCGAGAACATGAGTTCGCTGGCGACGCTCAACCTCACGGACATCGAGTCGATCGAGGTGCTGAAGGACGCCGCTTCGGCCGCGATCTACGGCTCGCGCGCCACCAACGGCGTCGTGCTGATCACCACCAAGCAGGGCCGCGAGGGCAAATCGGAGGTCAAGGTCAACTACGGCTTCAGCATCACGCAGTTTCCCAACACCGGGCGCCGCGAATACGTCGGTTCGAAGCAGTACGTCGAGGTCTTCAACGAGGGCGTCGACAACTACAACCGCCAGAACGGCTTCACGGTCAACAGCTCGGGATATGTCAAGCCCATCCGCAATCCCTACGGAGACATGCTCGACACCGACTGGCTCGACCTGATCACCCGGCTCGGGCAGTCGCACTACCTCGACCTGTCGTTTTCGGGCGGCAACGCCAAGACCAAATACTACCTTTCGGGCAGCTACAACTACCAGGAGGGCGTCATCAAGACGAACGACATCTCGAAGGTCAACCTCAAGTCGAACATCAACCACGAAATGTTCAAATGGCTGAAGGTGGGCGCCAACATCAGCGGCAACTACCTGCACAACAACCGTATCCCGGGAGCCGATCTCGGATCGACGATCATCGGACGCGCCGTGCAGCAGCGCCCCTTCGACCGTCCCTACAAACCCAACGGCGGCTATTACACGGGCGGAACCGACGAACTGCTGCTGCACAATGCCGTGCAGATTCTCTCCGAGGAGACCTCCTATACGGACAACTACCGCTTCATCGGTTCGTTCTGGGCCGAGGCGCAGATCATCAAGGGGCTGACGGTCAGGGCGTCGTACAACAACGACTCGGCCTACACCTACGACTACATCTATTACAACCAGAACCACCCCTATGCCGCCGACAAGGGCCGCATCCTGGACCGGAACCGGTTCGTGATGACCAACACGATCGACCTCTACGCCAACTATAACCGCAAGATCGGCGAAGATTTCGAACTCGGGGCCATGGTGGGTCACTCGTTCCTCAAGACCAGGAGCCGCACGTCGTACATTGATGCGCAGAACTATCCCTCGCCGGCGTTCGACGTGGCGAGCGTGGCCGCCAACATCGTCGATGCCAGCGCCGGACTGTCGGAATATGCCATCGAATCCTATTTCGCCCGTTTGAGCCTCGCCTACAAGGACCGTTACGTGGTCAATGCCACGATCCGTACCGACGGTTCGTCGCGCTTCGCGCCCGACTGCCGCTGGGGCTGGTTCCCCTCGGTGTCGGTCGGCTGGAACGTCTCGAACGAGTCGTTCTGGAACGCCGAGAAGACCGACCTGAAGATCCGCGCCAGCTACGGCCGCACGGGTAACCAGGACGGAATCAGCAACTACGGCTGGCAGGCCCTGATCAGCGGCGGCGTCAACTACGGCGGCCAGAGCGGCATCGCCATTTCGTCGAGCGGCAACGACCGTCTGACGTGGGAGACCGCCGACCAGTACAACGCCGGATTCGACCTGAGCTTCCTGGGCGGCAAGATCAACATGATCGCAGACGTTTACCTGAAGAACACGAACAACCTGCTCTACTCGAAGCCCGTGCACGCCACGACGGGCGAGACCTCGATCCTGAGCAACATCGGGTCGATGCGCAACAAGGGTGTCGAGTTCACGATCAACACCCACCTCAATCTGGGCAAGGTGCTGTGGAGTTCGTCGTTCAACATCGCCCGCAACGTCAACAAGCTGACGTCGCTGCTCGAAGACGACCTGCTGTCGATCGGCGCCAACCGCGCGCTGAAACTCGGCCGGACGGTGGGTTCGTGGTACATCTTCCGCACGGACGGCATCTACCAGTACGACGGCGAGGTGCCGCAGGCGCTCTACGACAAGGGCGTGCGCGCCGGCGACGTCAAGTACTGGGACCGCAACGGCGACGGGAACATCACGGACGACGACCGTATCGTCACGGGCAACCCCAACCCCAAATTCTCGGGCGGCTGGAACAACACCTTCAAGTACAAAGGGCTGGAATTGAGCCTCTTCTTTACGTACAGCTACGGAAACGACGTGTATGCGTCGTGGATGATCCCCGGCTCCAAGCCCGGCCATACCCGCTCGCTGCTGAAAGCCTATGCCGACAACCGCTGGACGGGACCCGGCACGTCGGACAAATACCCGCGCGCGATCTACTCGTACAGCGGCTGGAACGGCAAGAACTCGACGATGTACCTGACCGACGGTTCGTTCATCCGCCTGCGCTCGGTGACGCTGGGATACACCTTCCCGCAGCGGCTGGTTTCGAAAATCCACCTCAAGGGACTCCGGGTCTATGCCCAGGGCGACAACGTCTTCCTCTGCTCGCGCTATCCCGGCTGGGACCCCGAGACGAGCGTCAATCTCGATCCGCGCTTCTACGGCGAGGATAACGACGGCGTTCCCCAGCCGCGCATCTTCAAGTTAGGCGTAAACATCACTTTCTAAATCCGACAATCATGAAATCGTTGCATAAAATCATCTTGTTTGCCCTGCTGCCCCTGATGGGTGCTTGCAGCGGCATGCTCGACATCGAGCCGCATTCGGCGGTCTCCCCGACGGTGGTCGGCTCCGACGACATCGAGGCGCTGCGCATCGGAATGTACAATAAGGTTCAGGAGGGACCTACCTACTACTCCTACATCGCGTTCGACCTCTTCGGCGGTGAGCTGATGACCAGCACGGGCCGCCCGATCGACCTGATCAACTCGCTTTCCAATGCGCTGCATACGTTTGTCAGCAGCCAGTGGAACGGCTACTACAAGGCGCTTTTGCAGGTGAACAACGTCATGTCGATCGCCGAGGGGCTGGCCGACAGCCCCACGCGGAACCGGGTGCTGGGCGAGTGCCGCTATTTCCGGGCGTATATTTACCTCTGTCTGGTGACCCGCTTCGGCGACGTGCCCGTCCTGCGGCAGAACACCCAGGCCAAGGTTTCGCGCGACCCGGCCTCGATGGCCTGGGAGCTGGTCGAGGAGGATCTCGACGCGGCTTCGGGCTTCCTGAACGGGTTGAGCGCCGACAGTTTCTACTACGTGTCGCCCGCCGCCGTGACGGCCCTGAAAGCGCGCGTGAAACTCTATCTGGGCAAGAAGGGAGAGGCCAAGGAGCTGGCCGAGAGCCTGATCACCAATCCGAACTACGCACTCGACGACTTCGACAAGATTTTCCGCTCGAAGGCCAACAAGGAGGTGATCTTCGCCTTCTCGTGCCTGACCGAGGACGGTTCGTCGATCAAGATTTCCAACCAGTTCTACTCCTACAACCACCCCAACAAGGGCAGTTACAACTACCGTCCCGCGGGCGACGTGATGACGATGTACGCCGACAACGACCTGCGCAAGGAGGTGTCGATCACCACGCTCGACAACCTGAACTTCGTCAACAAATACCCCAGCGGGCAGACCGGGTCGGACCCCGTGGTGATTTCGCGTCTGGCCGAAATGTACCTGATCAGCGCCGAGGCGCAGGGGCTGAACGGAGGTCTGGATCGTCTCAACGAACTGCGGGAAAAGCGCGGCCTCGACAGGGTGAGTCCGGGGAACGAAGCCGATTTTCTCGACGCGGTGCTTCAGGAGCGCCGTCTGGAGTTCCTCGCCGAGGGTTTCCGCTGGTACGACCTCGTGCGGACCGGAAAGGCTACGCAGACGCTCGGCACGAAGGACTACCAATGCCTGATGCCGCTTCCGAGCCGGGAGTTGCTTTACAATCCGAACCTCAAACCGAATAATCCGGGTTATTAGCGGGATTGTCCAATATGCATAAAACGATAAAACGATGAAAACATACAGATATATGATCGGAATGCTGTTGTGCGTGTGGCTGCTTGCTGCGTGCGACAATTCGAATGCTTTCGACGAATACGCCAAGTTCGACACGACCGCCCAGACGGCCTGGGGACAGAGCATCGTCGACGGATCGAACGGGTATGTGGCTCACGTGAAGAGCGACAGGACCTACAACCTGGCCGACGGCGTGGACGTGCTGGAGATGGCATTTCTGGCCGACGACGGACTGGCCATGCAGCTGTTCCTGTTCAAGATCGCCCTGAGCGACAAAATCACCCTGCGCACGACGCTCGCCGACGACAAGAACCAGGTGGGCACCGGCCAGACGATTATGAAGCAGCTCGAGGCGATGCAGAAGAACGGGAAGAAGGTCTTGGGCGGCACGAACGCCGACTTCTTCAATACGACCTACATCCCCTACGGCGTATGTTACCGCGACGGCGTGGCGGTGAAGACTTCGTTCAGCCGTACGGACTGCAACGTCTTCGTGATCACGAAGGACAACGAGGCCTGCTGCTTCACGGAGGAGGAGTACGCTCTTCACAAGGACATCGTCCGCGAAGCAGTCTGCGGCCTCGGCACGCTGCTGCTCAAGAACGGCGAGCAGCTGGACCAGAGCGGCAACACGATGCCGGTGGCGAACATGGAACCGCGTACGGCGATCGGCGTGTCGCAGGACGGCAAGGAGGTCTACCTGATGGTGGTCGACGGCCGTAACTTCTACTATTCGAACGGCGCCGACCTGCTGGACCTGATGAACCTGATGTCGGCCTGCGGAGCCTGCGACGCGCTCAACCTCGACGGCGGCGGCTCGTCGACCTTCATCGCTCGCGACGGCGCGGAGGGCGAACTCAAACTGCTGAACTGGCCGACCGACCAGGGCGGGGTCATGCGCAAGGTGGCGACCGGATTGGCGATTGTTGAACAATAAAAGACGGAACCGATGAAAACGATATTTCAATACCTGCTCCTGACGGCCGCATGCGCGGCGCTGGGAGCCTGCCAGGATTTTAGCGACGATACGGCCTTTACTCCCGAGACGCCCGAACTGTCGTTCGTGGAGACGAGCATCACCGCGGAGAAGGCCACCAAGGACTACGAACTTTCGATCAAATCGAACCTTCCGTGGCGCATCGAATGCGACAAGGACTGGGTGTCGTTCGATCCGTCGTACGGACAGGGCGACGCCACGATCACGGTGACCGTGGCCGCAAACCGTACGCTCGACGAACGCACGGCGACGATCTCGGCCTATGTCATCAAGGGCGAGAACGTCACGCTGCCCGTGACGCAGGCCGCTGCGAGCGCTTCGGACCTGGCGACGCACTACTATGTCAAGACCGACGGCTCGGCCGACAAGGACGGCCTGACATGGGAGACGGCGACCACGCTGGCCAACGCGATCGACCAGGCGATGAACGGCGACGTGATCCATGTGGCTGCGGGTTCCTACGTGCCTTCGGTTCCGCTGACGGGCATGAAGACCGCGCTGGACAACACGTTCGAAATCCACAGCAACTTCTCGATGATCGGCGGCTATCCGGCCGATGCGGCCGAGGGCGCCGTGGCTGATCCCGTGGCGAACGAGACGATTCTGGACGGCGACCACGCCGTATGCCACGTGGTTGCGGTGACGGCGGCCAAGATGAACGGCATGAAGGCTTCGCTCGACGGATTCACGATCAAGAACGGTTCGTCGCAGTTCAGTACGGTGGGCAGCACGACGATAGGCGGCGTGAAGTTCTACCAGAGTTACGGCGCGGGCATTTTCATCGGCAACGCGACGGTGGACATCCTCAACTGCAAGATCGTCGACAATACGGACATCCGCATGGGCGCCATCCGTGTCGACGCCGGAGCCGAGGCGTTGTTCGACAACTGCGTGGTTGCCGACAATGCGACCAAGTCGACGACGACGTACAACTGCGGCGGCCTGTGGGCCGACGGAGCCAAACTGCTGCGGATCAACAACTGTACGTTCAGCAACAACAAGGCGTCGGGCGTAGCTCCCTGTATCTACGTCTTCGGCGACACGGGCGGCAAGACCAATGTGCTGATCAGCAACACCACGATTTCGGGCAACAGCGTCAATCCCGAGCATGCGACCCTAAACGGCGGCGGTATCTACGTCCGCGAAAACGGCAACCTGGTGATCGTCAATTCGACGGTCTGCGGCAACCATTCCGGAAAGGGCGGCGGTATCGCGGTCTACGGCAAGGCGGCCAAGCCGAGCAAGGCGGTGATCGTCAGCTGTACGATTGCCGGCAACACGACGGTGACGGCCGGAAACGGTGCGGGATTGCAGCAGGCTGCCGTCGGAGGGGCCATCGAGGTCTACAATACGCTGATCTCGGGCAATACGACGGACGGCGCGGCCGACGATGTCGCCTGGTTCAAGGACGCCAGCTACAAGGTCGCCAACTCCATTATCGGAGGCACGGTCTACAATGCCGACGGTATGGCTGTCGCAGGCGCGGCGTTCGATCCTGCCTCGATGCTCAGCCCGCTGGGCGACAACGGCGGTGCGACGAAGACCTGCGTGCTGCTCGGCGACGCGAATCCGGCGCGCCAGTACGGCATGTCCGCTTCGGAGCTGAAGATCCTGGGCGAGACGCTCGATCCGGCCTTCGGCGAGGCGGTCAGCGCCATCGACCAGACCGGCGCTTCGCGCACGGGCAAGACGGTGATCGGAGCCGTCGTGAAATAAATCTGTTCACAGGGGGCGTGCTTTCATCGGTGCGCCCCTTTTTTTGTATCTTTGGGGTCGTAACGCCCCTTTTATCTGTCGCGGCGTCCGGCCGCCCCCCCCCGCAAGGAGGTGCGGTTTTGCATCGGCCCGACTTTTTTATGATCTTTACAGTTATGAAACTTTACAGAACCGGACTGCTGCTGCTTGCAGTCCTATGCACAATCCCGGTGTTTGCCGGGCAGCCGCCGCGGCTGAAGGTGGGTTCCTCGTCCGGGATTTTCGGCCCGGTGACGAACTGGACCTACGAAACCTTCGCCGAGGCGAAGAGGGCTGGCATCGACGCCATCGAGATCAGCGCGTCGACGCTGTTCCTGAACAAGGAGATGACCGACGATCGGCAGATCGAGGCGCGCTGCCGTCAGCTGAAGCGCGACCTCAAGCGCGCCGGAATCGAAATCTGGTCGGTGCACATGCCTTTCGGCCGCGAGATCGACCTCTCGCAGACGGACGAGGCCGTGCGGCAGCGGAGTGTCGAACTGCACCGCCGCGTGCTGCGCTTCTGCAAGATCCTGTCGCCGCGGATCGTGCTGTTCCACCCGAGCTGGTATCTCGGGCACGGGGAGCGCGACGCGCGGATCGCGCAGCTGGTGCGCTCGGTCGGGGAGCTGCTTCCCGATGCGAAGAAGATCGGCGCCCGGGTGGTGATCGAGAACATGCTGGGCTACGAACTGGTCAAGGACGGGAACTACGAACGCCCGCTGGGCCGTACGGTCGAAGAGGTGCTGCACATCATGTCGCTCGTGCCCCGGGAGGTGGACGCCGCGGTCGACACCAACCACATCGACAATCCCGAACTGCTGATCAGTGCGCTCGGACGCCGGGTGAGGACGATTCACGTCAGCGACGGCGACGGCCGCAGCGAGTGTCACGAACTGCCGGGCCAGGGCCGGGGCGACAACGACTGGACGGCGATCCTGAAGACCCTGTACGAGGATGCGCACTACCGGGGCGTCTTCATGTACGAGGTGAAGAAGGCGGAGTTCCCGCAGTTGAAGGCTTGTTACGACCGGTTGTACGAACAGTACGTGCAGTCGAAGCAATAAGGACGGTCGGGTTAAATGAGAACGCGGTTTGATGCAACTTCATCAAACCGCGTTCTTTGATTCAGGGCCGCTGGCCGGTCACCTGCGGACCACGATGCAGTTGGGGACCCCGCGCTCGCCCTCGTGGTCGAAGCGGCGGTTGTCGTAGGGATGGTTGAGGACGCCTTCCTGCGCCGTCCAGAGCGTCGAGGAGCCGCCGCCGTCGAGGTTCAGCGCCTCGGTAAGACCTAACTGGCGTGCGATGTAGGCTGTTTCGGCGATGGTCGCGCCGTCGCCCTGGCCTTTGAAACGCCCGTCGATCACGGCCATCACCACCGTGCCGTCGGCCCGTTTGCCGATCAGCGTCCGGGGATGGCGGCGCGTGTAGAAACTGCTTCCGGAGGTGTATTCGACCACCTTGCCGCCGTCGATCAGCACCGGGCCTGCGGCCAGCGCCGAGCGGTAGCGGCGCGCCACGTCGGCATACTGCGTCGTGTCGCACGGGAAGATCTCCATCCGGCGGCCCTTGCGGTCCTTGAAGGCGATGACGCCGTTGGTGCGGAATGCCTCCTCGGGGGTGGTGCGTCCCACGATCTTCCTGTCGAGCAGGACGAAGGTGACCGGTTCGAAGGTTTTGACGTTGAAGTAGCTGCCGTTGACGGCGATCTCCGCGCCGGCGGCCTTCCCCAGATCGCTCGTGGACTCGGCCCTGCGATCGAGGTGGACGATCGAGGTGGTGAACCTGCGTCCGGGGTAGGTGGCGACGGAGATGCTCTGCCGCGACCCGAACATGTCGATCTGGGCGTAGCGGCATTCGGCGCCGCCGCCGAGGTCGGCCGTGCGCCATTGGGCGGAGGCGAATGCAATCGAGTCGCGGGGTGTCTGCGCCGCGGCGCTGGAGGAAAAGAGGAGCAGCAAGGCTCCCGTCAGAATTTTGTTCATGGTTCGGATAAACGGGTTAGTAGCCACAAATTTACGCATTTAGCACGGATTTAGCAAGCGTCGGAGCCGCTATTTTCGGGGAAAAACGGACGCCGGACCCTCCCGGAAACGAAAGCGCCCCCGGAAGTCCGGAGGCGCTGGCTTTTCGGGGCGGAAAAGCTGTTTACTGCTTGGCCTTGGTGTAGACCGTGCCCGTGCCCTCGATCGTGAGGGTGTAGTTCCCGTCGGCCGTTTTGGCGATCATGCCCGTCTGGGTGAAGTCGATGGTCTGGCCGTTGCCGAGGCTCTGGCCCTTGAGCAGGATTTTGTCCGCCTCGCCTTGAAGTTCCCACGAGGTGTAGACCAGCGTCGCCATGTTGATCGACCTGGCTGCGCCTTCGACCATGATCTCGACGCCCATGACGCCTTCGGGAGCAATCGGGTCGGGCATCGTCCATTTGCCGACGGCTTCGGCGTAGGTGGGATCGGTCGCAATCTTCGTGGCGGCGGTTCCGTCCTTCAGCTTGCCCGTGTAGTCTACGGTGACGGGGGCGCCGAGCAGCAGGCCGTTGGCGTCGCTCTTGTCGGCGTCCGTGGTCGCGAAGGTGCAGGTGCTCTCGTCGGTCAGCGCACGGACGGTGACGGTGTTCATCGAGGCGTCGGTGATGAATCCCGAGAAGGTTTTGGGGCTGTTGTCGGCACAGGCCGTCAGGCCGGCGAAAGTCAGTGCGGCGATCAGGGATTTGATGTTGTTCATGGTGTCGGATTTATCGGATTTGCATGTTGCAGCTAATATACGGAACTCTCGCTTAATGTGTGCCGTTTGCACGTGATTTTACATATTCGTCGATGGCTTTGGCCGCGGTGCGTCCCGCGCCCATGGCCAGGATGACCGTCGCGGCGCCGGTGGCGGCATCGCCGCCGGCAAAAATGTTGGGACAGGAGG
>ERZ791801.1801-NODE-1801-length-12676-cov-2.392917_pt1 | contig 12676 bp, 6 predicted proteins | sample MGYA00510309_ERZ791801 | MGnify/ENA primary metagenome ERZ791801 (study PRJEB30046, sample SAMN00791979) | human gut metagenome | study: EMG produced TPA metagenomics assembly of the A metagenome-wide association study of gut microbiota in type 2...
GATAATTAGCAAAAGTAAGCCATACGGGATAATAATCTCCGATGTATTGTTTCAACCCGTAACTGACCGAATCAGCAATGCAACGGAAGTTCACCACTTCGCCCAACAGATAAGCCGTGATGGAGTTCATACCATACACTTTCAACCAGTTCAATCCACGGCTGTGTCCTTTATAGTCAATCCAGTAATAAAACAATGCCATCAGCAGAAAGCAATAACCACCGGACAGTAATGTCATACTACCTGTCCACAAACGCTTAATGATAGGCATCTGCAAACTCCAAAGCATCGCCAGCCCTACTAAAAGCACACCAATGACCGACAGAGTCTGTACCACCTTTTTACGATTCGCTTTCCCTTCTTTCATAATCTTTCCGGCAAAAGCTCCGAGCATGACAGTCACTCCGAATGTCAGACTGCTCCATATCCATGTGTAATTGTAATAAGGTGAAAAGCTCCACGTTCCGTCTTCATTCCAGAAAACGCCATCTCTGAAACGACCTAAACCCCATCTGTCCACCTGTTCGGCAAAGTTTCCAGCCGGTGTGAAGTCACCCAAAAATGTCATGGGAATCCAGTATATGAAAAGCAACAGCAAAGTGATTCCTATCTGCCACCTGAATGAAAAATGTAACTGAATGACTGCCGCAATAAAATAGCCGACAGCAATAGACTGCAAAGTATTTGAATAGAGATAAATATGACTGCTGTCCAGTCCAAGCAGATTTCCCTGAACAATCATTCCGAAAATAAACAGCAGAAACACCCGCCTCAGAATCCTCCGATAGACGGGCCAGTAACTGCCGGACATACCGACGTACTTTGACAGTGAAAACGGCATCGAAGCACCTGTCATAAAGAGGAACAACGGCATCACAAGATCCCAAAAACGGAATCCCTCCCACACTTCATGATCAAACTGATAAAGGATATCATTGAGAAACGGCAAGTTCAACTGTCGTACCAACGCCGCAAACACCGGCTGAAAGAAGACAAGAAGAAACAGGTCAAAGCCACGAAGGATATCCAACGATGCCAAACGGGTTGTGTTTTTCTCAGATAATTTATTCATCGCATTTATAAATTTAAGTTTTCATCACTCTTCCTTACTTCACGGGATAAATGGTGAAAGTAAATGTTTGCTTTCCCAACGGAACCAGATACGGCGGCAACACCCCCGGTCCGCATGTAGCAGTACCTACACCTGCCTGCTTAGCATCCAAATGTACGGTAATCCTGCCATTACGTTCCAAGTCATTGATATGAAGTGCCTTCTCCAATAATAAATCAGAGAAAGGGAGAGCACTAAACTGGAATGGAGAATCAGACTCTATCCAGCAGCCTTTTCCGCTGTCGTCTGCCAGCTTCACCCAACGTACATCGGTGCGGTTTCCCGTCGACTGGGGGATAACATAATAATGGAACATCTTTTCGGGCGTTGTAGTATAGATACCTATTTTACCAGACTGGTTTCTGTCAATGTATGTTTCGTGTTCACCACGTCCCAGATAAGTCACATTTCCATAGGTATCGTTCATTTCAAACGTTAATCCCAGTCGTGCTATTGATTTCACCCATGTCGTGTCCGGCTGAAAAGTAGTCTGTACTTTCAAAGATCCATTGTGATTCAGCGTATATTCCAATGTGGCATCTCCTACTTTCTTCCCAGTCACATTCAATATATTTACCTGTGCGGTAGCGGATGTCTTACTTTCTTTCAGAGAAACCACCTTTTGGGTCAATGTATGCAATCCGGCTTTTCTCCATAGTTTTGCACCCATTCTGTCCCGATTATCATTATCCGTTGCCGGACGGAACAGGCTTATAGTGACCGGACTAGCCAACAACTCTTCTCCGTCCAGACAAAGAGACTTCAAAGCGCCTGTGTTTTCATCGACTTCAAATGTCGTTTTTCCGGCTTCAGAAGGTTTTCCATTCCATACTTTTCCGGATGCAGGAAGCACAAACTGGTCATAAGCAATTTCCCAAGCGGTGTCCACTAAAGGAGTGGACTTTTTACGTGTCCAGCCCAAATCAAGATAAGCTTCACGGATAGTCTTGGGAAGCTGCACCGCCCCTAAAGTAAGCTCCACCGTTGCATGCGGCTCACATGCCACCTCCTTGTTGCCTTCTGCCAAAACAGTACCATCATCTCCCGTCACCTTCCAATGCAGGATATATTCATTCAAATCAGAGAAGTCGAACCAGTTCTTCACACGAACCGTCAGATTCTTTTTATCAATCAGTGTGCTCTTTATATTCTGATAGATCTTCTTTACTTCCAGCAAATGCGGATGAGGTTCCCGGACAGCATTTACCAACCCATTGCAACAGAAGTTTCCAAAGCTGGGCACATCTTTCGGCCCGTAATCTCCTCCGTATGTCCAATACCATTTACCATCCTTGTCTACTTCACGGAACGACTGATCTACCCAGTCCCAGATACAACCTCCTTGTGCCATCGGCTCATTTTCGAAGACCTCCAGTATTCTTTCATTCCGCCGCAGCTATTGCCCATTGCATGCAAATACTCGCAAAGAATGAAAGGACGATAAATATCCTTGCGTGCCACATAATTTCTGATCACATCCACACTGCGATACATCCGGCAATAGATATCGGTATTATAGTTTTCTTCCGCACGTTCGTATTGTACCGGACGGTTTTTCTCCACCGATTTCAGCCAGTCGTAGGTACGCTCGAAGTTGATTCCGTTGCCGGCTTCATTACCGAGCGACCAGATGACAACAGAGGGATGATTCTTCGAACGTTCATACATACGGCGTGTACGGTCTATATGGGCAGGAAGCCACGTACTGTCCTTTGCAAGAGAGGCAGGACCATAACCCATACCGTGCGATTCAATATTAGCCTCATCAATCACATAAAGTCCGTAACGGTCGCAAAGCTGATACCAGTAGGGATGTGCCGGATAATGCGAGTTGCGTACCGTATTGATGTTATGCTGTTTCATTAACCTGATATCCTGTTCCATCAGTTCTTTGCTTACTGTACGTCCGAGTTGCGAATGTTCGTGCCGGTTAACACCTTTCACCAATACAGGCACACCGTTTATACAGAAACGTCCGTTCTTTATCTCAGAAGTTCTGAACCCGACTTTTGTTCCGGTTATTTCCGTAACCTTTCCTCCGGCATCTTTCAACTCCAACAACAAGGTATAAAGTTCGGGATGCTCCGCATTCCATCTTCTCACATCAGGAAGGCGCTGTTCATCGAATACGATCAGATTGCCCGATCCATGTGATTCCAGCTTCCGGCTTCCTTCCAGCACTGTCTTGTCCGAAGCATCTTTCAATGTATAAGCAATGGAGGACGTTCCCGAAGCCGTTCCTCCGACTGCCACCTCCAGTTCGAAGATACCCTCTTTGTAATGTTCTTTTTCGAGAAGGGAAGTCACCTTGTAATCGGCAATATATTGTTCGGGAGTGCTGTAAAGATACACATCCCGTTCAATACCACTCAATCGCCACATATCCTGACATTCCAAATATGCTCCCGAACTCCAGCGATATACTTCAAGCGCAATCGTATTTTCTCCGTCGGTGAGCTTGTCCGTGATATCCCATTCGGCAGCAGTCTTGGAACCTTGATTGTATCCGAGAAACTCACCGTTTACCCATACATAATAAAACGATATCACTCCTTCACAGCAGAGTACCACACGACGTCCTTCCCATCCGGCAGGCACTTTAAAAGTCCGCCGATAAGAACCGACCTCGTTCTCTTTGTAAGGTACCAAAGGAGGATTCTTTTTGAAATTAAACATCTTATCATCAAACTCGTACGTCTCATTCACATAAATAGCCGTACCATATCCCTGACGTTCCCAGTTTCCCGGCACCTTTATATCTGCCCATCCACCTGTATAGTACGACGGCTTATAAAAATCTTTTGGACGAGTGTCCGGATTCTTCACCCAATGGAACTTCCACTGCCCGTTCAGACTCATATAATAAGGTGACTGCTCGAATGTGCCTTTCTCCACCTCCGAAGCATCTGCATAAGGCCATACATAAGTATGAGGATCGAGCTTGTTCAATCCTACGGCATACTGGCTCTGCCATTCAGGCTGTTGCTGTTGTGCCGTAGTGGAAATGATAGCGGGCGCCGCCAGCATCATTAAGAAAAATGGTTTCAACAAATTATTCATTTTTATCATTCTATCATCACTTCATCAAAATGCACTCTTGCCTCCTGCCCGGGACGGACATGGTTATCAGGACATTTTCCTATCCCTTTTGCCGTTACCCTTATATAGCGGGTTTCAACGCCTCCCAAACTTATCGATATATCCTCAATATAATTACCTTCACGGAAAATCTCTTCCGGAGTAAAGGTCCGTTCTCCTGCCTTATCGAAAGTTTTATTATCACCGGATACCGCAATCTCTATCAAGCGCGGTTTATGTACAGCCATACCATAACTGGTTATGCAACCAATAGTGAAGGTATTCACCTTCTCCATCTTCTCCATATCTATAGTAAAAGAGATAGAATCATTATTCGTCCAAGAACACCATTCAAAGTCCGAATACTTCAGGCTTCCACGTATCCCGTTAGTCAGAAGTTTCTCATTCGGATTACATCCCGACACAGGTTTGGCGGTTGCCAGATTCCAACGAACAGGAAGCGTCAGTGTCTTTCCCATTTGTCTGCCTTTCACAAAAGTAGCACTTTTAAGATTCAATGTCTCTTTTACGGCCAATTTTTCTTTATAAAGAGGTGAAGTAGCTATAGGTTCACTGCCATCTGTCGTATAATGTATTTCTGCATCCGGCCGGATACATTCCAGTTTCACTTTCAGTGCTCCATCTTCGGGAGTCACCGTGTGCTGAATATTATACATCGAACGGGCATAGACAATTCCTTTTGCCGTCAGATGTTCATTATAAATATCCATTGCTTTCAGAAATGAAGTCCAATCCTTTTTCTCCGGCTGTGTCCATGCTATCTCCGCCAATGCAGCCAGACGGGGAAATACTAAATAATCCACGTCTTCAGGTTTATTGCAGAACTCTGTCCACATGGATGCCTGCACGCCCATGAGTAAAGAAGCGTACTCCGGCTTCCAGTCTGCCTGCACCGGTTCATAATCATAAATATCCTTCAACGTATTATTACCAAAGTAGGTTTGAGGTTCAAACCATTGCGGTCCCTGATAACGAATCAGATACATGATACGTGCGGGTGTCATGATGAACGGATGCCCTTGCTCCGCTGCTTTCAGAGCAGCCGTTCCCAGTCCTCTCCATCCCTGGATGATAACGCCTTCGGGCAGGAAACTACTGTTGGTCAGTTCGTCCCAGCCAATCACTTTTCGTCCTTTGCTGCACACGTAGTCACTCATCCGTTTCATAAAGTAACCTTGCAAGTCTTCTTCATTGTCCAGATGTTCATTTTTCATCCGTGCCTGACAAAGCGGGCACTTTTCCCAATATCCTTTTTGCGCTTCATCACCTCCCAGATGGATATAGCGGGAAGGAAACAAAGCCATCACTTCATCCAGAACATTCTGCAAAAAAGTAAAGGCACTATCTTTTCCCGCACAGTAGATCACTCCTGAATTGCCTCCACCCAAACCCGGGATCACCCCGATATAACTCTTTACTATCGGACAGGTCAATTCCGGATAAGCAGCCAATGCAGCATTACTATGGGCAGGCATATCAATCTCGGGAATAATTTCTATCTGCCGTTCGGCAGCGTAAGCCACCATCTCCTTTACATCCTCCTGTGTATAGAATCCTCCGATAGGCGTAGGTTCTCCCGGTTCCGGATTGCGCCGGAAATAGAAAGGAACATCCATACGGTTGACCCGCCAGGCTCCTGTTTCCGTCAGACGGGGATATTTCTTGATTTCCAGCCTCCAGCCGTTGTCATCCGTCAGATGAAAATGGAGAGTATTGATTTTGAGCATCGCCATACAATCGATGATACGCAAAACGTTCTCTTTAGGAATAAAGAATCGGGCGACATCCAACATCAGTGCCCGATAACCAAAGCGTGGTTCATCCTGAATAGTCACTGTGGGAATATTCCAGTCAAGGCACTTTGCCCGTTGATTGCCTTCGATAGCAGGTGGCAGCAGTAAACGGATCGTCTGCAATGCGTAGAAAAATCCTTTCGTATCGGAAGCTTTCACCAAAATCTGCTGCGGGGTAACTTCCAGCAGGTATGCTTCACTTTTTAGAGAAGAGTCAGTCGTAAAACGAACATGACTCTTCTCACTGCTACCCATTGTCAACTGAGGAATTATCCCTGAGCTTTTTTTAAATAAGTCTATAAAGTTACGGGCGATAACCGCCTGTTCATGGTTTTCTACGGAAAAGACTGTCTTGTCGGAAAAGGTAAAGTTACCCTTGCCCGGTACTACACGTACCGGACAAGGAACTATTGAAATAGGGGATGGTGTTAAGTTATCAGCGCTTGCCCCCGCTATAGGTGCCAGTAGCATGAGAATGATTAAGATGTATTTCGTCATGATAGTCAGTTTTATTATTATTCCTTGTCTCTCTCAGGGGAGAAACGGACCGGATCATTATACTGTTCCTGCAGTTTTTCCATTTCTACTTTCAGTTCTTCGGCGATGGATTCATATTCGGGTTGACCGTAAAGGTTGTGCATCTCCGTAGGATCAGCCTGCAGGTCGTAAAGTTCCCACCAGTTGATGTTATTATAAAAATGAATCAGTTTATAGCGTTCGGTACGTATGCCGTAATGGCGTTTCACCATGTGTTCGGCAGGATATTCATAGAAATGATAATATAAGGCTGTCCGCCAGTCCTGAGGATGTTCGCCTTTCAGCAACGGAACAAGTGACACTCCGTGGATGTCTTCGGGCACAGGAGCTCCGGCAAGTTCGAGGAAGGTAGGGGCATAGTCGATGTTCTGCACCATTTCCGTGATCTTTCCCCTGCGGTCAAAGCCTTTCGGCAGGCGCATGATAAGAGGAGTACGCATGGACTCTTCGTACATGAAACGCTTGTCAAACCAACCATGCTCACCCATGTAGAAGCCTTGATCGGAAGTATAAACTACCAGTGTATTGTCCAGTAATCCCTTCTTTTTCAGATAGTCGAATACTCTACCGACATTGTCATCCAATGATTTCACCGTCTTCATATAGTCGCGCATATAACGCTGGAATTTCCAGTTGGCAAGTTCTTTCCCCTGCAGGTTCTGCCGGTAGAAATCGGCTATGATCGGATCATAAAACTTATCCCATGCGGCACGCTGTGCTTTGTCCATCCGTCCGATATACTTTTCATACAAGGCTTTCAGGCGGGAGTCTTTATCAGGACGCAGCATTTTAAGATCGTAGATCATATCCATATCTTTGGCAATGCTCATTTCCTGTGAGGCGGCAGCCGGACGTCCCTCATAATCGTCGAAGAAATTATCCGGTAACGGGAAGGTCTTATCTTCATACAAAGCCAGATTACACGTATCTGCCAACCAGTTGCGATGAATCGCTTTGTGATGAATCAACAGGCAAAAAGGTTTATCAAGATCACGTTTGTGTTCCATCCAGTCAATGGCATCATCGGTAATCAGATTTGTGATATATCCGTGCTTCCGGATGGTGTCGTTGTTCTGTGTAATGAAATCCGGATTGTAGTAATCGCCCTGACCGGGAACTATTTCCCAGTAGTTAAATCCGGAAGGAAGGCTTTCAAGATGCCATTTGCCTACCAATGCGGTCTGATATCCGGCTTTTTGCAACAATTTGGGGAATGTCTGTTGAGCACTATCGAATACACAAGTGGTGTTATCATAGAATTTGTTGGCACAACTGTGCTTGCCCGTTATCATGCAGGCACGGCTGGGTCCGCTCAGAGAATTAGCCACAAAGCTGTTGGTAAAGAGTACTCCTTCTTCCGCTATGCGGTCAAGATTGGGAGTTTCCATATATCGGGTATCATAGCAACTCATCATTTGTGCTGTATGATCATCGGTCATGATATAGACGATGTTCAGTGGCTTCTGTGCAGCCTCTTTTTTTACCGAAGTACAACTACAAGCTGCAGCAGCCAATCCGGTGACAGGAATTATATAAGTATACTTCATTTTATTTATTCATTGATTTAAAAGAAATCATCCGGAGAATACTTGCGGGATTCCCCGGATGATTGATAATACGGATTATTGATTAATAGAACTTAGTACCATTTTTAGCTTTACCCAGTTCATAATCTGCTACCGTAGCTTATTGATGTATGTACGAACCCAATCAATCTCCAGACGAGGGATAGCGTCGTTTTCCTTATCTCGCTCATAATTATTGTAACTTGCGAATCCGGAATCCCAGCCGGCATCAGGAGACCATACTCCGCCTGTTTCTGTTCCACCGCCAAGTCCCCATTTATTAGGTGCACCCATAGTGAGGATGAACTTAAGTCCCTTCTCATTCTTTGCATTCGTAAAGGTCCACTCCTCTTCGGTACATTCGCTCTTCTTCAAGGTTACGGTTTCTTCTCCGTTGATACCTATTGCAACTTCCGTATCCGAACGCCACTCTACCCAATAAATATTCCATTCAGTCATATTGATTGTATTATTAGCAGTTTTGGTTTTATTATCAGTTGTAGTAGGACCGGTATGGAATGTCTGATGTGCTCTGTCTCCGGTTACAGGACCGACAGGATTTTCAAGAATATCTATTTCCGAATAAGATTTCTGACCGGCAGATTCATCAGAAACCAGCCAGATACCCATATTAAAGCCATTCTTCTGCCCACGAAGACGGGCACGGATTTCCATTCTGCAACCTTCTGATATCAACAGACTGTTGGACTTCCACGGAGAACCCGTTCCACAACCATAGAAAGCTGCTGTACCATAATCTCTTTGCCCTGATGCAGGAGCCGTAGCATTTGACGGTACTTTCATTTCTATCATTCGCAGATAGCCGTCGTCCGTAATCTTTGAGAACTGTTCGTTTATACAAGCAGCATGGTTCTGAACGATCACGGTATTACGTGCCGCCAGGAACAGAGGTACTTTATTACCAAAAGAGTTGCCATTGTTCCACATGTCGCCCGAATTTCCCACACTATGGAATTCCCACGCATTATAGAATTTCCAGCCTGCTGCAGCCAAGTCCGCATTAGGATGCGCATCCAACTCCTTCATTAAAACAGCATCGCCATATTGCTCAACCACAGCCGTCTGCCTTCCACTGGAAGCAAACGGGATCCCCGGATGATCATATACCCAGCGTTCGTCAAGAAGTTTACTACCCTTTCCTGCTTCGAGGTCTTTCATGATGATTTCCATTTTATCATTATCCAGCGGATACATAACAGAAATAGTTGTAAAATTCAGTACCAACGTTTCGTGCTGTGTAGGACTGAGGTTATGTTTCGTCTTCACTTTTGCCTCTGCCAAAGTTTCACCTGCGTTTACTGTCAATGTAACAGGAGGCAACGTTTCATAGAGACTCTTTTGATCATCAGGAATAGTGATGTTAATATCCATATCGTCTTTCACCGGAACAGGAGTCTGCACCTGAATAGTAAACTCATCACCTTCATTAATTATATTATCCGAATTGTTCTTCAGTGACACTACTGTATAATAGTGGTCGGAGACTACCACCGTTTGAGTAGGATTAGTCATGGCATAGCCACGCACGAAGGCAGTCACGTTCACAGTTAATTTCTGTTTCGGTTCAAGACCACTTTCCACAATCGGCAATTTAATATCGAAGCTACTCACCCCTTTGGGGACCGTAACCATCGAAGGAAAATCTTTAAATGCGATTTTCGATACATCCATTTCCCCGTCTTTAGCGGTCAGATACACATCAAAATCTTCATTAGTCGTCAATTGCGGATTCTTTTCATCATTAACTTTGACGGTAAGAGTCAGTTCTTCTCCCATCACAAAGCTTTTTCCACTTGCTTCTATAATCAACGGTACAGTCTCCGGCAATGGTTCTACCGCATCGTCATCACAACCTGCAAATCCTGTTGCAAGCAGGCAAACGGGTAAAAATGTATATAATATTCTTTTTATCATAATAGTATAGTTTATAAAATGAGGTATTTATTCACTTACATTCTCCCAACCCGGATTTTGACGTAACTGGCGATTTAATTGTAGTTCATCCTGTGGAATCGGCAATAAATAGTCCCGTTTCAGATCGAAAAGGTATCCATTAGGCAAGTATTGCTGCAATGGGTCCATCCAACCCTCATTATCCTTCAATACGAGCTTTAGTGACTCTTGTCCCTCGGGTGAAAAACTCCGGTACAGAATCCCCTCTTTACCCAGATAGGCACCTCTGCCGCGGCCATCTATTCCTTTCAGAGTTCCGGCACCTGCCCAACGCATCAAATCATCCAGACGGAACCCTTGAAGAGCCAGTTCCGAACGCCGCTCACGGCGAATCTCCTGAATAACAGGACTAATTCCCGTAAATGGGAAATTGGGATCGGTTGTCGGAGTAATATATTTCACACCTGCTCTTTCACGCAACGCTTTTATCGTTTTTGCGGCTACATTATCATCATATTTATTGAGTTCTGCTGCTGCTTCCGCATAGCAGAGCAATCCTTCCGCATAGCGGAACATAATAATGGCTGTTTCACTGTTACCGTCTACATAAGTTGTATCGATGCCCATCCGAATATGAAATCCTGTAACGTTTTTACTGTTCCCGTTGCCATTCAAACTCGGAGATACGATATCATCATTCTTCAGTTTTATTTCTTCCTTAGTACCTGTAGGATCATAAGCTCTGACGTTCATTGGCTTAGAAGCAGTAGCTCCTGCATTCGAGCGATATTTACAGCCTGTATGCATCACTGTAGCAAGAAGCCGCGCATCCCGATCTTTAAACATTTGATTGAAATCCTTAAATTTCAGTTCAGCAGGATCAATAAAAGTACCATCGGTATACAAATAATTATCAACCAAAGATTTTGATAATCCTGCCGGGCCGTCGGTATTGACCACACCACTGGAAAGTAAGCCTCCCAAAGCATTGAAGATACCATCATTCAAAGAGTACTTTTTCCAGAAAACAGCCTCTTGAATCCTAGAGAGATCTTTCTTATTAAACAAATGTGCAAAAGCGTCTTCCGCACTGATAGCTTCCTTATCAGAATCCTTTGTATTCAAGGTCAGACCGGCAGGGAAAAGTTGCTGATCACCCCAGTTCAATACTTCCTGATAAAATTCTGCGGAATTATCCTCTTTGGCGAACTCTGTTCCTTTGTGATATTTTTCCCATGAACCTTCGTAAAGCGCTACCCGCATAGCGAGAATAATAGCCGCCTCCTTGTTAATACGCAATCCTTGATATTTACTACGGGAAAACAGACTTGCCCGAGTTTCGGGAAGCTCGCCTATAGCAGCCTTCAGATCGCTCAGAATGAACCGTGCCACATCCGAACGCTTAGTAGCCGGAATTTGTAAACCGGCAACTGTGGCATTCCCATCCCAAAAATCATCCATAATAGGTATATCCCCAAAGCGGGTTAGCAAATAAAAGTGCCAGTAAGCCCGTAAGAAATAAGCTTCTCCTCGCAAAGATTGTATCTCGGCTGTTTCCTCTATTTCAGGAACACAATAATAGTAGAAGAAATAGTTGACATCACGCAGGTTCTCATACCCCTTCTTCCAGTCGGACGAGCCGCTGAACAAATTATTTTCACCATTCAGGCGCATATCATACTTTTCCGCCAGAATATTGTCGCTGTTCACCTCTTCTCCCCTGACACCCATTCCATACTGTGCCGGAGCGGGCAATGCCGGGTATAAAGCATTGATATAGTTCTCTACCTGTTCCCGTCCTGACAGGAAGGTAGTGTTATCTGGCTGCGTCAATGGTTTCCGGTCCAGAAAGTCGGAACAAGCAGACAGCATCAGTCCCATAAAAGCAGTTAGAATAATTATCTTCTTTTTCATAATAGTTCCTCTCTAATTAAAATGTGACATCAATTCCAAATACAAAGTTCCGGTTCATAGGATATACACGTCCGTTACCATTGGCATTCAATGGTGAAGTAAGTGCCGGGGCAGTGTCATTACTGCCGCCTACCCATCCGTTCACCTGATTCAGTGTTTCCGGATCAAACTGTTTCGGCAATTTAGAAACAGTAAACAGGTTATCACAAGTGACGTATACTCTCAAATTACTCAGTCCGATATGTTGCACCAGCTGAGGCTTGAACGAATAAGACACCGTCAGATTCTTTAGGCGCATATAAGCTGCATTCAGCAAGTAACGGGTGGTATTGTAGCCTGTATTGGCTGCCAGAGTCTGTTTATCATCCGTCAGACGTGGTAAATATCCTTCAGGATTCTGAGCATTGAAATGGTCCAGATGTTCCTTGAAATAGCTATTTCCACCAAAGAAATAAGCTGCACCGGAGATGGGGAATTGCCGTTTGGCCACCCCTTGGAAAAGAGCAGATACTTCAAATCCTTTATAGCCTGCATTCAGGTTGAATCCAAAAGAATATTTGGGAGTAGCATTACCGATCACTTTCAGGTCACCGTGATCTGCCAGTGTACCCTTGCCCGAATCGACTTTTCCGTCGTGATTTGAATCTATATATTTCACATCGCCTCGTTGCCACTTATCACCCGGCTTAAAGAAACTAAGGTCTACCGTTTTGAGGTATTCATCCACTTCACGGTTGGTTCGG
>ERZ791801.1825-NODE-1825-length-12499-cov-2.246223_pt1 | contig 12499 bp, 14 predicted proteins | sample MGYA00510309_ERZ791801 | MGnify/ENA primary metagenome ERZ791801 (study PRJEB30046, sample SAMN00791979) | human gut metagenome | study: EMG produced TPA metagenomics assembly of the A metagenome-wide association study of gut microbiota in type 2...
CATCTGGATGATCTTTCCATCCGGGGTGTTGCTCATATTCTCATATAAGCCCGCCCAAGATTCTTCAATTATTTCGGAAATGGTAGCCGCCGCCTGCATATCACTGGACATATTGGCGTATTCTGCGCCTAACTCCTGTGTGATTTGTGCTTGCGTTGCCGTTCCCTCAATAATTGCTTTCTGAACATCCGTGACTTCAAAGCCCTTTTCGGTCATCGCATCATACGCGCCGGACATCATCTTGCCCAAACCCGTTGCGTAATCGACTAACGCCGTGGAATCCAATGCACCGCCGCCAGACATACCCATAGCGTAATCTGCCAGAGTGTCCATCATCGTTGTAATAGCGTCCGCATCCGTGAAGTAGGTGGAGAACTCGCCAGCCGCCGCAATCATAGCTTCATCGCCATAAATGCCCCGGCCTTGAATCTCGCTTGCCTTACTCGTGATCTGATCGAAAGCCGCTGTCAACGCCTGTGTTTCAGCAGAAACAGGCACTTTTACTTCATCAACGCTGTTCTGAATAGCGTTGATCTGGTTCACGGCATCCGTGGTATCAGCCGAAACGTCAACTTGATACTGCGCCACGGCATCCGTGGTCAGCATATTCGCCAAAACGCTTGCAAGCTGTGTTTCCGCGTTAAGCTGTGTGTTAAATGCCTGTGTCGTTTCGCCCACAAAGTCCAGTGCTTTCTTTACGCCCGCAATGCCCACGAAAGAAGCAACCGCCCCTTTGATGGTCTGTGCAAGCATATTCGCTTCAACTGTACCTTGTTCGATGGTGGAGTTAAAACGCCCCTGTTCATCCACGTTGTCACGGATATAGCGTTCTGTGCCGCTCACGGTTTGCGATAACCGCAAGTAAGCATCATTCGCCGCCTGTACGTCCATATTGTCAACGGCACTATTAAGGGCTTGCTGTGCCTGTACAGCTTGATCCAACTGCCCCCGCAACTGTTCCAACTCCGAATTAGCGGCGTTAGTACCCATGTTTAAGGGGTTGTTCTCAATCTGCACGATACGATCTTGAATCGCCTGTAAGCGGGTTTGCATACCGCTTAGATCAGTAACCGCATTCGCGGGGAACAAGTCAACGCTTGCCGCCGTTTCTGCGATCCGCTGTTGAGTGTCATTCAATGCGTTAAGCATTGTGTTAGCACTCTCTATTTCCTGCTGGAAACGCTCTATGCCCGTGTTCTCAAACACGTTCATGTTGTCAGCTTGCCAGTTGAACGGAACATTTACCGGGGCTTGCGTAGGTTCAACCTGTGGGGCATCCTGTACGGTGGGCGTTGCGCTGTACACCTGTGAGGGAACATTGCCCATCAAGTCATTAAGCCGCTCCTGCCGCTCAATCACATTGTCAATCGCGCTTGACAGACTGCCCAACTGCAACTGTGCAACGGACGAATCAAGATCAAACGGATTTGTTTTCAAGTAATCAAGCGCGGTCTGCATTTGGCCTAATTCTCGGTTGATCCCGGTGATCTCTGCCGCCGAATCTCCCGGCATAACGAACAGGTTTTGACCCACGTTGTTAATTGCGTTCTGATAGTTCAAAATGTTGTTCAATCTGGTTGAAATATCTTGAATCTGCTTTTCAGATTCAGATACGCCAGAAAGTTCAACAGGTACGTTGATACCATCGGGAACGTCAATTTGCGGCTGTTCCGTAATTTCAGCACTCACGGGAACTTCAATCCCAGTGGGTACGTCAATTCGGGGTTGCTCTACAACTTCCGCCGTTACAGGTACGTTGATACCATCGGGAACGTCAATTTGCGGCTGACTTTCCACAACGGGAATCACCGGGACTGCAATGTTTGGAGTTGCACCCCCCAAATCTGGTAAGGTGGTGTCCACATCTCCAAAGGAAAAAGAGGGTGCTTCAATGGCTTGCATCGTGTTTTCAAAAGACTGCATTGCCGCCGTAGCCCGGTTAATACCGCTCATATCTACGCCCGCATTCATCGCGGATTGTACGTTTTCAATAGCGATAGTACCAGCATTTGCGGCGTTGACAATATCCATCATAGGATCAGAAAAATTGTCATACAGTTCGATTGAAGTCTTGATAGAAGCCATTTAATCACCGTCCTTTCCGGCTCGCTTTCCTCTCAAGTTCTTTTTTCTGCCTTGCATCATCTTCTTGTTTGATCTTGATAGACGCGATCACGAACGCTTTTTCCCGTTCGTCCATCTCAAGAAATTGGGATGGTAAGATGTGCAATTTTAAGAGGGCATAGAAAGCAAAACTTGCTTCCCAGTCTCCCTCTTCAATTAGTTTTTTGCTTCATCCACCAGATCGTTGAAAGAGGTGTTGAAGCCCTGAAGATTCTGGACAAAGGCAACCAGCGCGTTGTACTCGCCCGGATCGTCCACCATTGCCATCAGCAGATCATCCGGCCTTTTCACGCCGTAGCTGTTCTGAAGTTCGACATTGTACAGATCGGGGGTGACGATGGACTTGATAAGCAGTTCCTTAGTGTACTTGCTACCGTCCACATGGGGGCGGTACAGGTTAGGCTTACCAGTGACGGGAATTTCTTTGGTGCAATCCTCGCGGATTTCATCATTTTCCTTAGAGGTGATATGCCGGAACTCCCAATCAAGGGGCTTGCCGTTGGCATCGCACAGAGAAGCGGTAACAGGGTGGAAAACATTTTCCTTAACCTTTTTGTTCGCTTTCATAAAATAGGAAAAATTAGACATTTTCTGTACCTCTCATTCTTTACAAAGAAAAGCCCCCGAATGGGTGCATTTCCACATCCGGGGGCAACGATCTTAGTTAGTGGCGAAACCGTCCAGTTCGGTGAAATCTTCCGGGATGGAATAATCATCGAACGTGCCGGAAATATCCAGATACTCCGAATCGGCATCGAACTTAGCCAGCGTGCCGCCATCGGTCAGACAGTCGTAGAAAACAACAGTCTGACGCTGTGCCGCACTTGCCGGGTCATCGTTCGTGACCTGAATTTCAAAATAGGTGTCCTCGCCCGTGCGCTTGAAATCCGCCAGACATTCACGCATTACGGACTGATTGTAATGCGCCTTGCCGGAGTAAGTGCCTTCCTGTGCAACGGATCATAATAGTGCCAAGGCGGGGAACTTTGGATTTGGTCTTGTCGATCTTTGCTTCAAAGTTGATGATCTGCATGAAGTTATAGCGGCGATCACCAATGGTGACAAAGCATTCCGCCATACGCGCGGAAATCGCGTCCTTAGACTTCATAAAAACATTCGTAGGCTGTGCCATACTGCATTAACCCCCTTTCTTTAGGACACGCAAACGGACATATACAGCTTGCCCATTGCGTTGATAACAGAGATTGCGCCAGAAGTCACAACGGACTTTTTGGTGTCGCCCTGTGCAACCGTAATATCGGAATCCTTGAAATCCTCGATAGCACGGATTTTCTGAAGTTCGTTGTGAAGCTTCACAAGGTCAGCCCAAAAAGAGGTACGACCCGCCGCATCGTTAGGAACTGCGCCCAGATACTTAGTCGCAAACAGAACGGCGGTATCATTGGCGATCTGATCGATCACGCGGATAGTCTGGTTATCCTTGAAAACATCACCGCAAGTATCAGTGGTAGATACCATAGTGTTAATATCATCAAGGACGCGGGGAACGCCGTTGACGTTGTGGAAAGTGAACTCACCCGCCTTGATAGCCTTTTCAAGTTCTGCCTGTGTATAGTTCAGATCGGGGGTGAACTCACCATCATAGATCACGTTCTGGTTCGACTTGTTGACCTCACAGCCGCCAGCCGCGCCAGTGACCCAGTAAACAAGGCTTGCTTCATCTGCGCCATCGTCCAGCACCTTGTTTTTGACGCTGATCGTACCCATGTAGTCCGCTTCCTTGTACTGATACAGGACAAGCTGGAACTTCTTACCGACCTCATCGCGCATACGCTTGTTGAACGATGCAAACAGCCCCTTAGTTGCCTTGTCAGTAGTGACAACGCCCATAGAGTTGAACGCATACGGCTCAATCTTATCAAGATAGGTCTGGTATGCGTCACTCGTACCCGCGCCATTCTCGCCGCCAGTGAGCGGAGTAGAAGCGGTAACGGCAAGCGTAGCATCCTTTTTGAAAGAAACATAGTCGTTGTCAGTCAGTGCGCTTACCTTGTCCACGGTCTGCGCATCCACCTTAGACAGTCCCATATAGGTGGACACGTCAAACAGAGAATCGTTATCCGCGTTCTTCTGGATCACGATCTTCAGATCATTGCCGCGCGTACCGCTGTACTTTGCCGTAGCAAAGGTGTTGCTTGCTTTCTTGCCGCCGCCGTTCAGACGATAGGCGTACAGGGTCTTTGCTTTCTTGAAAAGATCACGCAAGCCTTTCATCTTATCATCGGTGTAGGCGTAGCCGAACAGCTTCATAGTGGACTTCTGGAAATCACCGTTAGTGACTTCAAAAACGCCGCTTTCATTGCCCCAGTCCAGCATAAGGGGCATGGTAACAGTGCCACGATCAGACAGCGTAGCGGATGCAGATGCAAGCGATACGAAGTTGATGTAAGCACCGGGCAGAATCTTGTTCTGCGTTACGAAAGTACCGCCGCCAAGTGCCATTTTACTCACCTTTCCTTTCTTTAGATAGGTTTCTTATAGTATTCTTTGATAAGATCATCCACCTGTTTAATGGTGTAAGTCTTATCATCCTCCAACAGCGCGTTAAGCAGATCACGCCGATTGAACCAGCGATCCGCTTTCACAAGCTGTTCTTTGGTAAATGCGGGCGGCTGTTCAGCCGCTTTAGCAGTCGTGTTTTTAACCGCCATCGTTCACATCTCCTTTGATCTCCAATGTTTCCATCGGCTCACAGTCGTATTTCTTAACCATGAAGCAATCATAATTTGCGAAAAAATTCAACACGTTATCAACGATTTTGTGTTCCATCTTGTCAGCTCGCATCAAATCCCCGTCAACCGTGATAGTTTCCAAACAGCTACACAGCCGTTCGGCTGTATCGTTGCACTCTGCTTTTGCCCGATCCCGATTAGCGGGAAAGAACTGGATGCAGAACTGTTGCCGCCTAAAATATCTGCGATCCCGGAAAAGGTTGTGCGTAGGCTCTAGGGTGGAAATAAAAAAACAAGGCTCTTTCAAGCCTTGTTCCTGTTCTTCCGTGTAAGTCGTGTAATCATCGCCAAATTCAGCATTTAAGGCAATGCTGATAGCTTCAATAATTGAATTTATCATTTGATGCACTCCCCTAAAAACTGCTTAATCTTTGCTTCAAGGACTTGCGGGGCTATCGTCTGTATTTCCTGTTCGGATATGGTGAGCATGAATTGACCTTGCACCCAACCTGTATGATTAGCTGTTCGGTGTCCATACTCCACATAGGAAGCATACTCAACGGGATTCACAATATAAATCGTCAAGAGGTTTCCTTTATGATTGATCTGCAACGAATCAGCGTAGGCTTTGGCATCGCCCCGGCCTTTACCGCTTGCCGCTTCTTCATGCGTTGCTGAAGTCCAGCCCCGGCGCAACGTGCCGCCCATCTTTCCAGAGGGGTTTACACGTTTGGTGTAGGTGTCGCCCGCCTTGTGGTGTTTGGAATCCTTTTTAGCAACCACCGTTATTTCTTTAGAGTAGTCGCCTACGGGTGTTCGCTTGATAACTTTGGCAAGTAGTCGGGCGGCTAATTCTTTCGCACAGGCAGAAATGAACGATTCAACATCTTTTTGTTCAATCTTGTTCAATTCCTGTTGAAGTTTTTTCAAATCCCCGACTGAAACCTTTCCCATTCGTGCCATCAAGCCCACCGCTCAAACAGTGTGAGAATGATTTCTTGATGGGTGGGATATACAGCAGGAACGCCGCTTGCGGAATAGGCGTTTTTTACTCCGTCTTGCTCCACAATGATCTTTGATCCTGCCTTGATTTCCACATTCGGGGGGAGAAATAGCTTTGTACCTTGCGTAAGACTTGCCGCCGTTTCGGTTTGTGCTGTGGCATCCAGCTTTTCAAAGGACAGCTTACAGGGCTGATTTTCGATTACGGTTACTTCTGATTTATGGGTGATTTTGGTTTGCTCGTCCCTTACATCCCGGCGTTCCACAACGGAACAAAGCCCGGTATAGTAAGTTTTTTCGATTGCCTTTCGTGCCGCTTTTCGGGCGGCTTCAAGTGCGCTTACCATCGAATCCGCCTATAACAAGCAAACTCGCCTTTCCCATAAGTCAGAAGATAACTAATAAAGGCCGTTAGCCGCTGTTCAGCGGTTTGTGACCCCTCTCCCGTGGCAAATACAGTATTGGTATCACCCGTCTGTATCTGCTTCACAGCATAATCTAAATCGAGCCCTGCAATGCTATCCGGCGAAAAAGTTTTCTTTGCCGTTAAAAACTCGCCTACTGCCATATCAACCGCGATGCAAACCAGCCCGTCCGGGATAGAGGACACGTTGCAATCATTCTTGATAGAACTTTCCACTTTTTGAATACAAAAGTTCAAAATGGTTTCATCCCCATCTTTAATTTCATACCCAAAAGACTGCAACCGCGCTTTTACCATATCCAGCACTGGAAACACCGCCTTACTTAGCCACGGGAAATGATACGGGCGATGGGAACGGCCTTGTGATTGATGGTATCAGTGCCGTTGCTCACCAGAGACCAGTTCTTGCCGTTTTCCAGTTCCGCGTTGGTGGGGCTGTTCGTAGTCTGCACCGCCTTGAGGTAAGAGATACCAGCGACAGAAACGGCGTTACGCTTACGGGAAATCAGCGTATCCTCGCCGCCACGGGTCTTTGCATCGCGCACCATCTCATAGGGGACTTTTGCGCCAACGGATTCAAAGCCGATTGCGCCCTCGCCCAGAACATAAGTGGTGTACAGGGTAACGTCACCGCCAGTTTCGCCCACGTTCTTAACCTCGGCGGGCATGGAATCGTCAATCAGAACAAGACGACCATTCCAAGTACCCATGCCCAGATCACGCTCCACGCCCTCGCTGTCGGTGTACTTCAGATAGCCCAGCAACTTCATGTTCTCAAGGTTAGTTGCAACGGTGGAGTGGCAGATCACAAGGCTAAACTTGCTCTTGTTGTCGCCGCAAGCCTGCTGAATAGCACTGTTGAGGGTGGTTGCACTCACCATCATATCATCGGTGGTCTTTGCATCCGTGGTGGGGGCGGAAATATCGTAGGTGTGGGCGGACACAAAGGCGGCGTTAGCGGTCTTAATGTTGCCCGTGCCAGTGGCGGACATAGAGAAAATGCCCTTGAGGATAGCAAGGATAGTGTCCTGATCCCGATCATTCCAATAGCGGTTAATCTGGTTTCGGACGTTCGCCATGAAGTCCACGCCGCCAGTCACATCATAGGAGAAATCGGCTTCAGTCCAGCCCATCATACGGCCATAGGTGAAAACACCCTGTTCAAAGGTATCAGTCTTTTCGGGGGTGAGGTTAGACACACCATCGTAGTTCTGCGCATCACCGCCGATCAGACCGAAATAAGGCAAGACGGCGTACACAGTGCCAGTCTGTCCGTTGTTGACGAAAGTTTCACGAAGTCGCTGATCTGCGACAATCGCGCGGCTCTCACGAAGTTTGTTCAGCTTCACGTTGGGAATGGCGTTCATGTAAACACCAAAAGCCCGCTCGTTGAAACTCTTTGCATCGAATTTGCTCATTTGTGTTCAATCCTTTCTTTGAATTTTTGAACTCTGTTGTTAGGTTGCCGCATCCGGGTTAGCTTCAATGTAAGCGGTCAGCTCTTCAAGGCTCATCTTAGACATATCCACCTTAGTACCGGGCTTCACATCATCCGACTTGCCGGGATTGAAACCCTTGATACCCTTGTTTGCGGGCTGTTTGGCGCTGAACAGGTAAGAATCCGACTTCTGAACAGCGGAAATCTGTTCATCCCAGCCCGACAGCTTGCCATCCTCACCCAGCTTGACCTTAGACATATCAAGCAGGGCTTTAACGGCCTTACTGTTCTTAGCACCCGCCGCCGTAAGCGCGGTATCAACCGCGTTGTCCAGCTTCAACTGTGCCATCTCAGCGGCGTGGGCTTTAGCCTGTTCGGTGTTTTTCTTCTGAAGTTCCTCGATCTGTGCTTTCAGTTCGGCGTTATCGCCGCTGGACTTCTTCAGATCGTTCAACTGCTTGTCACGGTCAGAAACGGACTGTTTCAGCGTCTTGTTTTCCTCGTTGACCTCGTTAAAACGGGTCTTAGTCACAAAGTCACCGTCCAGCCCTGCCATAACCTTTTTAACCTGTTCATCGGTCAGACCCCAACTAATCAAGTCCTCACGTTTCATTGTTCATACCAGCCTTTCCGTTGTTTACCGTGGGTAACGAACCACGAATTTGATCTTGTTCTTTACCGTCTGCAATACGAAAAAGACGATTCACTGTTTAACCCACAGTTGGGAGATAGGTTTGGATCACCGCCTTTCTACTTGCCGACAAACGGACACGCCATGATCTCACCCCCCTTAAAATGGCATGAAAAAAGCACCCTTGAAAGATAACTTTCAAAAGTGCTTAGTTAGCGATATGCGGTTTTAGCGATCTTTGAAGAAGTCCGCCCATTCGGGGTTTTCTTTATCAAAAATCTGTTTCTGTTCCGGGGTTAGGGCTTTGGGGTAGTCAGCGAACATATTGAACACAGTCTTTTTGTCGAAACTAAAAAGCCATTCGCCCACACCGTCCGGCGTGTCTTTCCACCAAATAACGTCCGTAGGATTGTTTTTATACCAGTTATCGGACATCGCCTAACGCCCCCTTTCTCTGTTTATCAACTGCCGTATTGATATAACCTAGCAACTGTTCAAATTCTTCATTATCTTTGAACGAATCAACATCCATTAGAATCACAGTACGTTCCCAAACATAACCAAACGACTTATCAACCGTCTTTCGGCATCCAAACCGCTTATTAAGGGTTGTTGCCATCGAACCATAGCGTTCAAAGGGCATCCAACCGTTTTGGTACTTAGATTGCAGTTCCAGATATTGATAACCAGTATCCAGCTTTCGGACAATGGCGGCGTGTTTACCTGTTGCAAGATAATATTCTTTGTTCAGTTCAAGATTTTTCAATACGTCAATCGTACCTTGAACTTCTTTTTTAACTTTGGTGATCGAACCCTCAACGCCGGGAAGTTCCAGCATCTTCATAATGTTCTTGTTCATGGAGAATACCCGGCGACTGCCGCCATCTCTGAAATCAAGAACATCAAGGCCGTTCTTGTTGCCAATATAAGCGAACGCCAGAGAAGAGCAAGAACCCTGTGTCATATCGCCGCCCGCCAGACGTTCAATGATTTCATCGGACGTTAGCTGTTTGGGGAGTGCTTGAACGGCTCTATGTTCTACGTTCTCTGTGGTGCAAGCCTGTTCAATGAACTTTGCGGCTTCACTCTGTTCTTTCGGCTTAATTGTACCACGTTTTTCAGTCCTTGAGAAGTGGTTTCTGCGGACTTCTTCAAAACCGCTCTTGTCACCGTCCACAAAAGCCTTTTTCCATTCGGAATAGGTCACATCGTCCGGCACATAGTAGGTTTTCCCATCCGCTCCACGCGCCGCCCGTTCCCCTGCATCAAAGTTTTCTTTGAAGTGCGGGGCGGTAGTGGAACGACAATAGACGTGGAACGGCGGGGCGGTAACACCCGGCTTATAATCGCTCATCTTGAACACTTTGCCATCCAGCGAACGGCAAATATCGGAAGTATGAGAATCCAGCGTTGCCACGATCTCATATTCTTCAACGTCCAGATCATTGAAACAATCCTTTTGCGCCGCGCTACTGAAATAGGCTTGCTCGGTCATTACCAACCGCCCGGCGTTGCTCTTAGATGTTCCCATCTTCTTTGCAAGGGAATCAATAGCCTTTTGCGGATCAGCACCCGTTAGCAGATTCTTTGAAAGTTCATTGTGAACCTCTCCGATCAGCTTTGTTTTGCTGTTCCAAATGCGGGTTGAAAAGTTGTAGCCATCCACAGCCCACGGCTTAGACAGTACCTTTTCGATTTGCGCTTGATCCAGCCCGGCAATATCCCACCCCAGCCCAAAGCCCTGTTGCACGGTATAGGCCGTGTGATAGTACCCGCTTGCGTAAACATCGGATAACGCTTTTTTCATCGTTCCCATCTGCTGTGTAAACATGGTTTCAAGGCTGTTCTGTGTCTGGATTTGCAGGGCTTCAAGGCGGGAAATATGGAACTTAGAAGAAGCGTTTTCAAGTTCCTGCATCCATGCGCCGTTTATGGCGTTTTCCTTGCCGTACTTGATGTACTCTTTTACGTCCCACTTAAATTCCGCCAAGTCCTGCCCTTTAAGCCATTGTTTAGCCTGTGCAAGAGAAATACCGTTGCTGTCAGCGAAACGCTGATACCACCGCGCTATTTGGGCTTCTAACTCATTCTGCGCGGCTTTATACTGCTTCTCCATTTCCAGATAAGCAGTCGCGCCTTTTCGGTTTTGAGCGGCTTCTAGCTGTGTGAAACGCTGTTTCCAGTATTCCGCATTAGTCATTGTTCAGATCACCGCCCTGCTGTTGCTGTGGGGGTGCGAACGGATCATATTGCTGTTGTGCAATGCGATCCTGTTCTTTCTGTTTCTGATCTTCCAACCGCTTCATTTCGGCGGCGGGATCGTCAACCCAAGGATGATTTGCTACAATGGTTTCATCCGACAGAATGCCAACGCTATCTTTGCAGTTCTGGATCACTTCACCCTCGTTGATGAGGACATCCCGATTAAAGATGATCGTTACATCCTCGCCGCTAAAATCGCCCATGCCGGAGTTAGCAAAATGGGTGTTGATGAACCAAAGCAGTTCCTCGAATGCGGCTTGCAACTCGCTTTCCATATCGTTAGCGTCAAGGTCAACGTCCGAATACATGGATCGAATGTTCATCCGGTTAGGATTGCCATTCAGCCTATCATCTTTCGCGTCATAGCCCATACCGTTTTCGATAATGGCTTTTTTCAGCAGTTCAAGGATAGCTTTGTAATTCTCTGAATTGACTTGAATTTCAAGCGTTTCAACCCCACCGTCCGCACCGTCAACCGTGCGCACCTTTACAACGCCGAACGTAGACAAGTTTTTGCGGAACTCGCCTAAGTTCGTGCCATCGTAATTTTTCAGCACAAGCACAGTGTTTCGGGGATCTTCCTGCATACCGTTTTCAAAGTCCGACAGCATGACGTTTAGCGCGTCCTGCAAGGTCTTTACTTTCTTCAGTAGGGGGATTTCACAGTCATTGTACTTGATGGGGATGAGCGGTACACGTTCCCAGTTCAGGGGAATAGTGTTTCCGTTTTCGTCCATCATGCTTGCATACGGGGCGGTGTTGTTGTCAGCTCCCTCTAAGTCGGGGATCAGTACGCCGCCGTCCAGAACGAAGCGGTGAACGCCCTCTAAGTCGTAGATTTCGACCTTTTCAATGACAGTCGGTGTAGTGCCTTGATAGCCGATCACCAGATACAGGCGCACAGCGGCTTCAAGCTGTGTGTGTTCCGTGTCTTTCCAGAATGGCAGGATTTCATAACCGGGGAACGTCCTAAAGGCAAGTTCTCCCGTTTCGGTGTAGTAAGGGTATAACCAGCTAATACCGCACTCAAGAGCAAGTTTCCCGGCATTCTTCAGGGTTTTCATAAACTTTTTGTTGAACACGTCTTTTAACAGTTCAATATACTGTTCATTCTCCCCATCAACAACAAAGGGCTTACCCAGCAGATAGTTAGCTTTCTGATTAACCAGCTTTGCAAACTGATTATCTATCAGGCGGTTGTTTGGCACGTTGTCCACGTCAACCAGCTTCCCATCTTCACCGATCATCTGACGCTTGCGGTGTAAAATATCGTGATCGTTGTCGTAGTACAAGTGACCCTTGATCTGCATAACGCGCTGTGGGCTACCTTTCCACTTTTCGATCTCACGTTCCAAAAACTGTTTGTCGGAAATCTGCGCACCCTGCAAAATCAGGTTTGAAACTTTGAACATCATTGAATCTACAAAACTCACGTTGTTCACCCCCTTTCCAGTTAATCAAAGCTGAATGTATCAGGCATAAGCACTTTGGTAACGGCGTACCGCATTGAATCCATACCGTGCGAAAATTCGTGATCCGGCTTGTCCGTGGGTTTTCCGTCTGTGCCTTTCGCCCAACAATAGTTATCTATCTCTTTTTTGAACTCTACGCACCGGGGATGCACCACAATCTGATAGTTTTGAATCAACTGTATACCGTGGTTCACGCTGTCCTTGCCCTTTCGGGAAGATTCAGCCCTTAGCCCCTCATCTTGCAATTCTGCAATGGATTTTGGCTCGGCAGAATCACAAATCAGGCGTTGACCGCCGTACCCCATGCGCTTGATCTGTTCGGCTATAATCTTGTTCGTAACCCCCGTTTTATACCACTCATCGAAAACATAGATTTTCATAGCGGTGTTATCCACCATGCAAGCGGTAAAAGCGTTAGGATCAGTAAAGCCAAAGTCAAGGCCGAATGCGGAT
>ERZ791801.1827-NODE-1827-length-12488-cov-3.037963_pt1 | contig 12488 bp, 9 predicted proteins | sample MGYA00510309_ERZ791801 | MGnify/ENA primary metagenome ERZ791801 (study PRJEB30046, sample SAMN00791979) | human gut metagenome | study: EMG produced TPA metagenomics assembly of the A metagenome-wide association study of gut microbiota in type 2...
TATAAAACTGAAACGGCCGATTTTTTTGATTGACGATGAATGAATTTTGAAGGGGCTTCGATTTAGGTCGAAGCCTTTTTTGTTGGAAATCCACGAAATCTTCGTACTTTTGTCTATGACATATTGATAGACGCGAAAGCGTAAGTTTATTCTCTACGGCGAATCTGGAAAATTCTAATGAATACGGGAATAAGCGTTGTTATTCCTATGTCCTTGAAAAAGGGCGTGGGCTGATGCTTATTTTAGTATTCGGGCTATTCCAGAGCCTGCCGTATAAGATAGGTTGTCGGCGCCACGCTTTCTTTGTTTATTTCTCTTACGTTTGAAAAATAATTAGACCTTGCGCCGGGGGTTGGCGGAAGCGACGGATAATTTTGCCGTAAAGAGTTTGTAACCGAAATAACGGTATATGGAAAAGAGTGAACTTTCGACGAGGGACCGGATGTGCTCCGTGGCGGGTGGTATGGCCGGCCTGCTTGTAGACCGGGAAATTCCGTCGCGGCTGATTCCCTTTCGCGGGGAATTTCCCCTGCTGGATATGATCGAGGCGATACGGTTTCGGGAGGCAATCCGCTCGACGATGTGGATTGAGGACCTGCCCCCGAAATTCCTGTATGCCGCCGCCGAAGGGAGCCGGATAGCGAGATTGGAGCGAGAATTTCGACACTATCTGTCGAGAAACGGATTAAAGAGCGGCGATTTTGAAAAGTTGGAGGACGCCGAAAAATCGGAATGGTTGCAGAGGTGGATGGAGGCCGATTCCGTCAGCGCCGACGATCTCGTCGTCAAAAAATACCGGGATGAAGCCACCCCGGTCTCGAAATCCCTCGGCGACCCGGCGATGCCGGTTGCTGAAAAGCGGGAAATCTATGACGACCTTGTCGCCCGGCGGGCTTATTGGGACGATCTGTGTTTCGAGTTCGGGCGGGTTAGCTGGGAGAAAAAGTTGCTGAACCTCGCCTTGTATATCCATTACGGCGGGGATTTGGAGGTCGTGTTGGCCCGCTATAAAGAGAACCACCCCGACTATGCCGACCGGATTCCCCACTCGTTGGCGTACTATATCAGCTACCTGCGGACGGGTGAGGCGACCTCCGTGTTGAATAATTTTCTATTGGAAAGGGTCTGCCTCTCCGAAAGCCGACTGACGGCCCTGCTTACTGCCGAACTCCGCGAGCGGCTGGAAGAGGTGTTTCGTTGGGACGGCGGGACGAATAGCGCGTGGACGGTCGGGATCGACTACCGGGGCGAAGAAAAAATGGATGAAATCGTCACCGCCCTCGATATTGAAAAAGGGCGAGAATATCTTATCTTTGGGAACCTAACTATTAAACCTTTTATTATGGAAACGAAAGAAACCTTGTTGAAAGAAAACCCGTGGCGGGAAGTGGCCGAAAAAATCGAGAAGAACGGCTATATGCGATTGGAAAAGTTGAATGCGTATGCCGATGACATCCCGTTTATCGAAGAATTTAATAAGCGAACGAAAAACCCCGATCATCAGCTGCATACCGAAATATTGCCTTATCCGTTTATCGGCGATGTTCTTGGTGCGCGGGTCGTACTGCTAATGTCGAATCCGGGATATAAGGTGTCGTCGAATATCGAAGCCCATGAAAAGATGAGCGATGAAGAAAAACGCTTCGTTATTCGGGCGCAGACCCAAGCGATGCTACTCGAAGATCGTGCGATTTTTTATTCCGGTCCGGAATATAAGCCGTTTAATGACGAACAGGACTGGTATTGGGCGAAGAAAACACGGATAATCCGGGAAGCTGTTCCCGGAGCTGAAACGAAGATAGCGGCGGTTCAGCTAATGGCTTATCATTCCAGGAAATATAAGCCATTTCCGGCGAAAATGGGCTTGCTTCCTTCTCAGGAGTATACGAAACGGCTGGTAAAATATCTGATTGATAAAAATGTTATATTCGTATATGCCCGAAGTAAGGCCCAGTGGCTTGATTTTGTTCCGGAATTGGAGAATGCCACCTGCGTTGAACTGAGTAGTATCCGGAATGCGTGTCTGTCTGAAAAGAATTGTAAAGACGGCGGATTCGAAAAAATTAAAGCCGCGTTAACTGAATAAAATTTGTTTGTGTAGGTTATGTAGACCGCCCCTGACCGGGGCGGTTTTTTGTGTTCTGTAAGTCGGCAAAAATGATCTTTTGGCCCTCTTTTGGGGTTGTTTTGGAGCTGTTTTAATATTAATTAATTGATATATAAATAATTATCTAAAAAGGACCTTCGTATTATCCACCATTATATATTAGGAAATAAAGGGCGAGAAATCGCCCGCTAATTCTAATATAAAGCTATGAATAATTTAAGAATTAAAACGGAGTGTGAGATTATCGTATCTCCGAAGATGCTCCAAACGCTGATTAAAGTGGGGATAGCCCAGAATCGGGATTGGATTATTAATTATCTTACGAAGGCCCTCCTCGGAGCGGAGTTGCTGACTGCGAAAGAGGTTGAAGACTCGATGAAATTTAGCCGTTCGACGCTCTATCGTTGGGAGAAAAAAGGTTTGATTACGCCTATGCGTTACGGACGTTCGAAGAGGTATTGTAAAGACGAACTTTTGAAATTGAAAAAACATGGTCGATAATATTACTTTGAAATGTTACGATAAGGAAGTCTATCATCACCTGCGTTATGGGACTTTCGTTGAAAAATCGAATTGGATAAATGGGAGATGGTATGATAAGTTGGTGTTAAATAATGGGAAATACGGGGATGATGCGCATGATCTGATAATCGAATTTTACGAAGACTTTATGAAAATTTACGGTAGTATCCGTAAATGGTACTATGGCGCGACTTCGTTGGATGATTTGACTAAAACGGATTTGGAGAAGGCTTGGCGGAAAGTGGCCAAACGACTTGGCATCTCGTTCGATACGTTGAGAACCTTTGAAATTTCCGTGATCGAAATAGGGCTGAATGTCCCGTTTGATATGGAATGTGTCGAAATGATACACCGAATCCGTGCATTTAAGTCGAAATGCTACGAGTTGAACGATTCGCGTCCTACATGCCGAAAGTTTGTTTCGGGATTTTTCACTGCTAAAATTTATGATAAAATCGCTGAAATAAATAAAGATAATCGGAACGTGCTAATACGGAATCCGGACCTCTACCCGGAGAAAAACGCCCTTCGGGTTGAATTTACGTTGAAAGGCGGGCGACGGAAGGTACTCTCCCGGTTGAAGGAAGGAACGCTCGGTGGACTGCTTGAAGAATATACCCGGATTGTGAATTTCTTTTGGCGGAATTGTCAGGCTTTTGCCTTTGATAATATAGGCCGTCGGCCGTCGTTTCACCCCAAACGGGGGAGCTTGAAGGAACTGACCGATTATTTCGTGGTTCTGGGATTGGCGAGCCTATCTCATGCTGAATTGGACGGCTATACCGGGCTGTTGTCGAAAGGGGCGCAGCGCGACTTTAGAAAGTGGCTGCGAAGGCGTCACGAGCGGGAAAAGGATTACTTATACCCGGATTACCGTATTGAATTTACCGAGGCGATAAAGTGGCACTTGATAGATTTGATTAGGCTGAATAACCGCCAGAGGCGTGATAATATTGACTTATGATATAAGATAAAAAACGAGGGGAAATTACCCGCTGAATAAAGCTGGGTAATGTCTCTCGCTGTAAATGCTGTAAACGTTATAATGTAAATATAGAGACTGCTGTAATGAAATCGTTGTATATAGAAACGCCGTATGTTGTAATAAGAGCTCCTTGATGATCTCGTCCTTGCCTAATAGGAGGAACGTCGTATATTATTTCGAGCCGCGCCCCGTCAGGCTCCTCGACATTCTATAATACGCGCCCTCGGCCAGCTCTCACGGCGTTCTCCGCTATGCTGTTGTAAATGCCGATTTCTACGCTCCTGCCGCTTCGAAGGAGTATTTACCCGCCCGAAGGAAAGGCCTCCTGGAAATCGCTGTTTTCGGCCTTGTAGGCGAAGCTCCTAATTATTGGCGCTCGGAGGTCTTAGACGGGTCTTTGTATTGGAGAAATACCCTAAATACGAACGGATATTATTTCGGGCCGCGGCGCGGGGTGTTGTTGGAGATCGACCGCTATCTGCCAGCCTGCCTATACCTACGTTTGGCGCGATGTCGTGGCGTGAAAACGGGAAACTCTTGGAGAACCCGATTTTAGATCGTTGAAGCCTCCGGCGAACTACTGCCCGGTAGGCTATGGAAACGCTTGGAGATCGTCCCTCTTGTCGTTGTATGGACGGGCTGTTGCTGACGTGAAGGATTGGCGTGTGCTAAAAGGAGTGTTGCTCTATTGGAATTGACGGCTGTAATAGCGAGTTCTGCGTTGGAGCGTTTGTTACGACGGTGTACTATTGAAGCCTACCCAGCGATCCGGACGAATAGAGGGTGTAATGGTACACTATTGAAAGTGTGATTTATTATTAACTATTCGTGTATTGAGATGATTGTTAGAGAGTTTGAATTGTTGAAAATGATCGTGTTTTAACCCTAATTTTAACCCTCGTAATTTTTGCGCTCCCGTAAACGACTTAGAATGAGGCGGGAAATTATTGCCGATTATATTTACAAATATAGGCATTCTTTTTTGAAAAATCCCTAACTTTACACCCAAATAGACCTTTGCAAATAACTATTATGTCGCAATACCATACTCCCGTACTGCTGGAAGAGTCTGTGGGACTGCTCGCTGTCGAACCTGCGGGCACTTACGCCGACCTCACTTTCGGCGGAGGCGGCCATTCGCGCCGCATCCTCTCCGCCCTGGGGCCGGAAGGCCGTCTGTACGGTTTCGACCAGGACCGCGACACGCTGGAGAACCGTCCCGACGATGCGCGTTTTCACTACGTGGAGAGCAATTTCCGCTTCCTGCGGGGGGCGCTGCGGCTGCGCGGCGTGACGGAGGTCGACGGCATTCTGGCCGACCTGGGGGTTTCGTCGCACCATTTCGACGCCGTGGAGCGCGGATTCTCGTTCCGCGGAGAGGCTCCGCTCGACATGCGCATGAACCAGAGGGGGCGGCTCACGGCGGCCGACGTGGTGAACGACTACACCGCGGAGGACCTGACCCGCATTCTGGGCGACTGGGGCGAGGTAGAAACACCGTGGAAGGTTGCCAACTGTCTGGTCAAGGCCCGTGCGGCGGCGCCCGTGACGACCACGGCGCAGCTGGTCGGAGCCGTGAAGCCCTGCACGCCCAAAAAGGACGAGGCGAAATTCCTGACCAAACTTTTCCAGGCCCTGCGCATCGAGGTCAACGGCGAGATGGAGGCGTTGAAAATGGCGCTGGAGCAGAGCCTGCGGGTGCTGAAGCCCGGCGGCCGGCTGGTCGTTATCTCCTACCATTCGCTCGAAGACAGGCTGGTGAAGAATTTCATGCGCAGCGGCAACTTCTCGGGGCAGGTCGAAAAGGACTTTTTCGGTCGTTCGCAGGCCCCGTTCGACCTCGTGACGCGCAAGGCCGTGACCCCTTCGGCCGAAGAACTCGACCGCAATCCCCGTTCCCGTTCGGCGAAACTCCGGGCGGCCGTAAAACGCTGATACGATGTACCGAGACCACGAATTCGACCCGGTGACCCCCGAGGAGCAGGCCCGCCGCGAGCAGGAGGAGGAGTTCGCGCGCCGTGTGCGCCGCGAGGTGCGGCGCATGGAGCGGGGCGAAGCCGAAGAGGACATCCGCGCCGACGAGGAGCGCGAGGCCGAAGAGCGGGCCGAAGCCGAAGAACGCGAACGCCGCGAGCGACGCCGCAGGTCCAGCACCTTCTGGCAGCTGTTCTCGGGTACGATCCTCGTGCGCGAGGGCGTCTCGAAATACTATCCCTATATGCTGACCATCGCCGGGATGTTCTTTTTGAGCATCATGGTGATGTTCTGGTCGCTGCACCTCGACATGCGTTACACGCGTCTCGAGCGCGACGTGCAGAAACTCCGCGAACGCTCGATCCGCCTTCAGGAGCAGCGTTACCAGCGCACGACCCATTCGGCCATCGTCGAACAGCTCCGGGCGCGGGGCATCGAGCTTTACGACCCGCAGGCGCCGGGCGAGATCATCGAAAACTAAACGGCGATGAAGCAGGAACGTTCGAAGGTCAAAAGCGATATTCTGCTGCGGGTGAGGCTTCTGTACGTGCTCTTCATCCTCGCCGGGGCCATCGTGCTCGCACGGCTCGTCTGGGTGCAGCTGTTCAGTGCGGAGGTGGCCTACAATGCCGACCGCCTCGCCAGCCGCATCTTCACCGAGGAGGTCATCCCGGCGCAGCGAGGGAGCATCCTTTCGCGCGACGGCGAACCCCTCGCCACCTCGATCTTCCGCTATCAGGCCGCCTTCGACTTCGCGTCGCCGGGGCTGGATTCGCTCAAGACCTTCCGCGAACAGGCCGACTCGCTCGCGAAACTGCTGGCTGCCTTCTTCCGGGACAAGCCCGCCTCGGCCTATGCCAAACGTTTCCGCGAGGAGCACGCCCGCCGTTACCGGCTGGTCAATCCGCGCGACACCTCCTACCTGCGTTCCGAGGGGTGGATTTCGCGCATGATGGACCGCATGCGGGGCGAGGAATATGTCAAACGCCGCATCTACGACACGATCCGCGACCATACGCCCGTGAATATCTTTCCCCGCGAGGTGGATTTCGCCGAGTGGGAGACCCTGCGGCGTTATCCGCTGCTGAACTGGAACATGGGCATGGTCTACCGGCTGATCGAGCGCGACGAACGCATCTATCCCCAGGGCGAACTGGCGCGCCGTACGATCGGACTGACGGGCGACAAGGGCAATTACGGCATCGAGGAGGCCTACCGCGAGGAGTTGGCGGGCCGCGACGGCAAAGCCCTGCGCCAGCGCATCGCGCGCGGCTTTTACGGCCGGGTGGCGGGCGGGGACCACGAGGACCCGGTGGACGGCTTCGACATCGTCACGACGCTCGACCTCGACTTGCAGGATGTGGCCGACAAGGCGTTGAGGCGACAGCTGGAAGCCCAGAATGCTTTGTGGGGCACGACGATCGTGATGGAGGTCCATACGGGCGAAATCCTGGCGATGGTCAACCTCGGCCGCAATGCCGACGGGAGTTTCGCCGAACGGGAGAACTACGCCCTGGGCCGCAGCATGGAGCCGGGTTCGACGTTCAAGCTGGCGACGATGCTCACGCTGCTCGACGACGCCCGGATGCCCGTCTCGACGGTTTACGACACCCACAACGGCGATCCGGTGACGGTAGGCCCGGCCAGGAACATCCGCGATTCGCACCGCGGCGACCGTGAAATCGACTTCCGGCGCGCCGTGGCTTCGTCGTCGAACGTCTACTTCGCCAAGGCGATCTGGGACCGTTACGGAAGTACGGGCAGAAAGCAGGAATACAGCGATTTTCTCCATAAGGAGCTGCATCTGGGCCAGACCGTGGGGCTGGAGCGGCTCGGCGAGCGGAAGCCCTCCGTCACCACGGACTGGAAGGTTCCCGACCCGGGCGTGATGCTGGTGAAGATGTCCTACGGTTACCGTGTGCGGCTGGCCCCGATCCAGATGATCACCTTCTACAACGCCATTGCCAACGGCGGGAAGATGATTTCGCCCGTGCTGGTGCGTGAACTGCGCCGCGGCGATCGGGTCGAGGAGCGTTTCGAAAGCCGTACCATCGCCTCGTCGATCGCCTCGCGGGCGGCGTTGCGCGAGGTGCAGCAGTGTTTGCAGGCGGTCTGCACCGAGGGTACGGCCAGCGCTTTTTTCCGCGACACGACGCGCCTGCGGGTGGCGGCCAAGACCGGTACGGCGCAGATCACCGACGCCCGCAGCCGCGAGGGCCGTTACTACCTGGGTTCGATGGTGGCCTACTTCCCGGCCGACGCGCCCCGCTACACGGTGCTCACGACCATCGAAACCCGCGCCCAGGCCGGGAAAGCCTACTATGGGGGACCACTGGCGGGTCCCGTCGTGAAGCGCATGGTCGACTACATCTTCAACCGCGGCCGCGACTGGTACGGCCGTGTCGACGACGGCGGTCCGCGCCGCTATCCCGACCGGATGAAGGGCGGCGACATCGCGCAGGTCCGCCGCGTGGCCGACCGCCTGTCGCCCCGCGCCTCGTTCGAAAGCCGCACGGGCTGGGGGCGCGTCACGGTGGACAGCCTCTCGAACGTCGTCATCACGAGCCTGCCCGGCGACCGGGGCGTGATGCCCGACGTGCGCGGCATGGGGTTGAAAGACGCGCTGTTCGTGCTCGAAAGCCGCGGACTGAAGGTCCGCTTCTCGGGACGGGGAGCCGTAACGCAGCAAAGTATCACCGCCGGAGCGCGCATAGCACCGGGCACGGCGGTCGTCATAACGTTGAAATAGGATGAAAAAATTAACCGATATTCTGAAAAATACCCCCGTCCGGGAGGTGTGCGGCGATACTGCCGCCGCCATTGGCGGGCTGGTCTACGATTCGCGCGCCGTGAAACCGGGCGACTGCTTCTTCGCCGTTCCGGGCACGCAGAGCGACGGACACGACTATATCCCCATAGCGGTTGAAAAAGGCGCGGCGGCAATCGTCTGCGAACGGATGCCGGCGGACGTCGCTTATGTTCTCGTCGGGGACTCGGCGGGGGCCATGGCCGATATGGCCGCGGCGTTCTACGACTACCCGAGCCGCGAGCTGAAACTCGTGGGCATCACCGGGACCAACGGCAAGACCACGACCGCGACGCTGCTCTACGATCTGGTGCGGGCCATGGGCTACAAGGCCGGGCTGATCTCGACGGTGGTCTACAAGATCGACGGCCGCGAGGTCGAAGCCACCCACACCACGCCCGATTCGATCCGCCTGAACGCTATGATGCGTGAAATGGCCGACGCCGGGTGCGCATACTGTTTCATGGAGTGTTCGTCGCACGCCATCGTGCAGGAACGCACGCGGGGCCTCGATTTCGCGGGTGGCATCTTTTCGAACATCACGCACGACCACCTCGACTACCACAAGACCTTCGCCGAGTACATCCGGGCCAAGAAGCTCTTTTTCGACGGGCTGCCCAAGGGGGCTTTCGCTCTGACGAACGCCGACGACCGGAACGGACGCGTGATGGTGCAGAACACCGCGGCGGCGGTGAGCGCCTATTCGCTGCGCGCGATGGCCGATTTCCGCTGCAAGATCGTCGAGATGCACCTCGACGGCATGCTCCTGCGCATCGACGGGCAGGAGTTGTGGGTGGGGTTGCTGGGGCGGTTCAACGCCTACAACCTGCTGGCGGTCTACGGCGCGGCGGTGTTGCTGGGACTCGACCGGGGCGAGGTGCTGCGCGTGCTGAGCATGCTGCACGCCGTGAGCGGCCGCTTCGAGAAGATCCGCGCGGCGAACGGCACGACGGCTATCGTCGACTACGCGCATACGCCCGATGCGCTGGAGAACGTGATTCAGACCATCGAGGAGATCCGCACCCCCGGCCAGCAGCTGATCGTGGTGTGCGGCTGCGGCGGCGACCGCGACCGGACCAAGCGTCCCGAGATGGCGGCCATTGCCGTGAAGTATGCCACGACGGCGGTTTTCACCTCCGACAATCCGCGCCACGAGTCGCCCGAGGCGATTCTCGACGACATGGTCGCGGGGCTGGAGCCCGGTGCGCGCTACCTGCGCATCGCCGACCGCGCCGAGGCGATCCGCACGGCCGTGATGCTCTCGCGTCCGGGCGACATCATCCTCGTGGCGGGCAAGGGGCACGAAACCTATCAGATTGTCGGCGACGTGAAACATCCTTTCGACGACCGGGAAGAGATAAAGAAGCGCTTTGCGCTTCTCAATTAAAAATGAAAAATTAAGAATTGTTTTTCATTTGTTCGCTTGTCGTAATGCCATCGTATGGTAATTTTTAATTTTTCATTCTTAATTTTTAATTGAAACCATGCTTTACCATCTATTCAGGTACCTGGACGAGGCCTACGACCTCCCCGGCTCGGGAATGTTCCAGTACATCTCCTTCCGCGCCGCGGCAGCCATCATCCTCTCGCTGCTGATCGTCATTATCTTCGGACGTTCGATCATCGACTTCCTGCGCCGCAAGCAGATCGGCGAGGAGATCCGCGACCTCGGGCTTCAGGGCCAGTTGCAGAAGAAAGGCACGCCTACGATGGGCGGCGTGATCATTCTCGTCGCCATCCTGGTCCCGATGCTGCTCTTCGGCAAACTGGACAACGTCTATATCCAACTGCTGCTCGTGTCGACGGTCTGGCTCGGCCTGATCGGCGGTCTGGACGACTACATCAAGGTTTTCCGCCACAGGAAGGAGGGGCTGAAGGGCCGTTTCAAGATCGTGGGGCAGGTGGGCCTCGGCGTCATCGTCGGAACGACCATGTGGCTCTCGCCCGACATCGTCGTGCGCGAGAAGGTCACGCAGCCCGTGCAGACGGTCTATCTGAACGAGAACGGCACGGTGCTCGAAACGGTTCAGCGCCACGTGGTCGTCAGCTCCGAGAGCCTCAAGACCACGCAGACGACCATCCCCTTCGTCAAAAACAACGAGTTCGACTACGGATGGCTGACGGGCGGAAACTCCGTTGCCACATGGATTCTCTACGTGCTGGTCGCGATTTTCGTGGTGACGGCCGTGTCGAACGGCGCCAACCTCACCGACGGCCTGGACGGTCTGGCGACGGGAGTTTCGGTCCCGATCGTCGCCGTGCTGGGGGTGCTGGCCTATCTTTCGGGCCACATCGTCTATGCCGACTACCTCAATATCATGTACATCCCGGGCAGCGGCGAGATGGTGGTCTTCGCCGCGGCGCTGGTGGGGGCGCTGGTGGGTTTCCTGTGGTACAACTCCTTCCCGGCCCAGATCTTCATGGGCGACACGGGTTCGCTGGCCATCGGCGGCGTGATCGCCGTTTTCGCGCTCTGCATCCGCAAGGAGCTGCTGCTGCCGCTGCTGTGCGGCGTCTTCCTCGTGGAGAGCTTCTCGGTGATGATGCAGGTCGGCTGGTTCAAGTACACCAAACGCCGCTACGGCGAAGGGCGTCGCATCCTGCTGATGTCTCCGGTCCACCACCACTACCAGAAAAAGGGCATCTTCGAGACCAAGATCGTTCTCCGTTTCTGGATCATCTCGCTGCTGTTGGCGGCCATTACGCTGGTAACGCTGAAAATAAGATAATATGAAACAGATCGTCGTTCTGGGCGGGGGAATCAGCGGCTACGGTTCCGCGATCCTCGCCAAAAAGAAGGGGTTCGGGGTCTTCCTCTCCGATGCGGGGCGCATTGCCGACCGTTACAAGGCCAAGCTGGACGAATGGGAGGTCCCCTACGAGGAGGGCGGCCACACCGAGGAGCGCATCCTCGCGGCCACGGAGGTCGTCAAGTCGCCCGGCATTCCCGATACGGCCCCGATGGTGCGCAAGATCCGCGAGGCGGGCATTCCGGTGATCTCCGAAATGGAGTTCGCGGGCCGCTATATGGGCAAGGCCAAATGTATCTGCATCACCGGATCGAACGGGAAGACCACCACCACGTCGCTTATCTACAAGATCATGCGCGACGCGGGGATGAACGTCGCCCTCGGCGGCAACATCGGCGAGAGTTTCGCCTGGTCGGTCGCTACGGGCGACTACGATTGGTATGTGCTGGAATTGAGCTCTTTCCAGTTGGACGGAATGTATCGGTTCCGGGCGCATGTCGGGGTGCTGATGAACATTACGCCCGATCACCTCGACCGCTACGACCATTGTTTTCAGAACTATGCCGACTCGAAAATGAGAATCGTGCAGAATATGACCTCGCGCGACTGGTTCGTCTACTCGGGCGATGACGAGGTGATCTGGAACGAGATTCCGAAGTACGATTTGAGGATGCGCCAGCTGCCCTTCGCCGCTAAAAACGCCGTGGCGAGCGGTGCGGGCGACGCGTTTCTCTGCGACGGAAAATTCACCGCAACGGCCGGCAAGGCGTCGGTGGAGATCGACACCGCAAAGTTGCAGATCAAGGGGCTTCACAACGCCTACAACGCCATGGCCGCGGCCCTCGCGACCCTTGCGGCGGGCGTCGCCCCGGCGAAGATCCGCAAATCGCTCTACGCCTTCGCGCCCGTCGAACACCGGCTCGAACCCGTGGCGGAAAAGGACGGCGTGCTGTGGATCAACGACTCGAAGGCCACCAACGTCGATTCGGTTTACTATGCGCTGGAGAGCATGACGCGCCCCGTGGTGTGGATCGCCGGCGGGACCGACAAGGGCAACGATTACGAGCCGCTGAAGGCCTTCGCCCGGGCGAAGGTGCACACGCTGGTGTGCATGGGTCTCGATAACGCCAAACTGGTCCGGGAGTTCACGGGCGTGGTCCCGGAGGTGGTCTCGACCGATTCGCTCGAAGCGGCCATGACGGCCTCGAAGGCCGCGGCGCGTCCCGGCGATGCGGTGCTGCTGTCGCCTGCCTGCGCGAGTTTCGATCTTTTCCGGAATTACGAGAACCGCGGCGAACTGTTCAAGAACTGGGTCGAAGAAAAAGCATAGCCGATGGTGCGGGA